>Ga0082212_10010327_pt1 | contig 11961 bp, 9 predicted proteins | sample TergutNt197P3_FD_71548 | JGI IMG/M metagenome (GOLD analysis project Ga0082212, IMG submission 71548) | Neocapritermes taracua P3 segment gut microbial communities from Petit-Saut dam, French Guiana - Nt197 P3 | ecosystem: Host-associated > Arthropoda: Insects > Digestive system > Gut ... | reverse complement strand
AAAAGGTAACAGTTCAGGGGTAGCCGGGATTTCACTCTGTCTTGCGTGACTAACGTCGCTTAGCCGGCTTCAATGCTGTACCAATGTTCTATACCTACCCCGGTATATGCTAATAGCCGGCTTCAGCCGACGGGTCACACAAGACAGAGTGAAATCCCGGCTACCCCTGAACTGTAACAAAAAAGTTTGGAGCATCCGCACATGAAAATCTACTGCGCGAGACGCGGCGAAATCGACGGCAAGACAGCGGCCTATACCCTTTTGCGGCTCGCATTTTCCCGCGAGTACCCTATAGATTTCCCCGTAATCGAAAAAACGCCCAACGGGAAACCATTCTTTCCCGAAAGGCCCGACATCCATTTTTCGATCAGCCATTCAAAGACCCATGTCCTATGCGCGCTGTCGGATCGTCCTGTTGGCGCCGATATCGAATCCCAAAGGGAGATCGGCGACCGGGCGATTGCCTTTTTCGCTACACCCGGGGAACTCTCCATGTTCGAGCCGCTTGACCTTTGGGTACTGAAGGAAAGCTACGTCAAACTGCTCGGCGGAACACTGCCGATGGTCCGGAGAATAAAGTTTGGAAAGCAGGGCGACGACCCCTGTCTTCTGGGGTTGGGGATCGGCCCCTGTCCGCCGGGGCAAGGGATCGCCTCATATCAGCCCGCGCAAGGCGCCGCCCCAAGTACGCTTTTCCGGCTATACAAAATAGACGGCTGCCCCGCAGCCGTGGCAACTCCCGGCGCCGAACGGCCGGGAATGATTGAACTTGTCGAACTTACAGATCCCGCAGCCCAAGACACCCTTACATAGCCGCGGCAATCGCATCGGAAACCGACCCCACATGAATCAGCTCCAGCCCCGCCGGCCCCTGCACCTTCCCCCTCAGCCTCTGCGGCAAGATACAAGACTCAAACCCCATCCGCAAAACCTCGTTCAACCTCGGCACGATCTGCGTGACCTGACGGAGCTCGCCGGTCAGCCCGACCTCGCCAAAAACCGCAACCTCCCCCCGGACAGGCTTATCCAAATAAGACGACGCCAGCGCGAGGACGGTAGCCAGATCCGCGCCGGGGTCGTCTATACTCAAACCCCCAATGACATTGATATACGCATCGCAACCCCCCACGCGCAGCCCGCTGCGCTGCTGGAGTACGGCAAGCAGCATCATCGCGCGGTTATAGTCTATACCATTGGCATTACGGCGCGGCATATTCGCACTACTTGGCGCGACCAGAGCCTGCACCTCCGCGAGAATCGGCCTCGAACCCTCGATGACGCAGGTGACGCAAGACCCCGGCGCCATGGTAGGCCTGCCGGAAAGCAGGACCTCCGACGGGTTTGGCACCTCGCAAAGCCCCGAGTCGAGCATCTCGAACACGCCGATCTCATTCGTCGACCCGAACCTGTTCTTGGCCGCCCGCAGGATCCTGTAATTCATCGACCTCTCGCCCTCGAAGTACATTACGCAGTCGACCATGTGCTCGAGCACCTTCGGGCCGGCGATCGCCCCCTCTTTGTTGACATGGCCAACGAGGAAAACCGTAACGCCGCCCCCCTTGGCCAGCCTCATAAGCGACGCCGTGCATTCCTTCACCTGCCCGACGCTGCCGGGGGCGGAAGTGAGCCCCGAATCGTACATCGTCTGGATCGAGTCCACAATAAGGATATCCGGCGAGAGCCCGCCGGTCGCGGAAATGACCTCCGTAATCTCAGTTTCCGCCAGTACGAACACACCGTCCCTTTTCACCCCGAGGCGCTCGGCCCTCATCTTTATCTGGCGTTCGGACTCCTCCCCGGAAACATACAGCACCCGCATGGAACCGCCCAGCAACCCGCACATCTGCAGAAGCAGCGTCGACTTCCCAATACCCGGGGACCCGCCTACCAAAACGAGCGAGCCTACGACGGCCCCGCCGCCAAGCACCCTGTCCAGCTCCCCGGAGCCGGTCAAAAAGCGGATCTCGTCCGACGCATCCAGCCCGCCAAGCTCCCGGGGGCTTCGCTTTGCGGTCCCGATAAACGCGGACGCCCCCCCGGGCGCCGCGGTCTTAGTATATACAGGCGACTCGACTATTGTATTCCAGCTCCCGCAGGCAGAACACTGCCCATTCCATTTAGGCGTCTCATTCCCGCATTCCGTGCAGAAAAACACTGATTTAGCCTTCATCGGTACTCAGCTCATACATAAAGTCCTCCGCGAGCTTGGAGTAGGTCTTATCCCCCATCTGCATCGTCTTCGCGGTGAACAAATACTTCTTCAGATTGTTATCCATACCGGCCCTGTACTGCATACCCGCTATTGAGAGGCACGCGGCTTGCTCCTGGACCGGATTCAGCCTCGCCCCCGTATAGGCAGCCTCATACGCCTCGACCGCCGATCGGGCGGCAAACTTCTCCATTTCAATATCCCCGACGTCCTCGTAGAGCCAGCTCAGGTTCCCCCACAGCCTCGCGCGGATCTGCTTCCCTACGGAAGAATACGCATCAGCGCAGATAATCGCCAGGTAGTGCGAAGCAAAAACGAAATCGATATCGCGCTCGCCGTCAAAATCAAGGAGGATCTGCTGCCTGACCCCCACAAGGGCGGCCTCGATCAAATTCTTCTTGATAGGCTTCGGGTCCGTATAATAGTTATGGAACGCGCTGAACAGGCAATTCCGGCATACGACGACTTCATACCACTCCGTCTTGAAATCAGTGTAGAACTTTCTCAGGTCGAAACGCATCGGGGCCGACTCGTAGAGCTTCGAGCGGAATATCCTGAAGTCGCTAAACGTGTTCTTGCAAAACGGGCATTCATAATCCTTTGGAAATACAAGCTCCTTATACTCCGGATGCGTGACGCCCGGGAAACCGGTATGCCCCTCGGGGAAAATGGCAATCATGCTATCCGAATCCGCAGCAGACATGACGAGCGCCGACGCAGCGCTATCCTGCCCCGCCGCGCCCCCCTGCGCCCTGCCCGCGCCCGCGACCCTATCCTTCGTTGCGGCGGCGCCCTGCGCCCCCCTTACCGGCTTCGCGCCCGGCTCCGGGCCGGCAGCGGCGCTCATTGCCGTTTTCTGCGAGGCAGTCAGCTTCCTCAGCGGCACGTACGCGGCTTTGATAATCTCGAACAGGATATCCGGCCTCGACCAGGAGAGGTCGTTGAACGAATCCCGGTTGATCACATAAACAACCGACTCGACCCCCGCATTGTATACATTGTCATCATCGTCAAAGAAGTACTCCCGCCCCCCGAAGACATCTCCCGGCAGCAGCGAACCTGCGGACTGCGTCCCGCCCGCCGCGCTCTTCTTAAAAACGTCAACCCTTCCGGTAAGCAGGATATACATAGCGCGCGTGGACGCATCGGAGCCTCCGGGGCACGGGATACGCTGTCCCGCTGCAAACTTGGAGCATGGGCCTGTCTCGGCGAGCCAAACGACATCAATCATGGAACTCCCTCCTAACGCCTTACAATGACCACCTGTGTGGAACTCGCATACGCTTCCGAAATCGCTACATTATCCTCCCCTTCAATAGGCACCCAGCCCAGCGCCAAATCCGCCCAACCGAACCATACGGCGGTGACCAGATCCCTCGAGTTGTAATCCTGGATCCGGAGCTCAACGCCGAGTTGGTCGCAAACCGCTTGCGCCACCTCAATATCGAGGCCGGTAAAGTTACCTTCCCAATCCATACTCGAGTACGGATGGTTCTCCGGGGAAACAGCGAGGACGATATATCCCGGATGCGGCTCAATATTGTCAGGCGGGACATATGTATAATTCCTACCCGCAAAATACTTGCTTAAAAGCCCCCTAAGAGTACCGTTGCCCGAAAGCGCCACCAGGGCGGCGTTGACCTCCCTGAGCAGCGCTGCATTCTCCTTTGCGACCGCGAAACGCATATCGTATTCCAGCAGCGGATCGTCCAGAATCCTGACCCCGGACGAATCCTCTATCAGCTCCTGAGCCGAGGTGCTCTCCATGATCGCGCAATCGAGCAACCCGACCCTCAGGTCGTTTATCATATCCTCGCCGGACTGGTACTCGCGCCCGGTCCCCATCTCCTCCGCCAAAACGATCGACGGCGAACCGTACAGCGCGCCAATGACCCTCCCGACTACATCATCCGTCGAATTCACGATGTTTGGGGGCGGTCTTTCCCCGCAGCCCGCCAAAGCCGAAAGCAAGATTATGCCGGCTACGACAAGCGCCGCGGTCTTCCCTGCAACCCTGGCCAAAACACCCCTCATACTCACCCGCGGAAAAAATCGCTGAGATCCGGCATATCCGGGAAAACCTCGCCGCCCGGCGGCTCCGGATTACCGCCCTGCTCATCCGCCGGCGGCATGACCCCGCCATTCTCAATAAACAGTTTGAAAACCTCGCCGTCCATCGTCTCATGCTCAAGCAGGTACTCGGCCGTGGCGGCGACGAGATCCTTATGCTCAGTCAGCAACTTTTCGCACAGCGCGTTTGCATCGTCAAAAATACGCTTCACCTCGTCGTCGATAGCCGCCGCCGTCTTCTCCGAGTAACTCTTTGTCTGCGAAAAGTCGCGCCCGATGAACACAGAGTGGCTGCTATCGTCGAATGAAATCGGGCCGATCCTATCGCTCATACCGTACTTGGTTACCATAGAGCGCGCAATAGCGCTGGACTTCTGAATATCGGATGACGCGCCTGTGGAAATGTCATCGAGGAACAAATGCTCGGAGACGCGCCCGCCCAGCGCGGTCACAATATTCTCGAACATCTCGCTCCTTGACGTAAAATCCTTATCCTCTTGCGGGCGGTAGACAGTCATGCCCCCGGCGCCGCCACGCGGGATAATAGTCACAAGGTGGACAGGGTCGACATGTTCGAGGAAATGCGCCGAGACCGCGTGCCCCGACTCGTGATAAGCCGTGATCCTCCTGCTTTTCGGCGTAATGACGCGGCTCTTCTTTTCCGGGCCCGCGATGACCTTTATCGTCGCCCTCTCGATATCATCCATCGAAATGAGCCTTTTATTCTCCCTTGCCGCCAGAAGCGCGGCCTCGTTGAGCAGGTTCTCGAGATCCGCGCCCGTGAACCCGATAGTCCCCTTGGCGATATTCCCCAGATCCACGTCCTCGCCCAGGATCTTCCCCTTTGAGTGCACCTTGAGTATCTCTTCGCGGCCCTTGATATCCGGCAAGCCGACATATACCTGCCGGTCGAAACGGCCCGGGCGCAGCAGCGCGTTGTCCAGAATGTCGGACCTGTTCGTGGCCGCCAGGATAATTACGCCCTCGTTCGTGTTGAAACCATCCATCTCGACGAGCAACTGGTTCAACGTCTGCTCGCGCTCGTCATGCCCGCCCCCAAGGCCGGCCCCGCGCTGGCGGCCGACCGCGTCTATCTCGTCAATGAAAATAATAGCCGGGGCCAGCTTTTTCGCCTGATCGAACAAATCCCTCACGCGCGACGCCCCCACGCCGACGTAAAGCTCGACGAAATCCGACCCGGATATGGACAGGAACTGCACCCCCGCCTCGCCGGCAACCGCTTTCGCGATGAGGGTCTTACCGGTACCCGGGGGGCCAATGAGCAGCACCCCCTTGGGGATACGCGCGCCTATCGAGATATACTTCTGCGGGCCCTTCAGGAAATCGACAATCTCCTGAAGCTCCGCTTTCTCCTCATCCGCGCCCGCAACATCCGCGAATGTGACCTTCTTCTTTTCGTCGCCCGCGATCTTCGTCCTTGCCTTCCCGAACCTCATGGTCCCTTTTTCGCCGCCCACGCCTGAGCGGTTGATCATCGAGCTCCATATAAAGAAGAACGCGGCAATAATAATCACATACGGTATCAGCGAGACCCACCAGGGCACCCGCCACCCGGGATCGTAATTATACCTGAAATTGCTGTCGCGCTGCATGCTCTCGTCAATATACTCGCTAAAGTCTGCATGGAAAAGCCCGATATCGAGCAGTTCATGCCTGACCAGCGAGCGGTCGGTATCCTTGTAATTCTCCTTGAGTTGCGCGGTAATCTTGTTGTTGCTGTCAATATCAAACGAAAGCACCTTGTTATCCATAAACAACCGGAGCAGCTCGGAGTAGTCGACCGGGGTCGAAGGCTGCTCGCCTGGCATCATAAGCAGGTACGCCGCCGATATCAGTATTATCAAAATCAAAAAGTAGAATCCAATTTCCCGAGGACTTCTGTTCCTAGCCTTCAACGGCTTGTCACCACCTATGAATATATCTCCGGTTTGAGCGACGCAACATAAGGAAGATTGCGGTAGCGTTCGGCATAATCGAGCCCATAACCTACGACGAACTCGTCCGGGCAGAGAAAACCTGTATAATCAGCCTGGATCGGGACCTTGCGGCGCGACGGTTTGTCAAGCAGCGTGCAAATCCCGATTGACGCGGGGGAACACTCCATGATGTACTCGCGCAAGGTGCTCAGCGTCATCCCGCTGTCGAGGATGTCTTCGACGATCAGGATGTCCCTGCCATCGACTTCGAAATCGATTTTCCTGTCAATTTTCACTTCTCCGGACGGGGCGGACCGAAACCCGTAGGACGACGCCGTCAGGAACCGCACCTCGCAGCGGAGGTCGATGCACCTCGCGAGATCCGCAAGAAAAACGAAGCACCCTTTCAGGACCCCGATGATCAGGAGGGACTTGCCTGTGTAGTCACGCGTGATCTGAGCGCCAATCTCTTTCACGCGCTTATCTATATCCCCGGAGGAAAACAGAATATCCTTTATGTCATCCCTCATCCTAGCCGCTTACACCCCGTTCAAAGCTAATCATTAACGTATTGTCCCCCGGCGCCGGGACCGCCCTGTCCCCGCGCCCCAGACCGAAGACGGCGAGGACTCCCCCTTCATCGGATATGACCGGTACAAGCCCCCGTACCGCGGCGGGAACACGCTGCTCGATAAACAGTTTCTTCAGAGTCTTCGTGCAGTCCCTGTCATAAAGCCTTATAAAATCTCCCCCGCGGCGCGGCCTGACGGTCATTTTACCACAAATGTCAAGAGTTTTAAATAGAAAAGAAGAGAACGATTTGTTAACTTTACCATATGACTTATCATATATCAAAGATTCACATTTCACCCTCAGACCCGGGCCCGGAATAAAAGCGCTGTAAAACTCCCGGCCGGGCCGCATATCCGCGCCTTGCGGGATATGCAGCGGTTCAAATCCTTCTACCGCAGGCCCGCCCCGGTTGCTGAAGACGACTGCACCGTACTCCCTCGATACAGTCCACCCCGGCAGCGAGAGCATCGACGAAGGGCCGGGGCGCGCGCAGAGGTCCAGAACCGCCGCTATGTGGATATGCGAAAGGCTCCTGCCGCAGAGTTTCTTTATTACCCTGCCCGAAATCGCGACCGGTAGGCCAGCAAGCTCCTCCGCATCAAGCGAGAAGCCCGGGTCGACCCACCCGCGCCCGGGCGCCCCATACTTATCCGGCCTGTGGCTATCGATGAAGCCGTCCGCGAGGGCGGACAGATACTCGTCGTCAGCGCGGGCCAAAACAGCGGCCGAGGAAGCCAACTCGGCGGCCCGGGGATTGATTTCTTTGAGCACAGGGACGATCCGGTGGCGGATCTTGTTACGGGTGAAACACACCATGTCGTTCGTGGAGTCCTCCACAAACCCAAGGTCCCGCCCGCTTATGAAACCCATGACGTCGTCCCGCGTGACTCCCAGCATAGGGCGGATCAGTATCGGGTCGTCCCGCGCGGGGCCGGGTTCTTTTGCCCCGGTCGGCACGGATCCTTCGTTTTGCCCCGGACTATGCCCGGGGCCTTGTCCTTCAAGCAAAAAACCCCGGCCCGTCAGAGGGCGCGCCGGCGGGATGCCGCAAAGACCGGCAGTCCCAGAACCGCGCGCCAGATTGAATATCATCGTTTCCAGATTATCGTCGGCGGTATGCGCTGTCGCCACCCGCGTCGCCCCGGTCTCGACAGCGACCTTGCGGAAGAAACCGTACCTCAAAAGACGCGCCGCTTCCTCGACGCCCTTGCCGTGCGCGGCTGCATACCCCAACACATCGCCGCTACCTCTGTAAAATGGCACGCCTCGCGCAGCGCAGTACCTGCTAACAAACCCCTCGTCACGGTCGGACTCCCCCCCGCGGAGCTTGTGGTTGAAATGCGCAACGCACATGGTGAAACCGCGCTTTTCCGATATCTCAAGCAAAGCCTCCGCGAGGCACATCGAATCAGCCCCGCCGGAGACACACGCTACAACGCGCCCTCCTACGGGGAACATACCATACTTATCCGCAAAACTTAAGATCTTCCCGATGAAAGTCAATGCCTGCTCTCCATTCAAGCGACCGTATAGTTACAGTTTTCGGGTAGCCGGGATTTCACTCAGGTTCAGCGTATTAGCTGAACTTACGCAGTGTGACCCGTCGGCTGAAGCCGGGCTACCCGATCACTCGCTGTGACGTTTGTCGAGGGACTGGAACGTCGTATACTCCGGTATCCACTGCAAATCGATAGTCCCCGTCTCACCGCGCCGATTCTTGAGCACCTGGCATTCCGTTATATTGAAGTTCTCCGTCTCCCTGTTATAATAATCCTCCCTGTAAAGCCCGATGACGACGTCCGCATCCTGTTCGATAGACCCGGACTCGCGCAAATCGGAAAGCATAGGGCGCTTATTCTCGCGCTTCTCATTGGCGCGCGACAACTGCGACAGGCAGATGACCGGGACGCCCAGATCCTTCGCCATCACCTTCATCATCCGGCTGATCTCAGTCACGACCTCGACCCTGTTCTCATACCTGCGGCCCTTTGCGCCCGAAGCCGACTGCATGAGCTGGATGTAATCAATCACGACAAGGCCAAGATTATCTATCGGCCTGCACTGCGCGTTCATATCCGACACAGAGAGCATCGCATCATCGTTTATCAGGAGGTTGGAAACACTGATCGACGCAGCGGCCGCGGCAAGGCGGCGCCATTCATCGTCCTTGATCCTCCCTGTCTGGAGTTTCTTCCCGTCTATGTACCCTTCCGACGACAAAAGCCTCAAAGCCAACTGCTCGCGCGACATCTCCAACGAGAACACGGCGACCGCCTTACCTGAAGTTTTCGCCGCGTGGAGCGCTATATTCAGCGCGATGCTCGTTTTCCCCATGCCGGGGCGTGATGCAATCAGAATCAAATCCGAATTGTTCAATCCCAGGATCTGACGGTCCAGATCTACGAATCCGGTCGTCAGCCCGGGGATGCCGCTGCCGCTGTTTGCAGCAACCGAAATCTGCTCGACCACCCCCAGCATAACCTTGGAAATCGGCTCGAGCCCCTTCCTGTTCCGGCCCTGACGAATATCGTACACACGTTTCTCGGCGGCTTCCAGAATCGTCATCGCCCCGCCCTCGCCCGAGATCGCCATACTATTGATATCGCCGCCCGCGTCTGCGATTGCGCGCAGCAGGGCTTTGTCCCGCACTATCTCCGCGTATTCCATAACATTTGCGGACGTCGGGGTTATCAGCATCAGATCCCGGATGTAACCCGGGATATCATCGGAATACACCCCTATGGCCTGCATCCGGTCGATCACCGTGACGGGGTCGATAGGCTGCGCGAAGTTAAACATCGACGACATGGTCGAGAAGACCCTTTTGTTGGCCGAGGAGTAGAAGTCGTCTTCCCTGATTTGACCAATCACGCCCGCGACGCAGTCCGGGTCGATGAGCATCGACCCGAGCACAGCCTGCTCGGCCTCCATGCTTTGCGGGATCTGCCTTAATAAAATATCTTCGTCCATCATGTCACATTTCCACTACCAGCACATTTATCAGACCAACGATCTCGAAACCGAGCTTGCACTTCACCTCAAACGGACCAAAAGACTTGATGCTCTCCTCGGTAACGATCTTGTTCTTTTCAATCTCGATACCATGCTGGACCAGCAACGCCTCCGAGATTTCCTTCGACGTCACAGAGCCAAACAGCTTACCTCCGGCGCCCCCGGAGCGTGCAGGGATCTTTACGATGACGCCCTCCAGTTTCGAGGCGATCTCGCGCGCCGTCGCCTTATCCGCATCCAGTTTCCTGAGCCGGGATTTCTCCTGCTGCTTCATGGCGGTAACATTCTCATTAGTCGCTGCGACCGCAAGTTTCCTGGGCAAAAGATAGTTCCTCGCGTACCCGTCGGACACGTCGACGAGCTGCCCCGCTTTGCCCTGCCCCTTGACATCCTGCTGCAAAATAACTTTCATAACGTAAACCTCATTTTAATTTATACGTTAAACTACCAACCCTCAACCCATCAAGTACTCATCAATGGCCTTTTTCAGCCTTTCCTCCACCTCTCCAACACTCACGTCGGCCATCTGCAGCCCCGCCGTGGACTGGCTGCCCCCGCCCCCGAGCTTCTCGACAATCAACTGGACATTGACCTTTCCGATACTCCTGGCGGAGACGATGACCTTCTCCCCGTCGCCCGCTATGGCAAACGAAGCATTTATCCCGCTGATACCCAACAGTTCGTCAGCCGCCTGGGCGATGCTGATCCGGCTTTTGACCTCGTCACTCGACGCCAGCGCTATCCCATCCCTGTAAATCTCCACCCCGCGCATCAGCGCATACCTCCCGGTGGCCGTCTCGATATCCGCCTGCAGATGACGCTTGACAGACGACGATTCCGCGCCCAGCCTCCTGAGGAAAGCGGCAGCGTCAAACGTCCCGCTGTTCGTATTGATCTCGAATCCCTTCGTATCGAGGTAGATACCCGTGAGCAGGGCCTCGGCCTCCACCTTCATGATGCTTTCGTTATCGACCAGATACTGTATCATCTCGGTCACAAGCTCGGAAGTGGACGAAGCATAAGGCTCGCAGAAATTCAGCACGGCATTACTGATATAATCCGCCGCCCGGCGGTGGTGGTCCAATACCGCGACACGCGTACATGAAAGGAGCAGCGACTCCGACTCGACTTTTTCGGGCCTCGTGACGTCGACCACGACAAGCAAAGTCTTGTTGTCCGCCTCCAGTATGGCGGTCTGCTCGGTGATGAACACGCCCTTGTACTCAGGCGTCGCCGAGACAAGGTCGATAATGCTCTGGGCAGGGTTATCGTTGAAATCCACTATTATGCGGGCTGTTTTCCTCTTTGCCCGCGCGATGCAACACACGCCGATCGCCGCCCCGATCGAATCAAAGTCCGCCACCTTGTGCCCCATGATGTATACTGTGGAGGCGTCTGTCAGCAGCTCCCCGAACGCATTTGCCATTATCCGCGACTTCACCTTTGTACGCTTCTCAAGCTTTGGCGAATGCCCGCCAAAAAACTCGAAACCAAACTTGTTTTTCAGAACAGCCTGATCGCCGCCCCGGCTCAGCGCCATCTCTATACCCAGGCTCGCGAAACGGAAGCTCTCAAGTGGGGTCTCGCCATCCTTGCCGACTCCGATGCACAGCGTCGCATGGATGCCGTCGGCGCCGACTTCTTCGCGGACCTTATCAAGAATCGAAAAGTTATCTTTGACGATCGCCCCAAGGTGCCTCTCCTCAAACAGGAGAAAATACCTGTCCCTGTTAAACCTGCATAAATACCCGCCCTTACCGCCTGCCCAGTAACTTATCTTTTCGTCGATGTTCGACATAAGGACGGACTTCTCCTTTTCGGACATGCCGTTTAGAAGATCGTCATAATTGTCAATCATCAGCAAAACGAATATCAGCCGGGAATCCGCATACTCCCTGCCAATCCTGTCGAACTCTGTCACATCGAGCCAATAAGTCATCGCGTAGTACTCGTTATCGGAGTTGATTATGTTTCCGTAGACCTTATACTTCCTGTCGCCGACAGTCGTGAAATCCGGGCATTCGTTACTGCCGGAAAGGAGCCAGTCGCACGAAAAATCCGGGACGATGTCAGTGACGCTGCGCGTGAGGATCTGGTTATGCAAGTTTGAAATCGACTCGAACTTGTCGCTCGCCCAGGTAATGTTGCCTGAATCCGGGC
>Ga0082212_10010326_pt1 | contig 11961 bp, 12 predicted proteins | sample TergutNt197P3_FD_71548 | JGI IMG/M metagenome (GOLD analysis project Ga0082212, IMG submission 71548) | Neocapritermes taracua P3 segment gut microbial communities from Petit-Saut dam, French Guiana - Nt197 P3 | ecosystem: Host-associated > Arthropoda: Insects > Digestive system > Gut ... | reverse complement strand
CGCCGCCCTGCCCGCGGACGCACTGAGCGCCCGCAAAGCGGCCGTCCGCGCGGTATATTACGAGGCCGGCGCGGACTATATTATTGACGATATGGACGAATTGCCCAGCGTAATCGCCGACATCAACCGCAAACTCGCCCAAAACGCCCCGCTTACCGGCGCGCAGGGCGCGATACATGGAAAACCACAAAACGCTCATTGACGGACTCGAAAGACTTGGGATCTACTCCATTGTGGCGTCGGAGCACCAGTCACATATTATCACTACATTTGATCTCGGTGACCTTGATTTTTCAAGAATGTATGAAACGCTGAAGTCAAAAGGGTTCATCATATATCCCGGAAAGATGACGTCCATGCCCACGTTCCGGCTCGGCAATATCGGGAATGTATATTCCTCGGATATGACGGCGCTTGTCGATGCGATCGGGGAGTATGTCCGCGTTACATAAAATAAGGACGGCCCATTTTACAAACATTTTACATTCTCCATACATTTTACTGATATTTTCTATTATATTTGCCTGATAAAATATGTTTGTATGTAGTGATTATGAATAAAACAGAATTAGAGGAGAATGAATATGAAAAAGATGATAGTGATTGTTTCCCTGCTGCTTGCGTTCACGTTTGTCTTATCCGCGTGCGGCGGAGGAGGCGCCTCCGGCTTCGACAAGACGAAAAACATCTCCGTTGTCGCCCGCGAGGACGGCAGCGGCACAAAAACCGCGTTCATGGAACTGATCGGGCTGAAAGGGCAACCCGATCCCGCGGGCGTCATTATCCAGACGGGAACCGCCGGCATCCTCACCGAAGTCAAGGGCAACCCGGCGGCGATCGCGTATGAGAGCCTCGGTTACGTCACAGGCGACGTCAAGATGCTGAAGGTGGACGGCGTGGAGGCGACGGTCGCCAACATCAAGAGCGGTACATACAAGATCTCGCGCCCGCTGTCGATCGTGTATCAGGAAGCCACGCTTGAAAACGAAGTGAACAAAGCGTTTTACACGTACCTGCAGTCGGGCGACGCGCAGAAGATCATCTCGGACGAAGGATATGTCTCGCTCGTGGACAACGCTCCGGCCTACACGGTCAACGGCGCGCTGTCCGGCAGCATCGACATCAGCGGTTCGACGTCGCTGCAGCCCCTGATGACGGAGCTCGCCGCGGCGTTTGAAAAGCTCCAGCCCAACGTGAGCGTCACGGTCGGCGGCGGCGGCAGCGGCACGGGCTACAAGAACGCCGACGAGGGCGTGTCCGAGTTCGGCATGATCAGCGAGGAGTTCAGTCTCGAAAAGGCCCCGTCCTGCACGGATTATGTGGTGTGCAAAGACGGCATCGCGGTCATCGTCCACAAGGATAATCCGCTGAATGATATCACGATGGATCAGCTCAAGAACATCTACGACGCCGAGGCGGGCTCGAACGCGATAACCAAGTGGAGCGAACTCATTAAGTAAAAAAGCGGCTAAAGGGCGGGGGACGCTCTCCCCCGCCTTTTTTCGCAGTCCGGGTGGATTGTCATGATAAAAACTTTTCGATATATCAAAGCCAGGGATGCCGTCATGCGCGGCATATTCCTGTTTTGCGCGATCTTCTCCGTCATCGCGCTGGGCTGTATCTGCGTGTTCCTGTTCGCGAACGGAGTGCCGTTCATCGGCAGGATCGGGCTGGGGAATTTCTTCGGGACGACGTGGAACCTGCATGAGGGCGCGTACGGGATCCTGTCGATGATCGTGGCGTCGCTCTACGTCACGGCGCTGGCGACCGTCATCGGCGTCATCATCGGGCTGTTTACCGCGATCGGCCTGTATAAATTCTGCCAAAAAAAAGCGGTCCCGCCGATCCGGCAGATGATCAACCTTTTAGCGGGCATTCCGTCGGTCATATTCGGCCTGTTCGGCATGATCATCATCGTCCCGTTTCTGCGGGACAGCGTTTCGCCCAACGGCGTCGGGTACGGCATACTGGCCGCGAGCCTCGTGCTGTCGGTGATGGTGCTGCCGACGATCGTCAGCGTCAGCCTCGACGCTTTGAACGCCGTGCCGAAGAACTACTACGAGGGCGCGCTCGCGCTCGGCGCGACAAAGGCGCAGACCGTGTTCCGGGTCATGGTCCCGGCCGCGAAAAGCGGGATTCTGGCCGCCGTCGTCCTGTCGATCGGCCGCGCGATCGGTGAGACGATGGCCGTCATCATGGTCATCGGCGGCGCGCCGGTGATGCCGACCAGCCTGTTCCAGTCCGTGCGCACATTGACGGCCAATATCGCGATGGGCGCCACCGAACTGTCCGGCGACGCCGCGACCGCGCTTGTGGCGACCGGCGTGGTGCTGTTCTTCTTCACGCTGCTGCTGAATATCAGTTTTTCGCTGCTGAAAGGGGGTTCGGGGCGTGAAAAAAGGCGCGCACAAAAGACAGATTCTTAAATACGCCGGCCTGCAATACCTGACGCAAGCCGCGCTTGTCATCAGTCTCGCCGCGCTTGTCGCGGTGATCGTATTCATCCTGATCCGCGGGCTGCCCCATGTCAGTATGCAGCTGCTTTTCGGCGAGTACGGCAAATATCCCACGATCAAGCCCGCGCTGGTCGGGACGCTGTACCTGATCGTCATATCCCTCGTGATCGCCGCTCCCATCGGGATCGGCAGCGCCATCTTTCTGACCGAGTACACGAAAAGCGGGAGCCGCCTGATCCGCGTGATACGGATCGCGGTGGAGACGCTGGCCGGGATCCCGTCGATCGTCTACGGGATATTCGGGTACCTCATCTTCGTCATCGCGTTCGGCTTCGGCTACTCGCTGATCGGCGGCGGGATCACGCTGGCCGTCATGATCCTGCCGGTCATCGTCCGCTCGACGGAGGAGAGTTTGCTCGCCGTACCGCGCTCGCTCCGGGAGGGGAGCTTCGCCCTCGGCTCGTCCAAGGTGCGGACGATCTTCTCCGTCGTGCTGCCGTGCGCGGCCAGCGGCATCGTGACGTCGCTGATTTTAGCGGTCGGCCGCGTGATGTCCGAAAGCGCGGTGCTGATCCTGACGATCGGCATGGTGGTGAACAAGCTGCCGAAAAACTTCGCGTCGCCGGGCACGAGCCTCGCGCTGGACGTGTATTACTTCGGCTCCCACGGCTACCCGGAGCAGGCGGCCGCGACCGGCGTCGTGCTGCTCGTGCTCGTCGTGCTGATCAACGTCATAGCGACCGTCATCGGGAAAAAATACGGCAAGGGAGAGCTTGCTGATGGATGAAAAATTCAATATATCGGTCCGTAATTGCGACCTGTTCTACGGCGATTTCCAGGCTTTAAAAAACGTAAATATTGATATCGACGAGCACGAGGTCACGGCGCTCATCGGGCCGTCCGGCTGCGGGAAGTCGACGTTTATCAAGATGCTCAACCGCATGAACGACCTGGTGGAGGGCTGCCGCATCACAGGCGAGATCATGATCGGCGAGCAGAACATCTACGACAAAGGCGTCGATATCAATTTCCTGCGCAAAAACGTCGGCATGGTCTTTCAAAAGCCGAACCCGTTCCCCATGAGCATCTACGACAATATCGCCTTCGCGCCGCGCACCTTCGGGGTCAGGAAAAAAGCCGAACTCGACGGCATCATAGAGCATTCGCTGAAACAAGCCGGACTGTGGGACGAGGTAAAGGACCGTTTGCGTAAAAACGCGATGGGATTGTCGGGCGGCCAACAGCAGCGGCTATGCATCGCCCGGGCGCTGGCGGCGGACCCGAAAATCCTGCTGATGGACGAACCCACCAGCGCCCTCGACCCGATCTCGACCGGGAAAATCGAGGACCTGATGAGCGAGCTGAAAACGGACTACACGATCGTCATCGTCACCCACAACATGCAGCAGGCGACGCGCATATCCGACAGGACGGCGTTTTTCCTGCTGGGCGAGATCATCGAGTACGGCAGCACGGTGGATATTTTCTCCATGCCGAAGGACAAGCGCACCGAAAATTACATAACGGGACGGTTCGGTTAAAATTGAAATACTCACAGTGAAGGGGTATAATGATGTTTATACGAGTACGTTACGAACAGGAATTGAAGGGCATTTTTGACGACCTTGTGCTGATGTGCCGGCACATCGAAGTGGCGATCGAGAAGTGCATCAAGGCGCTTGTGGAGCGGGATTTCGAGTTGGCGAAGGAAGTTTTCGCGGAGGACAAACTGATCGACCGGATGGAGCGGGACATCGAGCAGGCCTGTTTAAAAATCCTCGTGATGGAACACCCCGTCGCCAGCGATTTTCGCGAGATATCGGCGATCCTGAAGATGATCACGGACCTCGAGCGCATCGGCGACCAGGCGCGGGATATCGCCGAGATCACCACGCGGTTCGGCGACGACGAGTACATCAAGAAGCTGGAGCACATCCCGCAGATGGCGGTGATCGCCGTCGCGATGGTCAAGGACGGCGTGCAGGCCTACATCGACCGCGACTTAGGGCTTGCCCGCTCCCTCGACAGGACCGACGACAAGGTCGACAACCTGTTCAATACCGTGAAGAGCGACCTGATCGCGCTGATCAGGAAGAACCCGGACAACGCGGAGCAGGCGATCATGTTTTTGATGATCGCGAAGTATCTGGAGCGCATCGGCGATCACGCCGTCAATATAGGGGAATGGGTCGAATACGCCATGACCGGCAATCGGCCTGAAAATGAGTGAGATGTGAGATATTATGAAGCATACGATTTTCGCGGTCGAGGACGACGTCTCCTTGCGGGAACTCTACGGCTATTCGCTGGAAAACGAATTTATCTGCCGCTGCTTTGACGACGGGGAGTCCTTCTTCGACGCGCTGTCGGGGAACGCGATCCCCGACCTCGTCCTACTCGACATCATGCTGCCGGGCGACGACGGATTCGCGATCCTCCAGCGCCTGAAAGGGGATAAGGCGACCTCCCATATCCCCGTCATCATGGTGTCGGCGAAAGGGGAGGAGGCGTCCAAGGTCCGGGGACTTAACCTGGGGGCCGACGACTACATCGCAAAGCCGTTCAGCATCCTGGAGCTCATCGCGCGGATCAAGGCGAATCTGCGGAAAAGCGGTAAGGAATCGGTCGAAAGCGTTGTGTATAAGGACATCACCATCGACCTCAACAAGCACCAGATAACGGCAAACGGCAGGCAACTCCAGACGACGCTGAAGGAATACAACCTGATGTGCCTGTTTTGTAAAAACGCCGGGAAGGTACAGACCCGCGAAACCATCTTCAAAAAAGTCTGGCAGGACGTTTTCCTCGGCGAAAGCCGCACGCTCGACATCCACATCAAAGAGCTCCGAAAAAAACTTTCCGGGGCCGGGAGTGAAGTTTCCATTAAAACGGTCCGAGGGGTGGGTTACATGCTGACATGAAAAAGCGGCTGTTTTTGTACACCACGCTCATCATATTCGCGGGACTTCTGTCTTTTTTTGCCGTATCTGTTTTTGTGACGAATACGAATAACATAAACCTCGCGAAAGATACGGTCACGGAGACGGCGCGGATCCTGTCCAATTTGTATCACGGCGATACGGATATGGCGGCCTTTGTCAAAACAGGCGGCGATACGCGGATCACGGTCATCGCGCTGGACGGCACGGTTTTGGCGGACACCTGGCCGCTCGACATGGCGACGCTTGAAAATCACCTGAACCGGCCCGAAATACAGGCGGCCGCCGCCGGCTCCCCGGCGGCCTACGTCCGTCGGTCGGACAGCCTCGGCGTGGATTTCATCTACTACGCGCTGAAGGCGGACAGCGGCGGCAGTTTCGTCTATATACGCGCCGCCATCCCCGTGGCGAAAATCGACGCGTACCTGCTGGGGTCGCTGCCGCTGCTCGTGCTGGTGATCCTCGCCGTCGGCGTCCTCTGCTTTTTCCTGACCCGCGGCATGGTAAACCGGATCACGAGGCCCTTTGAGTCGATCGAACAGAAGCTGCGCTCGCTGTCGCGCGGCGATTACTCACCGGGGCCCATCGCCGGGAGTTTTTGGGAGATAGAAGAGATTATCCGTGATATCGACGAAGTCGCGCAGGTGTTGCAGAGCAGCTTTCGTGATCTGCGCGACGAAAAAAATAAGCTGGATTATATCCTCGAAAACATCGGGGACGGCCTCGTCGTCCTGAACGAATACCGGGATATCGCGCTGATCAATTCGGCCGCGCTGGCCACTTTCGGCGCGGCGCCCTCGATCACGGGCAAAAACCTGAATTATCTGACCTTTGACAAGGCGCTCGCCGGCGCGGTAGACGATTGCGTTACAAACGACAAAGACGTCCTTTCTGAATTGAAGCTAAACGGCAGGATTTTTTTCACCGCCGTCAGGCGGCTTCCCGACACAAAACTGACGATGGTCGTCCTGTCGGACGTCACGGACAGCCGCGAAAACGCGAAGCGGCGGGAGGAGTTTTTCGCCAACGCCTCCCACGAGCTGAAAACCCCGCTGACCGCGATAAAGGGTTTTGGCGAGCTGGCGGCGATCCACAATCGGGATGAAAAGATGGACAAATATTTGGGCGGCATCACCCGCGAGACGGACCGCATGCTGACGCTGATCGGCGATATGCTGAAGCTCTCCGAGCTTGAGAATACGCAGAGCATCCATCCGGTTTCCGTTTCGCTTGCAAAAGTGGTGGCGGAAGCGCGCGAGGCGTTATCGACCGCGATAGGTGAAAAATCCGTCACCTTTGAGGCCGCCGGCGACGCCCTGGTGCGCGCCGAGCCGGCGCACATCTATGAGCTGGTCAAAAACCTGATTGAAAACGCCGTGCGCTATAACGAGCCGGGCGGTACGGTTTCGGTGGCGATCCAAAGCGACCGGGACGGCACGTACCTTTTCGTCTCCGACGACGGCATCGGCATATCTCCCGAAGAGCAGACGCGGATATTCGAGCGGTACTACCGCGTGGAAAAAAGCCGCTCCCAGCGGAGCGGCGGCACGGGACTCGGGCTCTCGATCGTCAAGCATATCTGCGCGCTTTACGGTTGGGACCTGTCGCTCCGGAGCAGGCTCGGCGTGGGAACCGAGGTAATCGTCACGTTCCCGTAAAATCTCAACATGTTAAGGAGACAAAACTTTTTATGCACTACGCGGTCATTGACCTGGGTTCCAACTCCGTGAGGCTCTCCGTCTACGAATGTGAGGATAACCAGATACGGAAAACCTTTGGCGAGAAGGACGTGGCGGGCCTTGCGGGGTATGTCTCGGACGGCGTTTTAGATCTGACCGGTATCCATAAAGCCTGTGCCGTCCTGAACAATTTAAGAGGGATCGCGTCCAAATTCGTGGAGCCGTCCAACATCCGCCTGTTCGCCTCCGCATCGCTGCGAAACATCAAGAACAGGGACGAGGCGGTCCGGATCATCGAGGATGAGACTTCGATGGTCACGGACGTTTTGGAGGGGGACGAGGAGGCCTCCCTGGGCTTTGCCGGGGCCTCCAGGTTCGTAGCCTGCGAAAACGGCGTCATGATCGACATCGGCGGGGCGAGCACCGAACTCGTGCTTTTTAAGGACGGCAGGGCCGCGGGTCTTGTCAGCCTGCCCATCGGGTGCCTTAACCTATACGCCAGGTACGTAGACAAGATCGTACCCACCGGATCCGAAAGAAAGCGGATCAAGGCGGCGGTCCGGGATCAGCTTTCCGGAATCGGCTGGGGAAGGGACGCGAAGTATCCGTTGATGGTCGGGACAGGCGGCACCGTGAGGGCCGCGCTGAAACTGTCGCGCTCGCTCTTCGGAATCCCCGACAATGAGAACCATATGCCGGCCGGCCATGTAAAAGAGATCACAAAGCTCCTGAAAGAGAACGAGCACAATATTTTTATGGAGGTCTACAAGACCATTCCCGAGCGGCTTATGACGATTTCCACGGGACTTATGATCCTGCAGCAGGCGATCGAAAAATTCGGCTGCGAAACGATATCGGTGAGCAATTTCGGCGTGCGCGAAGGGTTTTTGATAGAAAGAGTATTGAATGCGGATGAAGGATATGTTATCAACCGGGGAGTCGAGGAAAACTGATTTCGGCCACACAGGAAGGATATGAAGAAACCATGACAATGAATGCCGATCTAGATATCATACGGAATAAGCAGGGATTTTTATGCGACATGGACGGCGTGATCTATCACGGCAACCGCATCCTTGACGGCGTGCCGGAATTTGTCCGCTGGCTGGAGGATACCGGGAAGCGCTATCTGTTCCTGACAAACGCCAGTGGCCGCACCCCGCTTGAGCTGAAGCAAAAGCTGGGCCGCATGGGACTCGACATCGACGTGTCGAAGTTCTACACCAGCGCTCTGGCGACGGCGCAGTTCCTGCACCGCCAGGCGCCGGGCTGCTCGGCGTATATCATCGGCGACCGCATGGATACCGACATCATCGCCGGCATCGAAACGGGCCTCGACACCGTCCTGGTATTGTCGGGCGTCACATCCGAAGCGATGGTGAAGACGTTCCCGTATCGTCCGCAGTATATCCTGAACGGCGTGGGCGATATTGTGAGCTGACAAAAAATAAAGGCGCGGCCCTATGCGGAAAAGACGCAATATAGTCGTAGCGACAGGCGCAGTCTACATCCGGGCGGACGCGTCACCGGACAACTTCGAACGCTCGCATTCCTCCATTTGCATGGTGATTTGATAGCACAACGGACTGCCTTTCATCTTTTCACAGGCATAGCTGAGCCCGTTGGTCCGCTCGTCGAGGAGTGGGTGGTCGATTTGGTTGGGATCGCCCAAAAGAACGATCTTTGTCCCGTTGCCCGCGCGTGTGATAATGCCCTTCGCCTGTTTCGGAGTGAGGTTTTGCGCCTCGTCAATGATGAGAAAGGTCTGGGTAATGGACCGGCCGCGGATGAAGTTCATCGCCTCCGTCGTGATGATCTCCCGCTCAAACAGCTCGTCGATTTTCCCGCGCAATTCGCGCTCGTCCTTGTACCGCAGCTTTTCATCCCTGTCCACCAGGATCTCCAGATTGTCAAGCACCGGGCGCAGCAGCGGGGCGATCTTCTCCTGCTCGCTGCCGGGCAAAAATCCGATATCCTCGTCAAACTGCGTGTTTGGACGGGTGATCAGAATCCTGCGGTATCGTTTTTCCTCCTCCTCCAGCAGCTTATGCAGCCCCACCGCGAGGGCGTAAAAGGTTTTGGCGGTCCCCGCCGGACCCTTGACGATCACGAGCGGCGCGTCATCGGCGCTTTTCATCAGCGCCTCCTGCAAGAAACGCTGCCCCGCGTTGCGCGGCTTCACCCCGAACGGCTTTTCATCCAGCGACTCGAGCGGAACCACGTTTTCCCCGTTGAAGCGGCCCAGGAAGGTCTTTTTATCCGACACTTCGGAATGGATGATGACAAACTGGTTATGCGCCAGATGGACGGGCAGGCTTTGGCCTGCCGGATCCACGGTGTACAATAGGTCGGCCGGTATGCCCTTTTTCTTAAAGCCGCCGAACTTTTCGTCGGGCGCGTAGACATCGGCCCTGCCGGTGTACTGCTCCTCGATGCGCGACACTTGCTCCGTAAAAAAGTCCTCGGACGTGATGCCGAGGACTTGCGCTTTTATTCGCACCATAATATCTTTTGTGACGAGGATGGGCTGCTTTCCGTCGCTTTGCAGTCCCAGACAGACCCGCAAGATGCGGTTGTCGTTTTTCTCGGCCGCGAAGCTGTGATGGATCTCTATTTCCTTATAGTTCAGCTCCAGCCGCAGCGTCCCGCCGCCCGGTAAAAAGACACCGTCTACAAGGCTCCCGCCGGAGCGCAGGTTTTCCAGATAGCGGATCACCTGCCGCGCGCTGATCCCTTTTTCACCCTCGGCGTTCTTCAGATTGTCAAGCTCCTCCAGGACCGCCACAGGGAGGACAATCGTATTGTCCTCGAAGCAATTCAGGGCGGATGGGGATTGGATCAGCACGCTGGTGTCGAGAACATAAGTCTTTGGCATGGAAAATGGCCTCCATTCCGTTTTTTTGTCGTTTCTTCACATTAGCTAAGCGCAAAAGTGACGTTGTTGTCGGCCGGGTACAGGTCATCCCACAGGCCGTCGACCACATATTTTTGCATACTGAAAATGAAGCGTCCCCACAGCCCCAGCCGTCCGGTGTCAAAGCCGGGTCGTTCGGCGGGGTTTTCGTCGCCGGAATAATGAGCGACAAACGCGTCACCCACCGCGTCCGCGATATACTCCGCGTCCTTGTCGGACACCATATATTTTTTCAGTGTACTTAAAGCCTCTCTGACGACGGTGGATTTTACAAAAGCCGCCGCGTTCCGCGCGAAGTCCGTGCCGGGATAGAGCTTATCCGCGATCGTCACGCTCTCGACGGAAAAATGGTTGTCCCGCAGCGAACAATACCGGATCGGGCACGGGGCGGTGATCAGCGAGCCCGTCTCCACGTCATAGAGGTATTCGCCGCTAAAAGCGCCACGCGTGATGTCCTGCGCGTGATAATGCCCGGTAAAAGCCAACCGCACGTTATACGACGCAAGGAATTCGCCAAAATGCCCGTGATCTTCGATCAAGTAATCGGGATGCAGTTTTTTCTGCCCCGCCCAATGCTCCACGATGCCGTGGTGGTTCATGACCATGACCGCTTTGTCCTGCCGGATGGCGTCGTTTAGCACGTCCGCGATCCAGCTAACCGTCGCCTGACTGATCTTACCGCCGACGATCTCCTCCTGCCCCGGTTTATTCTCGCGATAGCGGCAGTCGTCCAGCGCCAGCAGCCATAAACCCTCAACCGGCTCGGCCACATAGCTTAAAGAGTCCGTGTCCCACCGGAGCGCGCCCTCATATCCGAAGTCCGCGTATATGCGCGCGAAATCGTCGGGGGAAATACTGTCTACAGGTTGGGTTTCCTCGCCGGAGTACGATTCCGCGAGGGGGTTGTTTATATCGTGATTGCCCGGTATGACATAGACCTTCTTCCCCGCGTCCGCCAATCGTTTGAGCCTCTCCGCCACGATATTGTGGCACTGAAGCTCCCCGTCCTTCGTCAGATCGCCGGGGACCAGCACGAACCGAGCGTCCGACCTCAAAATGTCGCCGATCGCGTAGTCGAGCAGGTCGATGCCGTCGAGCAGCAGCTTTCTGTCGGACAGCATGACCTCCTCAAACGCCGCGCCGGAGGTCCCCAGCGACGGGTCGTATATGTGGATGTCGCTGATAACGGCGAAGTCCGCGTCGGGATAGGCGACGGGAGCGGATGTGTTCGCGTTGTACTCATACCTGTGTTTGGGCATATCGCTGATCCAGCCGGAAATAAGGAAATATCCCGTTGCGATTACGATCAGCGAAGCACAAATACACAGAAAAATCTTCAATTTACGGTGCTTTTTCATGTCTTTCTCCTTAATGGGCTTTTAGCCCCCAATTTATATTGATTTCCCCTACTCCCTCGCTTTATCCCTTACCCAACGCTGGACGACGGAATCCAAAACCGTCACGTTTATCGGCTTCGATAAATAGGCGTCGAACCCGTTTTCCAGGAACATCTGCTCATTCCCGGCAACGGCGTTGGCAGTCAGGGCAATAATCGGAAGCTCACGGGCGTACTTTGTGCCTATACCCCGGATGAGTTTAGCCGCTTCCACGCCGTCCATCTCCGGCATCATATGATCCATAAAGATTGCGTCGTAAAAAGGCTCGCCGTCGGTTATCAGGTCAACGGCGGCGCGGCCGTTGTCCACGCAATCCACCTGCATTCTGTACTTGCGGAGCATTCCCGCCGCAACGTCGAGGTTTGTCTGGAAATCGTCCACAAGCAGTACTCTGGCATAACTCAAATCGGGACGTATCAGCCTCGCCCGTTTCCTGTTGTCGGCATAGCGGAAACCGCACAGATTCTCCACAATCTCCCTGCCTATTACCTCGTCGTCTATAACCCCCACCCGTATGCGGACACGGAAGGTTGTTCCCTTGCCGTACTCACTTTCCACCGTTATTTCCCCGTCCAT
>Ga0082212_10010325_pt1 | contig 11961 bp, 9 predicted proteins | sample TergutNt197P3_FD_71548 | JGI IMG/M metagenome (GOLD analysis project Ga0082212, IMG submission 71548) | Neocapritermes taracua P3 segment gut microbial communities from Petit-Saut dam, French Guiana - Nt197 P3 | ecosystem: Host-associated > Arthropoda: Insects > Digestive system > Gut ... | reverse complement strand
GTACGCTTCAATGCAAGACGTCTATATTTTTGATGACAACGATAAAATGGATTTTGATGATGTAATCGCATTGCTAGCAGAGATCGAAATGCGGCTTGCCTAAATTTGCGTATAACAACTAACATTAGCCTTGGTAAATGTTGAGTATATGGTCACGTAATTCATGTTGAGAAACTACTTTCGGTGCAGATTTCGGCGACACTTCGGTCTGAGTGCTATATCCGACGCGGAATATCCGATAATGATAACTTGCTCCGGCTGATCATTGTTCCGCACGTCACTTCCAGACGTCGTCGATCCCGTTTTCGATCAGCATTTTGTTCAGTTCACCGGTGTGCGCCGATAGTTCGCGCATAATACCCATATGCGCCCCCACCCGGGTCGCGCCCATGCGCGCCATTTCCGGGGGCAGCAGCGCTGTAACGCCGTCGTCGTCGAGGGTAGCCAGCGCTTTTTTTGCTCTGCCGACCGCCTCGTTATAGTATGCGACGAGCGCATCTTTGCCGGGGAGCGTCTCCGCCGTAGCGTTATGCCAGTCACCGAACGGAAGCTTGTTTTTGAATTCCGGGTCGCTAAATCCTCCGGCTACCGCTCCGTCGATGAACTCGGCCAAATGGTACGCAATGCGGCTGGGGATGTAGTACTCGTCCCCATGCGGTTCCATCCACTTGCTCTCGGGAAAAACATCAAGGATTCCGCTGATAGTGTCGAATGACCTGTCGTAGAGTTTTCTAACATCGTTTGCCAGTAAATCGCTCATAGTCTTTAGCCCTCTTTCTTTAGTGAAATTTTGTTCATAACTATATGTTAGATTTTCGCGGTCATTATTGCAAGCCGCCAACGGCTGCATATAATGCGGAGCACCGGCGTACCTGCTACTGGATAACATTCGTGAATGCTTAATAAGACGATAAGACTGACTCGATCAGCGCCTTCAGCGCGGCAAGTTCCGCCGTCGTCACCGGTGATATAGGCTCAACTTTACCGCCTGCGACCGGAAGGAGCGGTGAGCCGGCAAATCGCCTTACCGCATCCGACGCGTAAGCGGCGGCGTCCCCGATATCGGTCAGATATATGTTTGCGGGACCCGGGAGGTTCAGGGAAAAGCCGCGTTCTTCAAGGATCCGGCAAAAGCGGACGAGCGTTACCGCATAGTCCTGCCTTGTCATGTACGCTTCCGGCAAAAAGAAACCGTTTCCGACCCCGTTAACTAGGCCTATGCTCCTTGCGCCGTTAATCTGTCTCGAAAAAGGGTGCCGCGCCGGAACATCTGAAAAACCGCCTGACTCCGCGTGTCCGCCGAAAACCGAGTTTATTACAGAGGGAATGAATGGATAAACCCCTTCGCAAATGCTGGCAACCGCTTCTGAGCGCGTCAGCGGCGTGACCGGCGCGTAGTCCTCCGGAATTTCAAGATTTTTACCCGTAATTGCTTTGAAGTGTGTTTCGGCTATGACTCTGTGTCCCTTTATATTCGGGTGCGGGTCAATACTGCCTGCGGAAAGGTCGATAAATGTGAGGCCATCCGCGCCAGCCCCGCGAAAAGCGCCGTAAACGTCGACTACTGTGTATCCTAGACCGGCATTTTCCGTTATTTTTGTGTTCGCGGACGTTATGAGCATGTCCGCTATGTCAAAAATGGCGTCGGATTCATTCAGGGGATTATATATTGTCATGAAGTAAATATCAGCGGACGGAGACAGCGCTTTAAGCCTTTCTATCAGGTCGGAAATATCCGTCTCCAGTCGTTGTATTCCCTGCGCGACCTCCGCCAGAAAGCCAACCCCGCCGAGAGCCGCCGCCATCTCCCCGATAAGCCCGCTGTCGATCTCAAGATAACTGTATACGCGGTCAGAGCCGTTTCTTTCAGAGATAAAGCTGTTTACTCTGTTGATTACGAGCCCAAGAAAGTTATTGGCGCCTATACTGATCGTTATGAGGTCCGCGCCGCGTATTGCCTCTGCGTACTCATCAACCATAGCCAGAATATCAGTCGAATCGTCGCCTATTTTTGACAGGTTAGTAAGTCGCAGGCCATTATACTCCGGTTCGCTGCAAAGAAAGTCCGCCAGTATTTCAGCGTAACCCTGACTTTTTTCGACTCGGAAGTGCGATGAGATCGAGTCGCCGAGCGCGACATAATGATATGATGGCGCGTCATCCGGAGCGTCGGCGGCAATCGCTGCAGGCGCAGCGATCAAGACCGTGATTATAAGCAGGGCCGCGACTAGACGTTTCAGGGCTTTTTTCATATTCGCTTTCGTTCTTTTCGGTCTTTGAAGTCACCGCAAATCATTCTGTACTTGACTGTTCACGGGGCGCCGGGCCGTCAGCGACCGGTTGTGCTTGCTCCGGGTACTGCTGCACAGGGTTCTGCTGCGCCGGTTGCGTTTGCGCCGGTTGTGCTTGCGCCGGATACTGCTGAGCCGGGTACTGCTGCAAAGGGTCTAGCTGCGCCGGTTGCGTTTGCGCCGGGAATTGCTGCGGGCGCATCATCCTCAGAGTTGCTTCGCTGAAGGAGGATTGTTGCAGAATCGCGGTGTTCGTCGTCTTTACGATACGGAACACAACTACAAAACCTATCGCGATGAAAAGAAGATACAGCAGCATATTAGGCATAACTTCACCCGGAACCGCAAACACATAGCTTAGATAATCAGAAACCGCAAATACACCGTAACCTTCTTTGACGCTCCAAAACAGCTCAACGAAAAACTGTGTTACAGGCGCCATTATCAGTGAAACGACGATCACGACCGCCAGCGTCGCCTTGTTCAGCTTGCCGCGCAGCAACTTATACCCGTAGTACGCCCCGAGCGGTATTAGCGCGCAGAGCCAGCCGCTTATTATCTCGCCGTACACTGCCAGCAGTACAGTTGGCACCGCGCCGATCACACTGCCGATGATGGCGCCTATAATGCCCGTTATGTAGTTGCCGGACATTTCGTTTTTTTGGACTTTGCTGCGCGCGTCGTAGTTCTGAGCCCGCACGCAGGCAATATGTACAGGCCGATAAGAGACGCCGACGAACGCGTATGCATCGCATCCCGGGTTCTTGCAAATCGGGCACGCGTCCGGGATAGAAAAACCCATAGCGGCCGAAGTGTTGACCGTTTCCGCGATCAACCTGTCGAATGTCGTCTCAAACGGCTGTGTCGCCGCTATTGTAACGGTCGCGAAAAACAGATTATTCGCCATGTTCAGCTTCTGCAGCCTTACGACGCCGTTAAGCCGTTTTTTCAGTTCGCGGAACAACTTGCCCGGCGGCGCTGAGAACTGTAATCTCAAGACGAAGGCCGTCAGGCCGTTGGTCGCGCCGCGGGCAAATGTCACAACAAAGGGGAACCCTCTGTACAAGCCGCAGTAGTTCTTTCCATCGCTGACACAATCTCTCCGCGCCATTGCGGCCGCGAATTCCGCGCTATCCATTTAACCCCTCCCAAACTACTGATAACTCTTTGTGGATGCTTCAATCATTCATTCTCGTTGCCGGACAATACCCGAAGAAATACCGTTTGCATGTTCGAGCGCCTGCGTGGGGCAGGCCATTACGCAAGGCGGAACGCTGAATATCTCACGTGTATCGAACGCGCATAAGTCGCATTTTTGCATGACGCCGTCGCTGCCGAACTGAGGCGCGCCCACCGGACAGGCAGCGCTGCATTCGCGGCAACCCGTACAGAGCGCGCGATCCACGCAGACGAGCCCGTCGTCGCTTCGCTTGATTATCGCTCCCGCAGGGCAGGCCTCTGCGCATGCCGGCGCGTCGCAGTGCATACAGGAAACTGATTCTGTGGAACAGGTTATATCGGGGTATTCCCCGTTCCATATATTATTCACACGCCGCCACTTAACTCCGCGCTCAAGCTTCCGGCTGCTTATACAGGCCATTTCACAGGCATGGCACTGGATACACCGCTTTGCGCTAAATACAATACCGGGCTTACTCATAGGCTTTTACCTCAACAAGCGTCTGGCTGCTCATAGCGGTGATAAGCGGATCGTATGCTTTTTCAGGATCGACGCTGTATAAATGGTTCACGTTAGCGCCGCCGTCAGTCAGCGGCATATCCGGAAAACCGGGCTCATCACAACCCTGCCACCACCCGTGCTGTATCATTACCGTATCGGGGCGGATACCCGGATAAATCTCCGCCTTAACCTGAAGCCAGCCGTGAGGCGATTCCACGCGCACCGTGCTGCCGTCGAGTATCCCCCGCGCGGAAGCGGCGTCGGGGTGGATATGTAAGGTCGGATACGGCTGAGCTTCCCTGAGCAAGGGAACATTTCGCAGCCAAGACGCTGTAAAGAACTTCGTCGTATGGTAGTCAGTCAATATCAGCGGGTAGCGCTCCGCAAGCTCCGGCGTCGCGGTGAGGCTCTCAGGCGGCTCGCGCCAAACGGGCATGGGCGTGTATCCTTCACTTTCAAAGCTTGTGTTATAGAGGGCGGCTTTTCCTTGCGGGAGCCAGGGCTCGCGAGAGAGCCGCGTGCTTTTCCGGCCGAAAGTTTCAGCGTATTTCTCGAAGCATACGTTGTACTTCGCGTTTTTCTCAATTATGACGCCCGTCGGGTGCGTGCGAAGCTCATCGATGGTCATCCCGTACGGCTCAAGGCGATAATTCTCATAGTCCTCGATGTTGCCGCCCCAGAACTCATCGCCGTATCCCATCGCTACGCCCAGATCCAGAACGAACTCATGGGTTGACCTGCATCCTTCCGGAGCTTCGACCACCTTTTGCCTCGCCATCAGCCGGTCGCCGATAATTTCGAAAGGATGGTCCGATTCATATGGAGACGCCGCGGGAAGCGCTATATCAGCGAAGTTCAGCTCAGCCGGGCGGGTAACGTCTATTGTAACGAAGAAATCAACTTTTTTGAGGGCTTCAACCACCTGTTTTGTACCGCGCGTACTCGCAAGAGGCTGAGTTCCCGGGGCAATTATCGTCCTGACAGGATATGGTTTTTCTGTAAGCACGCTTTCAAGTATCCGGTAATAAGCGCTGGCCGGCCCTTCAATGAACGGTTGGAATGCCCGGGGGAACTCCGGAGCGACAAGTTTTTCGACCATTTCCTGAGTGTGAAGGTCCGGGCGCCTTGCCGAACGCGGCTGTATGAATTCCGGCGGTCCGTCGATCAGGTTGCACCCCGGCCTGTCCAGATGGCCGGTGACCGCTATCAGGATTGCGATCGCCCTGATTGCGTCATTTGACGAGGGCGCGTGTTCGACGCCGTTCCCCAGGTCGATAGACGCGGCTTTCGTCGCGGCATAGCACCGGGCGATATCAATTATCTGCTGCTTTGGTACGCCCGTAATATACTCGCCCCACTCGGGCGTGTACTGTTTTACATGCTCCTTCAGCTCATCATAGCCATAGCACCAATCCCTGACAAAGTTTTTATCAACAAGATCCTCGCCGGTCACAATATGCAGCATGGCAAGCGCAAGCGCCGCGTCAGTGCCCGGTCTGAGCGGGATCCATATGTCCGCCATGCCCGCGTCAGGCTCCATCGAAGGCTTTATCGCGACTATCCGCGCGCCTCGTTCCTTTGCCGCGACCAACTCGCGTGATTGTGAAGAAGCGGGGCCTGAGAATATCGGCTGCCTGGCCCAATATATGATGAGATCGCTTTTATTTGTGTCCGGCTGCGGCTGACATCCGAGGGTATAGTGGAACGCGAAGGCCCTCTGTATCGCGCAAATGCCGCTGTGCCCATGGTTAGGGCTTCCATGTACCGCCAGGAAGCGCAGGAACAGTTCTTTATAATTACGATGGGCAGGGGAGAGTATCGCCAGAGATTCGGGTCCGTATTTTCTTTTTTGCTCGAGCAGCTTATCCGCAATAATGCCGATAGCTTCATCCCATGATATCGCTTTGAATTCTCCCGACCCTCGCGCGCCCGTTCTGAGAAGCGGGGTTTTCAACCTGTCGCCTGAATACAGCCACTCGGCGGAGGCGAACGCTTTCGGGCACAGGCTCCCCTTGTTCCTTTGGCACTCCGCCATTCCGGCTACTCGTGTCATTTTGCCGTTATTTGTAAACGCGTAAACACCGCAGCCGGCCGTCGGGCCGCACATGGCGCAGAATGTCGCGGCGACGCTTTCTCCCGCGGCTGCTGCGGAGGCGAGCGCCTGATCGTATGTGAGCCCCGCGCCATTCGCTGAACTTATTGCTTTCATGTTCTATCCTCTCGTCAGTCAAGGGACGACCCGCGTCTTCTGTTGAACACACCGCTGCGACGCAAGGTTGAGGCCGGTCGCATAAAGTTTCTTCCCTGATCGTCCGGCCTGACTATAACTAATGCGATGTCCGGCACTGTTGCTTCACGAAAAGAAAAATCTTTTCATAAGCTTTTGGTGTATTATTGCATTTATTCTATCAAATGACAAGATATTTTGGTTTTTTTACTATTCAGGGGGCATCCGAAAAACACAGGTTGGTTACAGCCAACGCACGAGTACTGCTGTGAAAATGGCAATGTTGCTGTAAATCTGTGTGCGGGCTGTAACCATTGCGAGTTTTTAGGATGCCCCCTGAACAGCTACTGGTTTTTTGCGCGTGTCGTTATTTTCAAATAATTTCTCTTGACATTCAAGCCCCTTTAAGGTTTATATTGGTTATGCAGATGATTCCAGGCGCGCAAATGCCTGGCGCATCAGGAAAGTGCTAAAACCCAAAATGGGGTTTAGCACCCGAAAAAGTGAAAAAACCCAAAATGGGGTTTTTCACTTTCCAGAAACCGGAACGGTTTCGGGCCCGCTGCTGCTTCAAAGAGTTAAAAGTTATCACAATGATAACTTTCAGCTCTTTTGTAGTGATAACAAATCACCCGGCTCTGCGGAGCCACCCTCTTTAGAAAAGCGGGCGCCGCCCACCGGCGGCGGGTGATTTGATACGGAATATTCTGATTGACTTTTTAATTAAGGCCGTGTTATGATGACGGTCAGTTTACAAAGAGAGGTGGTGACAGGTATGAACTTAACGGTTTTTTCGTGCGGAAATAGCGTATACACAAACTGCGAGTGCATTAACGGCTATGCATTCAGTTTAACGGCGCCAAGGGTGAACTGCGCCCTTTTACCGGTTCTTTGCTCCGGTTTCAGCGCTCCACAGGGATATTGCGCCCATTTTGACCGTACTGAATGCCTGTCGCCTCATAAACGTACAGCCTGATAAACAGGTCTGTTAACGTGTTTTGCAGCCCGGGAATTCAATCGGATCCCCGGGCTTTTTTGCGCCCGATTCCTGCACAAAGGAGTATTATCACATGTACAAATACATAAAAACCGCCGGACTCTCCGCGCTTGAACTCACCAACGGCGGTATCATATATCTGCTGCCCGACATATTTATCAAAGTTTTCACGCTCATCCCGCTTGTTTACTTATGGCGCGTCGTAATGGCTTCCGGCGCGGACGTCGGTATGAGTACGGAGCAAATGCTGACTTACGCCTATGTCAGCGCTCTCCTGTCTGAAATGCTGGTCGTCAAAACCACGGCTTCCGGCTGGCTGTCCGAGGGCGTGCTGCTCAAGTTGTACGGGCGTCCTATGCCGGTGCTCGGTCAGCTCGCCGCGCAAACAGCCGGGAGATGGACGCCTTTGTTGTTGCTGTTTTCACTGCCGATGGCGCTGCTGTCGCCCCTTTTCGGAGTCACGCTGCTCCCCGCGTCGCCTCTGTTTTTTCTAAGCCTGTTTCTCTGTATCACGCTTGGTTTCGCGGTGGATTTTCTCTTTGCCTGCCTGTCGATCAAGCTGCGCAACATGAACTGGCTCATCAGCCGCGTACGCATTGCGGTCACGACACTTTTTTCCGGTACGGTCATTCCTATCCGTCTGCTGCCTTTCGGAATAGCCGAAGTCATGAAATACCAGCCCTTTGCCTCGCTCGGCGGAGCACCGCTGTCTTTATTCACAGGCACGGCGCGAACAGGGGAAACATTACTTCTGCAAATCGCCTGGAATATTATACTATGGCCGGTTTCGCTGCTTGTCTGGAAAAAATCGCAGGAGGGGATGGTGAGTTATGGAGGTTAAAGTTACGCTTACGCGAGTCATAAAATTGCTGGCGATCTCAGCCAAAATGGATCTGGTATGGCTGCTGCGTGATACAAAGTACGCTGTTCTCGGCGTCTGCGGCGATGTGATCAACAACGCGGCGGTTGTTTCCGGTGTGTTCCTGATCGCGGCGCGATTCGGCGGGATCGGCGGGATGACCGCCAACGAAGTTTTGTTCATGATGGCGTACTCCACACTGACGACCGGTATCTTCACCCTGTTCGGCTCGGGCAATAACATCCATATAAGCCGGATAATAGGCCGCGGCCAGCTAGAGCATCTGTTCATACAACCTCTTCCGCTCAGTGTGCAGCTTCTGACGAACGGCTTCGATCCTTTCACCGGCGGAAGTAATTTCCTCGCGGGCGTCGCGCTTATGGCAGTCGCCGTCAACAGGCTGGAATTGCACGTCACTCTATGGTGGATCGCTTTTCTTATCGTCAATCTGCTCGCCACAATGGCGATCATTGTCGCCCGCTCCTACCTTGTATCAAGTATGGCTTTTTACGCGCCTGTCGCAGCCGAGGAAATATCCACTACGGCTATCGAGGATACCTGGTTTCTAAGCACTTTCCCTCTGTCGGGGATGCCGTCTTTCATTCAAATCCCGCTGTTCACTATTTTGCCGGAAGGTTTGATGGCGTGGTTCCCCTCGTTGTGCCTTCTGGGAAAACCTCCCCTGAGCATACCCGCTTATTACCCGATGCTCTACGCATTACTAATATCGCTCGCCGCGAGTTATTTCTTCAGGAAAGGACTGAAGCATTATGTTTCAAAAGGTTCAAACAGATACGTCCCGCACGGGTTTCGCAGATAAGGGCGCTCCAAACGCTGAGGGCGCCTGCGCCGCGCGCCTTGATAACGTTACAAAAGTATTCACGCAATGGCAAAGGGATAATACAGGGAGCGGCATGCTGAGAAACCTGATAAAGCCGGAAAAGCGCGTCGTTACCGCGCTGGACAATGTTTCATTCACGGTAAGAAAAGGGGAGTTTGTCGCTTACGCCGGTCCGAACGGCGCGGGGAAAAGCACCACGCTGAAACTGCTGTCCGGGATGCTGACCCCGTCCTCAGGCGAAATAAGCGTGCTTTCCGCGTCCCCGCAGAAACAGCGCCGCGCGATCATGCGGTATTTGGGGGTCTTGTTCGGCAACCGCTCTGAGCTTTGGTGGGATCACCCGGTCATCCAAAGCTTTGAGTGGAAAAAAGTCGTCTGGGATATACCGGAAAAACTCTACCGGCGCAATCTCGATATGGTTACAGAACTGCTCGGCATCGGCGGCCTGCTAAAGACTTTCGCCCGGGAGTTGAGTCTCGGACAGCGGATGAGGGCCGACCTTGCCATGCTGCTGCTGCACAGCCCGACGCTCATTTTGCTCGACGAACCGACGCTTGGCCTCGACGTCGCGGCAAAAAGGCAGATGATCGGTTTTCTCAAGCAGCTCAATGAACAGGAAGAAACGACGATCATCGTCACCAGTCACGACATGGACGATCTCGAGGAAATGGCGAGGCGTATCCTGCTGATCTCAAACGGCAAAATCGCGTTTGACGGCGGTTTCGAGGCGCTGCGGGATGAGCTCGGCTGTACAAAGCGCGCCATCGTTGATTTCAGCGACGGCGCGCGGCGGGAGATTAGCTATAATGATACGGGCGCGCTGCTGCGCGAGCTTTCGGGGCTGGACGGCATAGCGGAGGTCAGTTTCACGCAGACCTCGCTGGAGGAAGGTCTCGCGAATCTCTATGCCAGGTGGATGAACTGAAAAGATTCGCTTCACGGGCTCCGCTCGCTATATCCTGTGAGCGTCGCGCTCCGCCACCGCGAGTTCATCGCAGCGGTTGTTATACTCATTGTCCGCGTGGCCTTTGACCCATATAAACGTCACTTCATGCGTCTCTATCAGCGGGATAAGCTTAAGCCACAAGTCGAGGTTTTTCACTTCGCCGCCCTTGCGCCGCCAGTCTCTCTTGCGCCATGACTCGAGCCATCCCAGGTTTATAGCGTTGACGATATACTGCGAGTCTGTGTAGAGCTCGGCTTTGCACGGTTCGCGTAGCGCCGCCAGAGCTGTAATGACGGATATCAGCTCCATACGGTTGTTCGTCGTCGCGGCTTCGCCTCCGCTTATTTCTTTTTTCGCGTCGCCGTACATAAGGATGGCGCCCCAGCCGCCCGGTCCCGGGTTTCCGCTGCAGGCGCCGTCGGTGTAGATTTTAACCAGCTTCATCGTTTCTGCGCCGCCCTCGTCGTTTTCCTGTGATCCAAGGTAAATGATCCTTCACGTTGCCTCCTGCGTGGGCACTGATCAGGAAGACAACAGAGTTTTTATTCAGCATTTACTCCGCTCTCAACTCTCCAAACTCCACTCTCCGCGCCGGAACGGCGCGTTTCACTATCAGCTCTCTGAAAGTTCGTCCTCTTCTTTCTCAGTCCGCGCGATCGAAATGACGCGCGCTTCATCGGAAATGCGCATCAGCCTGACGCCTTGAGTCGCGCGGCCGAAAGTGCTGATGTCGGTCGCCGCCATACGGATGATCGTTCCGTCGTCGGAGATTATAAGGACGTCGTCATTGTCGTCGACGACCTTTACATCGGCGACGTTGCCCGTCTTGTCAGTTATATTATAGTTCTTCTTCCCGTAGCCGCCGCGGCTTTGCGTCTCGCTGTCGTCGCCGCGCAGATACTCGCCTATCTCCGTACGCTTACCATAACCGTTTACCGTAACGGTCAGCAGCGAACCGCCCTCCCGCGCCCGCGCCGCGCCGACGCAGTAATCGCCCTTTCTCAGGCGGATCCCGCGGACTCCCGCCGCTGTCCTGCCCATCGGCCGGACGTCTGTCTCGTGGAAGCATATCGCCATACCGTTATACGTAGCGATAAGGATCTTCTGCTCGCCGTCCGTGTCGCGCACGGATATGAGCTCGTCGTCATCGCCGAGGGTGAGTGCCCGGATTCCGACGTTTTTGACATTCCTGAGCTCAGTTTTCCTCATTCGTTTTACTGTGCCGCTGCGCGTGACCATAACGAAAAATTCATCCTGGCTGAACTCACGTATCTTTATCATCGCCGATACTTTCTCGCCCGCCATGACCGGCAGCAGATTTACTATGTTCGTCCCGCGCGCCTGCCGCCCGGCTTCGGGAATCGTATAGCCTTTTTTCCTGTAGACTCTGCCGAGGTTTGTGAAAAACAGGATATAGTCGTGCGTAGACGCCGTAAACAGCGTTTCGACATAGTCTTCCTCGCGCGTCGTCATCGCCGTTATCCCTCGCCCGCCGCGCCGTTGAGCCCTGTATGTGCTGGCAGGCTGACGCTTGATATATCCCGCGTGGGTCAGCGTATAGACGCATTCCTCTTCATCAATAAGGTCTTCTATATCTATCTCGTCTTCGACAATGGCGATCTCCGTACGCCGCTCGTCGCCGTATTTATCGCGGATAACAGTCAGTTCGCCGATCAGGACCTCATCCAGCAGTTTTTCATCGCCCAGAAGCGTCAGGTAATACTTGATTTTTTCCTGAAGCTCGGCATACTCCTTTTCGATCTTCTCGATCTCGAGGCCCTGGAGGCTCCGAAGCCGCATATCAAGGATCGCCTGAGCCTGTATTTCCGACAGTCCGAAGCGTTCCATCAACCGCTCTTTCGCGTCATCGTAACTGGTGCGGATTATATGGATCACTTCATCGATATTGTCGCAGGCTATGCGCAGGCCTTCAAGGATATGCGCGCGCTCGCGGGCTTTTTTTAGATCATATTCGGTCCGCCGCCTGAGAATTTCACGCTGGAATTTTATATACTCGTCAAGCATCTGCTTCAGCGAAAGTATTCGCGGCTGCGACTGGTCGTCGACGAGCGCCAGCATGACGATCGCGAAGGTAGTCTGCATCTGTGTCTGCGTATAT
>Ga0082212_10010324_pt1 | contig 11962 bp, 11 predicted proteins | sample TergutNt197P3_FD_71548 | JGI IMG/M metagenome (GOLD analysis project Ga0082212, IMG submission 71548) | Neocapritermes taracua P3 segment gut microbial communities from Petit-Saut dam, French Guiana - Nt197 P3 | ecosystem: Host-associated > Arthropoda: Insects > Digestive system > Gut ... | reverse complement strand
AATCCAATCCCAAAAATCCAACTCCTACATTTTCGTGCCTGTCGACCCTGCTTCCAAGTGGTTTTTTGCTGTCATTTAAGTGGATGGCTTTTAAGTAATTTGCTCCGATCACTTGGTCAAATGATTTCCAAGTTTGCCGGTAACCATCCTGATCGGGAAGGTTGTAGCCGGCAGTAAAAGCATGGCACGTATCGATGCACACGCCTACCCGTGATTTATCATCGACATAATGAATAATTTGAGCAAGTTGTTCAAAATTATGTCCCACGGCTGAACCCATACCCGAAGTGTTTTCGATCACAGCCGTGACCCCCATGGTTTTATCCAATACTATGTTGATAGATGCGGCAATGGTGCGCAAACATGCATCCAAAGAGATGCCATTCAGGTGCGCTCCCGGATGAAAATTCAACAGTTTAAGTCCCAATTGTTCACAACGCTGCATCTCGTCAAGAAAAGCTTCCCTTGATTTTTCGAGGTTGTCGGCAACAGGATGCCCTAAATTAATCAGGTAACCGTCGTGCGGTAAAATGTAATCAACGCAAAAAGCGTGCTGTGCGCAATTTTTCCTGAAGGCGTCAATATTTTGGTGCGTCAGGGGCTTTGAATACCATTGGCGTTGATTTTTAGTAAAAAGGGCAAAAGCGTTTGCACCAATCGCAAAAGCGTTCAGCGGCGCATACTCCACGCCTCCTGATGCGCTAACGTGCGCTCCAATAAATTTTTGTGGGTGTGTCATATTCGGTGAAACTAAAACGCAAAATTACACCTTTGAAGGCAATAAAAAAATAATTTCTACCTTTGTGCCTGTTAACTGTCATAAACCTTAAAACCGTTTTACTATGAGAAAATTCATCGGACTAAGTACAGGGCTTTTGTTTCTTGTGGGCTCATGCTGCTGCCCATCGACCAAAGAAGATAATAATATAGTGCAGCTTAAAGCTTTGTCGGACGAAGTCAAGCAAAACCACGCTCCCGACCGGCGCAGCCGGACGTTTGAGGTGAATTTTGCGACCGATACCCTTAACAAGGGGGTCTATGTTGCCAAAGGAATGACCACACAAATTGAGGCAAAAGAAGCCTTGGCAACTGCGGCCGTCAACATGGGCATTACCCTTTTAGACAGCATTAAACTCCTGCCCGATCCTGCGCTTGGAGCAAAAATATATGGAATTACGAGTTTGGCCGTCAGTAATATTCGTTATGCGCCGGGGCATACCGGCGAAATGGCTACCCAAACCCTTATGGGTATGCCCATGCGGATCCTTGAAAGACGCGGGAGTTGGCTGCGCGTTATTACGCCCGAAGGGTATATTGGATGGTCCAACAATGCAGTGCAGGCCATGACTAAAGAGGAGTACGATGAGTGGATTAAAGCAGATAAGATGATTATTACCGCCCATTATACTCTTTTTAGAGAACAACCTTCAATGTCAGCTGCCGTGGTGCGCGATGGAGTGTGGGGTTGCATTGTGACGGCAGCCGGAGCGCAGGGTGGCTTTTATAAGGTGGTCCTGCCTGACGGTAAAGAGGCTTTTGTACCCAAAATGGATGCACAAAAGTATAGCGATTGGATCAAACAATGTAATCCCAATGCAGCCAATGTGATTGCGACCGGCAGACAATTTGTGGGATTTCCCTATCTGTGGGGTGGAACATCGATCAAAGCGATGGATTGCAGTGGTTTTATTAAGACCTGTTTTTACCTGAACGGTGTAATCGTTCCGCGAGACGCTTCGCAGCAGGCCAAAGCGGGAGTAGAGGTAAATATCAGTAATTTGGATAACCTTCGGCCTGCCGACCTCCTTTTTTTTGGCGGTTCCACCGAACGAATTACCCATGTAGGGATGTACATTGGTGATGGAAAATTTATCCATTCCAACGCTTCCTGGGCCAGTGTTGCCATCGAAAGCCTGATTCCCGGCGAATCCGATTACACCTCCACCGCCCAAAGTTTAGTGTGCGCTAAGCGGTATATCACCGTTATTGATGTGGATAAAGAGATTGTATCCATTGCAAAGCATACATGGTATAACGAGGCAAGACTGAGTAGAACACATTAAAAAAAAGTTCGTATATGTTTTCCAGAAGAAGTTTCTTAAAGACAGGCGCCTTGGCCGTGGCTACGGCAACAGTAAGCAGCCCCGTAAAATTATTTGCCCAAACACGCAGGACAACAAGTAATTCCAAAAAGATGGAGTTGACGTTTCAACCCTATGATGCACAGATGCGGCATGTATTTACCATTGCCAACTTTTCGAGAAGTACCACTCCCTTGGTATTGACCCAAATAAACTATGATGGTTATACCGGCTACGGCGAAGCGGCCATGCCTCCCTATTTAGGGGAGAATCAAGCGTCTGTAGTCGAATTTTTAAAACGTGTAGATTTGAGTCGGTTTGGTTCTCCTTTTGAAATCGAAGATATTATGGCCTATTTAGAAGGACTGGCTATTAACAATACGGCTGCCAAAGCGGCTGTAGATATTGCACTGCACGACTTGATGGGCAAAATGATGGGCCAGCCGTGGTGGAAGATTTGGGGATTTAACCCCAATACTACCCCCAATACCTCTTTTACCATAGGATTGGATACCGAAGAAGTCGTGCGGGAAAAAACTAAGGAGGCCGCTCCATACAAGGTGATTAAAGTAAAATTAGGCATGGACGAAGCTACCGATAAGATGATGATAAACACCATCCGCAGCGTAACCGATACCCCCATCGCTGTAGACGCCAATCAGGGGTGGATGGACAAACATTATGCCCTTGAGATGATTTACTGGCTCAAAGAGCGGGGCGTAGATATGATCGAGCAGCCTATGCCTAAGTTGTGGATTGACGAGTCGGCATGGGTAACGGAGCGTAGCCCCCTGCCGGTGATTGCAGACGAATCGTGTCAGCGCCTGACCGATATACCCAAACTCAAAGGGGCCTTTACAGGAATTAACATTAAATTGATGAAGTGTACCGGTCTGCGGGAAGCCCGCGAGATGGTAAGTTTGGCCAATGCACTGCGTATGAAATTGATGATCGGCTGTATGACCGAGACCTCCTGCGCCATCTCTGCAGCCGCCCAGTTGGCGCCTAAAATGGAATGGGCCGACTTGGATGGCAACTTACTGATTGCCAATGACTGCTTTAGCGGAATGAAGATTGTAGAGGGCAAAATCACCCTGGACGATAAACCCGGAATAGGAATCACAAAAATATAACCATTATGGCAAGTTTAAGAAGATTAAAAAAGGATATTGACTTTTTGGTAGAAGAGGTCATTTCGGATTGTTGTACCTTTATGTACGTCTATCCCGATAAAAAACGGGAAGAAGCCATACAAATTATTCAGGACGCCGTGGAACTCCGGAATAAGTTATATGCAGAAGTAAACAATCCCCAAGAAAATCCGCGTAAGGTATACTATAAAACGATTAACAGGGAGCTGTTGGAAGGGATTGACCTCCTTTTCCAAAAAATCAGCGAATTAACCCGGTAGATGTATATTTTAGATGGGGCGATGGGCACCATGATTCAGGGCGCCTCTGTAGTTGAAACAAATCATGACCTGCTTTGCCTGACCCGGCCCCAACTTATTCGGGATATTCACTGCGCCTACTTAGCGGCAGGCGCCGATATTGTTTCTACCAATACCTTTAATGCCAACCGAATTGCCCAACACGATTACGGTACGGCGGATCGGGTGGGAGGTATGAACAGGGCGGCGGCCCGTTTGGCTAAGGAGGCGTGCAGCGATTTTATGCAGGCCCATCCCGATCGAAAATGTTATGTGGCCGGATCCATAGGTCCTACCCATAAGTCGGCATCCATGTCTCCTAAGGTAGAAGACCCCGGTTTTAGGGCGGTAACCTTTGCTTCTTTGGCGGCAGCCTATCAAGAGCAGATAGAGGCTTTATTGGAAGGGGGCGTAGATTTTTTATTGATAGAAACGGTCTTTGATACCCTGAACGCCAAAGCAGCCCTTTTTGCCGCTCATCAGGCGCTGGATCGGTGCGGTTTGTTTGGGTCGTTTCCGGTGATGCTCTCTGCCACGGTGGCCGATGCGTCGGGACGCACCTTATCTGGTCAAAGTTTAGAGGCTTTTGTTGCCTCGGTTTCGCATTTCCCTTTGTGGAGTATAGGGCTAAACTGCTCTTTTGGAGCAGATATGCTGGCTCCTTTTATAAAGCAACTCGCTGCCATTACTCCCTGTAAGGTAAGCGCCCATCCCAATGCCGGTTTGCCCGATGTATATGGAAACTATACCGAAACGCCCGAACAGATGGCGCAAAAGATGAGGCCTTATGTGGCAGAGGGGTGGGTAGACGTTATTGGCGGCTGCTGTGGCACTACCCCTGAGCATATTGCCGCTATAGCACAGATGGTAAGGGAAATAGAACCAACACATCGTCCCTCTGTTCCCCAACAAAGTACCCCCTGTTTTAGTGGCCTGGATGTTTTGGAATTGCGCGATCCTGTCCGTTTTGCCCTGATTGGTGAGCGCGCCAATGTGGCCGGTTCTAAAAAGTTTGCGCAACTGATTCGGGAAGAGCAATACGATCAGGCCCTTGAAGTGGTACGGGAGATGGTGCGGGCAGGGGCGCACATCATCGACATTAATATGGACGACCCTCTGTTGGATGCGCCTCAATCCATGAGTCGTTTTTTGAATCTGTTGGCAGCCGAACCGGAGATCGCCCGTTTGCCCGTGATGCTTGATTCTTCCCGCTGGGAGGTGCTGGAAGCAGGATTATCTTGTGTACAGGGGAAGTCTATCGTAAATTCAATCAGTTTAAAGGAGGGTGTGGAGGTGTTTAAAGCACGGGCGGCAAAAATCCGCCAATATGGATCGGCGGTGGTGGTGATGGCTTTTGACGAAGAAGGGCAGGCCGTAACACAAGAGCGGAGGAAAGAGATATGCACCCGAGCCTACGGGATATTGACCAAAGAGGTCGGCTATCCTCCTCATGACTTGATATTTGATCCAAATATACTGACTATTGGGACCGGTATGGAAGAGCACCGCAGTTTTGCCGTTGATTTTATAGAAACGGTACGCTATGTCAAACAGCATCTTCCCGGGGCGCTGGTCAGTGGTGGCGTAAGTAACCTTTCCTTTGCGTTTAGAGGCAATAATATGGTACGGGAGGCGATGCATTCGGTATTCCTGTATCATGCCATTCGGGCAGGATTAGATATGGCGATCGTGAATCCGGCAGCGATGATTCCTTACGAACAAATCCCGGAGTCTTTAAGGCTTGCGGTAGAAGACGTAGTGCTCAACAGGGATGGAGGGGCCACTGCGCGTTTGATTAATATCGCCTCCGAATCAAAAGGTCTGTCGGGCGCTTCATCGGATAGAGACCGGGAACAATGGAGAGAAGAGGGGGTAGAAGAGCGTTTGGCACAGTCGGTACTACTGGGCGAGGAGGCCTGGTTAGCGGCAGATATTGAAGAGGCTGTAGCGTTGGGTTATCGTCCCATTTTGATTATTGAAGATATGCTGATGCGTGGGATGAACCGTGTAGGAACCCTTTTTGGGGCAGGAAAAATGTTCTTACCTCAGGTTATTAAGTCGGCCAGGGTCATGAAGCGTGCGGTAACGGCGCTACAACCTTTGCTGCGCCAAAGCGGGGAGGTTGACGGCGGTGCGGCGCATCAACGTAAAGGCATTATAGCCACCGTAAAGGGAGACGTCCACGATATTGGCAAAAACATTGCGGCCATTGTTATGGAGTGCCATCATTATAAATTGATAGACTTGGGCGTGATGGTGTCGGCAGAGGATATTGTACACTCGGCCCGGGAACAGCAGGCCGATTTTGTGGGTTTGAGCGGATTAATCACCCCCTCTTTGGAAGAGATGTGTATGGTGGCGGAGGCGATGGAGGTTGCCGGATTAAAGATTCCCCTGTTGATCGGAGGCGCTACCACTTCTATGGAGTATACGGCATTACGTATGGCTAATAAATACAGCGGATTATTGCTGCATTGTCCCGATGCCTCTGTTGGCGTGGGGTATTTGTCGCGCTGGTTTTCTATGGATCAGCGAAAAGGGCTTGTAAAAGAGGTAGAAGAGGAGTATGCCCGAATTAGGGAAGCAGCGGCAAGAGATGGTACAGGCAGCCAATGGTGTACGTTAGAGGAGGCCCGAAAGGGCAAATATCTATTTGAAATTCCTCCCAAAGGTTTGGCAGTACCCGCATGGTTGGGGGTCAAAGATATGAGCATTCCCGTATCGGAACTCTGCGGATTAATCAACTGGAATGCACTCTATACGCTTTGGGAGGTGCAAGGCAAGGCATTATTGGAACAGCAGGCATCTTTGCGCCGCGAGGCCGAAGAGTTGCTGCATGGTTTTATTACCGGAACATATGGATGGGTGCGGGCTGTGGTGGGGTTTTATCGGGCCAACTCAGACGGAAAAGAGCAGGTTGCGTTTTATGTGGATGAAGAGCGAGAAGTAGTAGCGCAGACGTTTACAATGCCTCGCCAACGCAAAACAGGGAGGCAGTCCAATCTGTGTTTGGCCGATTTTGTAGCGCCTGTATCTGTAGCAAAAGACTATATCGGCCTTTTTGCCGTGAATGCATCGCCGTGTGAAGTTGAGCGGCAAATCGAGTTGTGGCGTGCAGAGGGAGATGAATACCGCGCCATCCTGCTGCGCGCTCTGTGCGACCGATTGGCAGAAGCAGCCTCTGTGTGGTTGCACCACAAGGTGCAAACGGAGTGGTGGGGCTATGGGGCCGGAACAGGGATTCGTCCCGCATTCGGCTATCCCTCCTGTCCCGATCATGCTCCTAAAGATGGCGTACTCAGGCTATTGGATGCGCAGCGATTAATCGGACTTTCCCTTACGGAAAGTTATATGTTGCAACCTGTTTCTTCTCTTTGCGGAGTGTACTTTGCCCATCCCAAGGCTAAGTATTTTAATATTGATCAATAATGCGTACTTTTTCCTTTGAATTTTTTCCGCCTAAAGACGAAATTGCGGCGGTTGATTTTGGCATCAATATCGGAACATTGTTGCACCTGTCGCCATCGTTTGTGACGGTTACGTATGGGGCGGGCGGTTCTGACCGTACACGTACCTTTGCCTTAGTAGACTACCTGCAAAACAAAGTGGGTCTTAAAACGGTGGCTCATTATACCTGTGTAGAATCTTCACGGGAACAAATAAAAGCAGATTTGGCCCTCCTCCGTGATTTGGGCATAGACCGGTTTATGTTGCTCCGGGGAGATCCGCAAAAGGGTTTTGATCGATTCCAACGACCTCGGGATGGATTTACATACGCTTCTGAGTTAATTGCTTTTGTCCGGTCTTTATACGGCGACGAGGTTACTATTGGCGGGGGCGCTTATCCGGAGAAGCATCCCGAAACCACCTCTTTGGAAGAGGACCTCCGGCACCTCAAAGCAAAGGTAGATGCCGGTTGCGATTTTTTGATTACCCAGTTCTTTTTTGACAACAGGTGTTATTTTGATTTTGTATCAAGGGCGCGGGCGGCAGGGATTGGTTGTCCCATTATTCCCGGCATATTACCGATTACCCATTATCATCAATTGGCACGATTTGTTGGTATTAGCGGATCTTATCTTCCCCACTCCTTTTTGCAGGAGTTAGAAAGCAACAAAACGATTCCCCGTAAAATCGCCCAAATCGGACGGGACTATGCCATTGCCCAGTGTCGTGATTTGTTGGTTTCCGGCGCTCCGGGGATTCATTTTTATACCCTGAACAAGTCAAGAGCCACGGTGGAGATTTTCGAAAGTCTGCTGGGTGCGTAGTTCCCGTGCATACTCCTTGGCTTTGCCTCCGGTCAAACTGTTGAGCAGGTCCCAAAACTGAGAACTGTGGTTTTTTACACGGGTATGGCACAGTTCGTGCAGCATAATGTAATCCCTTAAATATTCGGGCAAGAGCATCATCTTCAGGTTGAGGTTGATGTTATTGGCTCCGGAACAACTCCCCCAGTTGGTTTTATTATTTTTAATAGAAACTTTATTGTACATGAACCGATGTTGATTTGCCAGCACCGATAGACGGGACGGGAGTTCATCTTTGGCCTTGTGGCGCAGGAGGGCCACTTCTTGAGGCGATAAAGCCGGTTGTGTTTGGCTGCGTTGCCTGATCTTTTCCAAAGCCGCCAGCGCCCAGGCCTCATGTTCTTTTAAGAAGGATTGGACACGGGCAAAAGAAGTATGCCATGGGTAAGAAAGGAGTAACCCGCGGGAAGACGAAACGCTCAGGCGGATATTTTTTGATCCCTTACGGCGGTAAAAAGTTACCGGCCCCAGACGGGGATGGACGATTACCTGCGCAGTTTTACCAAAAAATCCCATAGTACTACTCCTATACTTACCGACACATTTAGCGAATGTTTGGCGCCGAACTGGGGAATTTCTATACATCCGTTGCTCATATCTACCACTTCCTGCTGTACCCCCCTGACTTCATTGCCAAATATCAGCGCATATTTGACCTCTTTTCGGGGTAAAAACCGATCTAAAGAGTAAGCCCCTTCTACCTGTTCAATACTCCATACCGCATATCCATCATCATGCAGTTGCCTTACCGCCTCCATCGCATCGGAACCATAACTCCAGGGCACAGTCTCCTCTGCACCCAAAGCCGATTTATGTATCTCTGCACTCGGCGGAACGGCGCTGATGCCGCAAAGGATTATCCGTTCAATACAAAAGGCGTCGGCCGTTCTAAAGGCTGCCCCAATATTGTGCTGGCTGCGGATATTGTCGAGCACCAAAACAACAGGCAGTTTGGGCGCCTGTCGACAGGCTTGAGGGCTTAACCGCCCGAGTTCACTGTTCAGCAATTTACGAGGCATACATAAAATCAAATATCCCAAATTGAGAGGGCGTTTACTTTTTCCGTGAGGGGCAAAATATGTTCTGTGAGGCAAATCAACGAACCATACGTGAAGTTTTTTCCCAAAGAGGTTAAAATGTCAAAATTTTTCACCATTTTTTTATCAGGGGTGGCTGTACGCTTGATTTCTATCGGATAGAACTGGTTGTTTTGCACAATGAGCAAATCGATTTCCACTTTGTTGTGGTCGCGATAATAGTAAAAATTTGGATGCAAGCCATTGTGTTTGTACGATTTGATGAGTTCCGAAACCACAAAAGTTTCAAATATGGATCCGTTCATGGCGCCAGACGACAGCGTTTCAGGCGTATTCCATTCTGTAAGATACGCGCACAGACCGGTATCCAAAAAATAAAGTTTTGGACGTTTTATAATTCTTTTATTAATATTCTCATAATAGGGTGGCAACAGGTAAATAACTCCCGATGCATGTAGTACTGATATCCATGATTTTACGGTGTTCAGAGAAACGAGCAAAGCATTGGCAATATCGGCCATATTTAACTCCTGCCCTGTGCGTGCCGCTATTATTTTCATAAAATTGTAAAACAATAATTCGTTGCCGACATTCAAGAGTTGGCGCACATCGCGCTCTATGTATGTTTTAATAAGCGAATTATAATACATTGCCCAAACATCATCGTCCTTTAATGTGATTTCCGGAAATGAACCCTTCCAGATGGTGCGGTATGTTTCTATGAGCGATTTTCTAGATAAAATACTTGTTGGAAACGGAGAAGGCAGAAAAGGTTTTTGCAGGGATCCCTGCTCTGCCTGTTCGTAAATGGAAAATCCCATCAACTCCAATACAGCCAAGCGTCCGGCGAGGCTTTCCGACACCCCTTTCATCAAAAGGAATTGCTGAGATCCTGTCATCCATACTTGTCCTGACAGGTAAGAGTTGTCTACCAATAATTTTATATGAGGAAAAAGTTCGGGCGCATACTGAATTTCGTCGATCAATAACGGAGCCTTGTGTGTCTGAAAAAACAGATAAGCATCTTCTTTTGCCAGTTTTAACGACAAAACATCATCCAAAGTAATGTATTTTCTGTCGTCTGTTGCCAAATCTTTTAAGACCGTAGTCTTTCCCACTTGACGCATCCCGGTAAGTAACAGTACTTTGAAGTTGCTGTCCGCTTTTTGAATATGCGATGCTATAGTCCTATGTTTAAACATTTTACACTTGTTTTATACAAATATGCAATCCAATTGCAAAATTACATAAAAAAATGGATATATAAAAACTTTCTTACCTTTGTGCCTAAATGGCGCACTTGTACATCATAGCGGGCTGCAATGGAGCCGGTAAAACTACCGCCTCTTTCACGATTTTGCCGGAGATGCTTCATTGCAAAGAGTTTGTAAATGCCGACGAGATTGCTAAAGGACTCTCTCCCTTTAATCCGGAAAGCGTAGCTATTGATGCCGGGAGGATCATGCTCCGGAGGATGCAGGAGTTGATCAAAGCAAAGGTCGATTTTGCTTTTGAAACTACGTTGGCCCCCAAAACCTATATGCAGTTGGTAGCATTGGCCAAATCGGAAGGATATTTGGTAACTTTAGTCTTTTTTTGGCTCAATTCGCCCGATCTTGCAGTAGCAAGAGTAAAAATGCGTTATGCAAACGGTGGACACGATGTTGATGAAAATGTAGTGCGGCGGCGTTATTTTTCGGGCCTGCGTAATCTTTTTTCACTATATTTGCCGCTGTGTAATTTTTGGCTGATGATCAACAATTCCGTGACCCCGTCCGAGTTAATTGCCGAGCGGGCTGACGGAAAAAAGATTAAAATCCATCAATCTCAAGTATATAACGAAATTATTAACTATGAGTGAAAAAGAGTGTAAGGAACTCCGCGAGAAAATTCTGAAGGGAATCAATGTGGCGTTTGCGCGCTTGTTGCAGGAGAAGCAAAAGAATAATTACGATTTAGTCTTTTCCCGCAACGGCCGGCAGATTGAACAGGTGAAAGCCGCCGAACTGTTGGTCTGACAAAAACCGCCCCCAATGGGAGCGGCAAGGAGATTTTAGGTTAAGCAGTGGTTGTGACAACCAAAGGCTGTTTTAGATTTTTCCGGAACAAAGATATGTATCTTTTTTAAATAATCGTTATTTTATTAAAATTTTTATCAGCGCGATCCATAAATCCGTTCCAACCGGAAGGAGGGCATCGGGAAAATCGTAGCCGGAGTCGTGGAGGGGAGGGTGTTGGCATCCGGCCCCCAAGTCAAAAAAAGCGGCTTTGGCTTCGGTGGTAAAAAAGGCAAAATCATCAGATCCGGCCAGCGGAGCGGGAGACTGTTTTATAGATAGTCCTTGACTGCGCGCTGCAGAGAGCGCTATATTGTTAGCTTCTTTGTGGTTAACCGTAGCAGGGAAGATATCAAGCAGTCGATAGATTGTTTTTAAGTGATGAGCAGCGGCAATTTGTTCCATCTGCGCAACAGCCATTTGATGCAGTTTGTCTAAGTCTTCCTGCCGGTTACCCCTAAAGGTGGCCCTGAGAAAACCGTGCCCGGGGGTGGTGCCGTAAGCAGCTTCCCCAATTTCGACATTAATAATGGTGATCAGGATAAAATCGCTAAAGAGTCCGGAGGGTTTAATCAACTCCATCCATGCCTGAATTGTCTCCATGACGGCAAAGGTGGGGGTAATGGCGTTTTGAGGCTCGGAGGCGTGGGCGGTTTTTCCTATAAATTCCACTTCGATGCCATGAGAGGCTGCGGCATAAGTGTCCGGATACCAAATAACTTCTCCCAAAGCTGTGCCCGGAAGATTATGCAGGGCAAAAGCGTAGTCAAATGAGAAACCCAAAGCCCTGAGTTCAGGTGCCATACGGCGGGCACCCGCTCCGGTCTCTTCGGCTGGTTGAAAGAGGAGGCTGACAGATCCTTTTTGAGGAGGATGCGTCGCTAAGTAAAGGGCTGCTCCGCAAAGCATGGCCATATGGCCGTCGTGTCCGCAAGAATGTGCAATATGGTGGTTTTGGGAGGCATATGTGAGCTTAGTGGTTTCGGTAATGGGCAGGGCGTCCAATTCGCAGCGCAGCATAAGGTGAAGGCCATCTCCGGATCCTTCG
>Ga0082212_10010323_pt1 | contig 11962 bp, 10 predicted proteins | sample TergutNt197P3_FD_71548 | JGI IMG/M metagenome (GOLD analysis project Ga0082212, IMG submission 71548) | Neocapritermes taracua P3 segment gut microbial communities from Petit-Saut dam, French Guiana - Nt197 P3 | ecosystem: Host-associated > Arthropoda: Insects > Digestive system > Gut ... | reverse complement strand
AAATTATCAGCCATGGTATGGAAGTCGAAGGTTGAGCAAGTTAGACAATACTTATTTAACCGAGCTAAAAGCATAACTGTTTACGGACACAGTAGTCTAAAATACAGAGAGAAAAGGTAAAACAACTTGACAACGAGGACAAACTGCACAGCCTAAATGTTAGGTGCAAGCGACGAAAGTAAACGAAATAAGATATAAGCAGAAAAATTTGAAAAAAAATCATAGAATCATGCAACGTTTTTGGAGTACGTGCATCTATATATTAAAAGATATGAATTATGAAACACACTAACCGAAATTACAAACTCGCAATACCATGTATTGTATGCTTACTGTTTTGTTTGTCATGCCAAAATAAGTTCGACGAAATGTTATCTGATGAACAGATTTCATCTAATTTGTTAACAATGGGAGATATTGGTGGAAGCATAGACCCTGAACTTCTCATTGGAGAATGGGAACTCGTCAAGTTTGCCTATACGGCAGACGGCAAGAAAATTTCAAATGCTATTACCGTGTTGGGTGGTCGGCTTACAATACCCATAGCACCTACTCCCGTTGAGGACGACGGATCAGAACGATGGGGGTTGCATTGCGTGAATTCTATGGGGTTTATTTGTTCGATATCCGACAATTTAATTGACCTTTCGCTTCGTGGTTCTACGTACATATATGTCCTGTCTCCGCATATAGAATATGATTTAATTTATGCTTTTACAAATGCGTATAGTTTTGTCATTAACGGGAATGAGTTAATCATTCATTTTAAGAAGGTAGAGGACAGAAATTTATTATCTAATTGTACAGCGATAGAAAATAAAAACTTAATCATCTTTAAAAAACGATAAAATAGAAAATAAAGCCAGCACCTAACATTTTAGGGTTGGCAAAGCGGGGGTGTAACGGCTCGAAAGTTGGTGAGTAAAAGAAAAAGAGTACCTTTGTGGTGGCAGCAGTGAGCACCCCGCCTTCGCCAAGCCGCCAGACGTTATGTGAAAGCGGGCGGAAACGCGGCAGACAAAGATGTAGAGAATTGAAAATAAGTATTGTCATGTATATTGGAGTTAAGGCAGTAGTGCCGCAAAATGATTATCTGTTGCTGCTCACTTTTGAGAATGACGAACAGCGTATTTTTGACATGAAACCTTATTTAGATTTCGGCCCGGTGTTCAGGGCATTAAAAGACGCTGCTATGTTTAATACAGTAAGGGTTTGTTTCAAAACAGTAGCATGGGCAAATAACGCAGATATTGATCCTGAAATTTTATACCCAAACAGTCAAAAACTAAATTAAGAATCTATTGGGTAGCGATAGAAATGCCAGCACACAACATTTAGGGACGTATAAAAACCGACGGAAGTGCAGTGGGCAAATTTAGCGAAAAGAAAGTATCTTAAAATCAAGTAAATAAATGAAAAAAGCAGATTTTATTTGGACAATTATCCTGTTATTAATGACAGGGTGCGGAGGAAACAAACAATCAGCAGATGATTTAGTCGTCGTTGATGTGACAAAAAATTATCCCGAAAAAGAACTGATGCTTCAGGACTTTATGGATGTGGAATACATTGTATTGGATTCTTCTGATGACGAATTTCTTTGTCAGGGAGAAGTACTTGATGTTGGCAAGGAAATAATGCTTGTAAGAAATCAAATAAGCGATGGGAATATTTTTATTTTTGACAGAAATGGTAAAGGTTTAAGAAAAATCAATCGTAGGGGGCAAGGTCCTGAAGAGTATACGTCAATAACGGGGTTAACATTGGACGAAGATCGAGGTGAGATTTTTGTCAAATCATTTAGAAAAGGAATAATCGTCTATGATTTATTTGGAAATTATTTGAGGAATTTACCTGTAAGAGAAGACTTTTTATATTCTTCAGAATTACAGAATTATGACAGAGAACATTTGATTTGCGGAGAGTATTTGTTACGAGTTGATGAAAATTCAAAAGAAACTCAATCAGGTATAATTATTTCCAAAAAAGATGGAAGCATTATGAATGATATTCGTGTCCATATTGAAAAGGCAGTAAACACAAGAGTAAATGATGGCATGATAGAGGTTTTGTTGTCTTCCATGGTAAAATCTTTCATCCCTTATCATGACAGGTGGATACTTACTGAACTTTCATCCGATACAATATTCAGTCTTTTACCTGATTACAGTATGACTCCTTTCATAGCAAGAACGCCATCCATTCATTCCATTAACCCTGAAATATTTCTTTTTCCTGTATTACTTACAGACCGCTACTATTTCATGGAAACGTTAAAGAGAGAGGTTGAATACACAACGAGAATTATCCCAAGAAGAAAATTAATTTATGACAGGCAAGAAAAAACAATTTACAGATATACTGTATACAACAGTGATTACGCTATCCCAAAACCAATAGAATTTATTTTGAGATTTAGTAACATGAGCAACGAAATCGCGTATTTGCAAAAATTAGAAGCATACGAACTTATTGAATTAAACGAGAAAGGGGAATTGAAGGGTAAATTGAAAGAAGTTGCCGCTAATTTGGACGAAGATTCAAACCCCGTTATTATGTTGGTTAAACATAAGAGATAAGATAAATGGAAAAAACAGAGAGGTCATAGAAGACGGAATTATAACGGGGAAAATGCCTAAACGTGCTTTAAAAATGGTTTTTGAATGGTTGGAAATTCATAGAGATGAACTATTTGAAATATGGATAAAAGTACAAAAAGGCGAAACTCTGACTTATATAGAACCTTTAAAATAAATCGTTTATGTTTTTAGAAGTATCAAAGGCAGCGTATTTAGAAGATTAGATGCAGGTGATTGCAGCGGACAAAGAATGTGACAATCAGGCAAAGCCTGTGAAGCCGTAAGAGCAGGAAAATAAAAGTTGCGCCCGACACGAATGAGGGATAATTAAATGAAAAGAGTAGTTTTATTTACAGTAAGTTTATTTTTTGTATACACAGCCTTTTTTAGTTGTTTGAATGAGAATGAAGATAAGGACAAAGTAAAGATGGTTGAAATGACAATTTACCCCGAAACAGGTTACGCAAAACCTGTTTTAAGTTCAGTTTGGTCTGATTGTTTAGTTTATATGGAAAGTGATGATAAACAGGAACAAACGTTAACGAGTACCATTACAGAGGGTTTCGATTTTGAATATGAAAGAGGCTATGAATATACATTTAAAGCAGAGAAAGTGTGGATGAGTAATCCTCCGATGGATGTTTCATCCATTAAGTATATATTCGTAGGGCCTCTTGAAAAGAAGAAAGTAATTGTTGAAAACAATGAAGAAAACATAGAATTGTTGGTAGTGGCTGAAACAGTTAAATATGTTCCGAATTATCCAATAGAATATGAAGGCGAGAGACCTGTAGTTTATGACGCATTGTTTTGCGGTGACACAAAGACCAATATTGGGATGAATGGGGCTATTTGCTATGTATTAAAAGAAATAGAGGGTTTTGAATTTGAAAGTGGTTATGAATACATTTTAAACGTAAAGAAAATAACCCAAGCCAATCCTTATTCGCTTCGATTTGTTTTAATTGACATTAAAGATAAACAAAAAGCAGATATGCCAGAATGGTTGAAACACTAATATTTACAGTGTAGCAGATGAAAATCAACAGGAGAAATGTGACTACAAATACGGAAATAACCAGCTCACAAGCGGTTTTGCGAAATTGGGGGGTAAAGTGGCAACCCAAACTTTGGCGGGTGCGAAAACCGTCAGTTTTGCGTAATTACGTCTGTCATGCGGCTTCGAATGGGATAAAAATAATTTATTTACGCAGGTTCATATTGACGAATATGGCGCAATTGCGTGGAACGATGACATAGATATATGCCCCGACAGTGCTTATTTACAATTGAAAGGTCTAACCTTTGAGCAGTGGCAACAACAAAATAACAAACAATATGCCTCAAATCAGTAATTTTTTTGGTGTTATCGTAAGAATGTTTTACAATTTCAACTATTTGCTGAGATTGGATTAATGGTAAAATCCTGTTGCATAAGCCCATATATCGCACTCTATGCAAACATTTAAGCCGCAACATTTGGTGGGTTCGAGTTTATATTTGACGTACAATTCCGCAAAAAGTTCCTTTACCCGCCTGTAATAATCCACATCCGGTGGTTTCATGCTGCCCTGCACAGGGCGTCCCATGGGCATCCAGACGGATGCCGTCGGCATGATACCGCGCTCGGCCAACCGCGTAGCGCCTTTGGCCAGCGTTGTAAAATCTTCTATCCCAATGATAAAATTGGAAAAAGCCTTTCCGACGCCGTACTTTTGCACGACGTATTCCAGTACCTGCAAATGCCTTTCGCGACCTGTGATATTGACTTTTCCGGGTGTGATTTCGCGTGCACGGTTCATATCCCATACTTCGATGCTACATGCCATGCGGCTTGCGCCCAAAGAGAAATAACGGTCAATCAGGTTGATATCGGCAGGAGGCGTGATATATAAAAGCAGTTCGCCTCTCATTTGTGACCGTAACGTTTGTATAGCAGTGAGATATGCTGTAATATACACCGCTTCGGTTCGACCGTCGAATGTCGAACCTCCGGTAATCTGTACATTGCTAACGCAGTCGTTCTCAAACGCATACTTGACAATTTCCGCTACATCCTGCGCAGGAACAGCCTGTGGCAGGGCTTTTCCTTTTTTGGTGGTATTTTCAAAATCCGCGCCCGAAAAACAAAACTGACAGGGCTGTCCTGCAGCCGCATATTCACATGGCCATAAACACTGAAACGCCACCCAGTCCAACCCCTGCAATACAGCGTTGCCAACGAAAGATCGACCTGAAGCCGTTTTCTGCCGATAAAAAGCGCTTGGTGACGGAAAAGAAACCGTATCGATTGCTACATTATTATAATATAAGGTAGGACAGTCATCCTGCATCCGAAGCGAAAACGGAGTGGACAAATCGGCCATATACTTTAAAAACCGAATGTTATCCCATGAAAAAATACGGGAAAGATGACGGATATGAAATTGGGTATCGGTCAGTTGCGCCACAGTTCCATCGCTCAACAACAGACAGTTACAACAAAGCGGACTCATGCTTAAACGTGCGATGTCTTTATGATACCGGTATACTGCATCTTCAACCTTGATACCGCGACTGATTAACAAACATTTGAGTTCAACCGAATCAATACTGTTTCCGTCTATTACATATTTATTCATTTACTTTTTTGTGCAAACCTGTTCGCTGTTTGCCAAACAACGAACATAATCATCTCTTATTCAGCCGCAAAGATAAAACATTTTCGGAAATTCAACAATTATTTTTCCGGGAAGAAAAATTTTCCATAAATTCGGCAAACAACTCCTTTGCCATTTCCCAATGCTGAGGATTGATACAATATTTTACTTTCGGCGGAAAAATCTCGCCTTGTATCAATCCTGCATCCTTCAATATGGAAAGATGCTGTGAAACAGTCGCTTTTGCGATGGGCAACACTTCGTGAATATCGCCGAAAAAACAACACTCCTGCGACGCCAGGAACTTCAATATCGCAATGCGTGTGGGATGTCCCATCGCCTTGGCAAATCGTGCCAACCGCTCTTCCTGCGTTGTATTTTTTTTGCACATTTTCAAAAATCAAAAAATATATTTTAAGAAAGCACAAATATAGATGAAATTTTCGGATAAATATATTATTTTTGTTCTCAAATTATTTTCAAGCAAGCATACTATCTGATTTTTATTCATTTATAATACAAGTGATTATGACTTCAAAAGAACGTGTTCACGCTTCATTGAGCCGGAAAAATCCGGATCGGGTGCCGGTATGGATGTGGTATCATCCCGAGACGGTGCAACTGTTGGCCAAAGAATTGGATATTCCGCCCAATCAGGTTTCCGTTGCGTTGGAAGATGATGTGCGTCAGGCATGGGTTTCCAACAATCATGCAATGGAAGGTATTGTACATCAATATGATGGCGAAAGTCATACCGATCAGTGGGGCATCCGGTGGAAGAAGGTGGGGCCTTTCAATCAGATTGTACATTATCCGTTGGAGGATGCGACAGATGAAGAGATAGACCGTTATCAATTTCCCTACGAAGCTATTCCTGAGTTGCTTCAGAATATGAATCCGGTTGTTGCCCAAAAGGACGCATATTTCATCGGATGCGATGTGTCACCCTGTCTTTTTGAATTGATTTGCCGGTTGAGGAATATGCAATATGCGTTGCTTGATTTTTTGGCCAATCCCGGCTTGACGGACAGGCTTTTGGAAAAGGCGGCCGATTTTAATGTGGTGCTATCGCGGGCAGCTGTCGAACGATTTGAACTCGATTGTCTGTGGACGGGCGATGATGTGGGCGGGCAACAGGCGATGATGCTCAATCCTGCTATGTGGCGGGAAAGGGTGAAGCCTTTTTTGAAAAAGATTTTAGACGTTGGCAAAGAGCGGAATCTTTGGATAGCTTATCACTGCTGTGGGGTGGTGCGTCCGATCATTCCCGATCTCATTGAGATAGGCGTCGACATCCTGAATCCTGTGCAGGCGAATTGTCCGGGAATGGATCCATTGGAACTCAAAAAAGAATTTGGAAACGAATTGTCATTTATGGGAGGAGTTGATACACAGGGTCTTCTTCCGAATGGCTCTGCATCGGAGGTCAGAAACGAAACGGAAAAACTGATCGACGGCATGATGGAGGGCGGTGGCGGTTATATATTAGCGGCTTCACATGCTATCCCGCCGGAAACACCGATCGAAAATATCTATGCCATGTACGAGGCGGCAGGTATTACGAAAGAACGGATAAAGGACAATGCAGCAGATATCCGGGGGCATTTATTTGTATAAAACATCAGATTACAATTATGCATCTACCGCATCTTATTTCGGATTTGGCGCTTATTTTGCTTGTTGCCGGCATCATAACTGTGTTGTTTAAGAAGATTAAACAGCCATTGGTTTTGGGATATATCGTTGCAGGATTATTGACCGGCCCTCATCTGTCTGCCATTGCGGAAAGTTTGCTGCAGTCAATCAATCTTTCCATATCAATCCCAACGGTCGTAGATATGGCAAACATTGAGGTATGGTCGGAGATAGGCGTAATTTTCCTGATGTTCGCTTTGGGGTTGGAGTTCAGTTTTCACAAATTGGCAAATGTCGGGCTAACTGCCATTATTACAGCAATTACCGAAGTATGCGGCATGCTCGGTTTAGGGTATGGCGTGGGGCTTGCTTTGGGTTGGAATACAACGGACAGTCTGATTTTGGGCGCGATATTATCCATGTCTTCAACGACCATCATTATCAAGGCTTTTGAAGAACTGAACCTGAAAGGGAAAAAGTTTACCGAATTGGTATTCGGAGGGCTGATTGTGGAAGATATTGCGGGTATTTTTATCATGGTGTTCCTGTCGACCTTTGCCGCCAGCCAGGGTGCGGGTAGCGCAGCAATAGCGCTGACCATCGTACAACTCCTGTTTTACTTGGTATTATGGCTTCTGTTGGGGATTTATCTTATCCCGACTCTTCTGAAAAAGGCTCAGCATCTGATGAATGACGAAACCCTGTTGATTGTTTCGCTCGGACTGTGTCTCGGTATGGTGTTGCTCTTTGTCCGGATTGGCTTTTCGTCGGCGTTGGGTGCGTTTATCGCCGGGTCTATCCTTGCAGGCACCATACATTCGGCAAGAATAGAGCACCTGACAAAACCTATTAAAGATTTTTTCGGCGCTGTCTTTTTTATTTCTGTGGGTATGATGGTAAATCCGGCTGTGATCGTTCAATTTGCCGTACCGATTCTGATTATATCGTTGATTACGATTGCCGGTAAACTGTTTTTTTCAAGTTTGGGCGTGCTTTTGTCGGGAAACAAACTGCATACGGCCATCTATTGTGGCGCAAGTCTGGCGCAAATCGGCGAATTTGCCTTTATCATCGCCTTGCTGGCTATCAATTTAGACCTTACGGGCGAGTTTCTGTATCCTGTCGTTGTTTCCGTTTCGGTTATTACCACATTCACAACGCCTTTCTGTATCAGGTCGGCCGAAAAAATATATGGCGCGGTAAAAAAAATCCTGCCGCCCGATATGCTTGATAAATTGGACAACTACACCTCCGACAAGCAGACGGAACATGAAAAAGACAGTCTCTGGACCGATTTTCTCAAAACCTATTTTATCAGATTGCTCATTTATTCGGTAGTCATTATTGGGATTATTCAGTTGAACCTGTTTCTGATTGCGCCGTTTCTGAGCGGATTAATGCATGGTATTTGGGCAAAAATTACTTGTACGGTAATTCCTTTATTTCTTATGGCGCCGTTTATGCTCGGTTTGCTGCGGGAAAACATTAAGGGGCATACATTGCTCGTACGGAAAAGGTTCAACCGTTTGCCGATGTTTGCTTTTTTGATGATACGCCTGACGATAGCCGTTTTTCTTGTGATGTACACCATCAATCGTTTTATGGGAATTTCCATGTCGTGGCTTGTCCTGCCTGCTTTGGTAATCATCGCTGTCCTGCCTCGTTTTGACGCAATCTTCGGTCGTTTTCTGCGGATAGAAACCCGTTTTCTGACCAATTTTAACGAAAAACAGTTGAGCGAATGGGCGTCCAATGAAGAGGGTAATTCAATGGGCAATCTGCTGGGTAACGAATTGTGGGTGGGGCAATACCGTTTTGAGAAAAATTTCCGGCAAGCGTTTGATATAGAGAATGAAACGGATGAGCGAATAAAAAAACGCATGTTTGACCGTGAAAAAAGAATGGAAAAAGCCAAACGAGGGTTTCAGCATTTCCGTAAAAATCACCCGGATTTCAGGTTATCAGAAATGTTGGTTATGATGATGGAACGGTTTTATAACATCAGCATTATCAAAATCACATCCGGAAAAAAACAGATCAATATGCCTGAAAACAGCACGGAAAGCGCGCAAATACTGTATATGGGAGATACCCTGTTCCTGTTGGGCGCCAAACAGCAGTTAGACAGTTTGAATAATATCGCCAATTTCCGCGAAATTATTGTTGAACAGACGCCGCCTGTTACGTTGCGAAATTTTATTAAAAATCAGAAAACAGACGAACAGCCCTTGCTTTATTTTGCCGTTACCGTTCACAAATATGCGGGCTTGGTTGGCAAAAGCATTAGAGACGCCGACATTCAGAAAAAATGGAATTGCATTGTGATCGGGCTTCAACGCGACATTTACCCGATGGTGCATCCCGACACCCAAACCATCATTAACAACGGCGACAAATTATGGGTTTTGGGCAGCCAAAAGATGTTTAACAAATTGGTTCAGGAAGGATTAATAGAAACAAATGCCGGGACAATAGACGGCGAACCTCAACAGACATAAAAAAAACCGGCCTTAGCCAAATGTACCTTGTTCAAATGAAATTTGGTTTATGTAATTAAAAAAAGGGCTACCTTTGCAATTGATTATAAAAAAATAATGTCATTCAACACATGGAAAAACAAGACATGACCGCCTTATATAAGGCAAGTTACAAACATACCCATATTTGTCCTGCGTGGGGAGCGGGCGGGCTTGATAATTCATTGAGGAAAATCACACAAAACCCGCAGAAAATTCTGAAACCGTATATCAGGGAAGGAATGACTATATTGGATGTCGGCTGCGGACCGGGATTTTTTTCGGTCGAAATGGCAAAGATGCTCAACGGTTCTTCCGGAAAAGTGATTGCCGCCGACATTCAGCAAAAAATGCTTGATAAAATCAGCAAAAAAATTACAGGGACGCCCTACGAACAAAGAATACAACTGCATAAAAGCGATTTTGACAGTATAGCAAGGGGATTAATCCCCTTGTCATCTGTCGATTTTGTATTGGCATTTTGGATGATTCACGAGGTAAGCAACCAAAGGAGTTTTTTGGATGAATTGGCTTCGCTGTTAAAACCCGACGGCTTGTTTTTTATCGTTGAGCCGAAATTTCATGTGCCAAAGAAAGCGTATAACGCTATGATTGACACGTTAAAAGAAATCGGATTTACCGTTGTCGATACCCCGAAAGTGTTTTTTAGCAGGGCAGTTGTATTGAAAAAGGAATGTCCGTATAAATACTGTGATTAAAAAAAGGAAGAAACAGCGTCGGATTTTGTGAAAAACATATCCTTATTAACGTGAGTATAAAAGGGGAAAAAACAAAATTTTTATATTTCAAACCAAAACCTGCTTCCCTGTCCTTCTTTGCTTTCTATTTGCAGTTCGCTGCCGTGCTGTTCGAGCAATTCGCGGCAGACGATTAAGCCTAATCCGCTGCCCTGTTCGCCGGCTGTTCCCCGGCGGATGTTCGTGTGGTCGATGCGGAACAGGTTGTGTAATTGTTCTTCGCTTATGCCAATGCCTGTGTCGATGATAGAAATGGTGTGTCCTGTAGAGACGGGGCGCGCCCCGTCTCTACAAAACGGTTCGACCGACAGCGTAACCGTTCCGCCGTTGTCGGTAAATTTGACGGCATTGGTCAGCAGGTTGCGGACGATGGTGAGAAGCATATTGCTGTCGCCCGTAACAAGTGCGTCGTCGGGTATGACGGCATTGAACGTTATTCCTTTCTTTTCGGCCATGGCGCGAATCAGTGCGAGGTCGGGACGGAGGTGTACCGGCAGGCTGAATGTCGTTGGCGTACAGGCCGTTCGGCCGGTCTGTATCTTTGCCCAGTTGAGCAGGTTGTAAAGGAGTTCGACTTGGTGGTCTGCCGATTTAAGCAGTCCGGCATAATAGTCCGACAGCGTGTCGGCATCCCACAGGCGGCTATTTTTCACAAGTTGTTGGATGGCGTCGCGTTGCGATACGGCAGGGTTTTTCAGGTCGTGCGAGATGATGCTGAAGAATTTGTCTTTGGTGGCGTTCATCTCTGCAAGGGCAAGGTTGCGGCGGGTGCGCAGGCGTAGCATATACCATAACAAAGCAAGGATGACCAAACAAACGGCTACTCCGCCCGCCAACAGTCCGCGTTGCATATTTTGGCGGCTGATAACCTGCTGTTGCCGTTCGATTTCGAGTTCTTTTTTCTCGGTTTCGTATCTTACCTGCATTTCGGTCAATGCCGATTGGAAGTTTTTGTTCGACCACGCGGATTGCAGTGCATGGTGTTTATCAAAATACGCATCGGCTTGGGTGGGATTGCCCAAATGTGCATAAACTTTTGTCAATATTTCGTAAAGCGCCAGTGTGTTTGCCGGCTCGCTGTCGTCGGTATCTAAGGCGTCGAGGGCGGTTTGTTCGGCTTTGCGCCATTCGCTGCGTTTCAGGTGAATGGTAGAAAGCAGACGCAACGAAACCGCTTTTTCGCGGGGAATCCCCAGCGTGTCCACCGTTTCCAACGCCTGAAGTGCATAGATTTCCGCCCTTTTGTCATCGCCATAGCCTTCTAAAAAGATTTTCGACAGGAGATTCAACGATTCCACCTTTTCTACTCCTTCCTCAGGATGCGAAAAGAAGTAACCGTATGCTATCTCGGCATCTTGCAAGGCGCTGTCGTAATCTTTACGGTACAGAAATATGGCGCTCAATCCTTTTTTTGCAAAAGCAATGGCTAAGGAATCGTTGATTTCATGCGCTATTTTGTCCGACGCCGTATAATTGATTTCCGCCTGTTCGTAATTATCCATGGAAATATACAACGCTGCTATATTGTAATACGCAAAAGCTTGATTTTCCATATAACCGTGTTTTTCAAACAATTTCAATGCCTTGTTATAATATTCGATCGCTTCGTGATACCTTCCCTGAATGTTGTACAGATTACCCATATTGCCATAAGTGGATGCGTACCAATCGTCAATCCATTCTTCATCATATTCTTCCGGAAAATCACGCATCCGTTCTATTGCTTCCAATGCCTTTTCGTAATAGACCATGGCGCTGTCGTATTGCGAAATTTTATAGAAGTTTATACCCAATACCTTGAAGCCAAGCGATACGGCATGGTATCTTTCGAACGA
>Ga0082212_10010322_pt1 | contig 11964 bp, 10 predicted proteins | sample TergutNt197P3_FD_71548 | JGI IMG/M metagenome (GOLD analysis project Ga0082212, IMG submission 71548) | Neocapritermes taracua P3 segment gut microbial communities from Petit-Saut dam, French Guiana - Nt197 P3 | ecosystem: Host-associated > Arthropoda: Insects > Digestive system > Gut ... | reverse complement strand
CAGGCTGATTTAGCGTATGAGTCGAAAACCATTTTTACGACAGAGTTTGGATTTGCGCCTGAGTCAGCGCCTGGCGCTTACGCCGTCGCTCCTGCAGAAAATTGAACTCCTGCAGCTTAATAAACTTGAATTGCAGGAAATGCTAAACCAGGAATTGATTGAAAATCCTATCCTGGAGGAAATACCGGAGCCGGAAATCCCACGCGAGCTTTTGCGCGCCGACGCCGGAATTCCGGAAGAGGCTTTTTCCGGGGAAATTGCGTCTTCGAAGAATCCCGACTCATTTGAAGAAATCGACTTCAGCTATTTCTTTCGCGATTACCTGGATACAGGCTATAGGAACCGCAACGCTGAAGATAACGACCGTCCGGGTTTTGAAACCTTCCTTTCCCGAGCACCCTCGCTCGAAGAACATCTGAATTGGCAGCTTGGCCTCTTGGACGCCAAACCTGAAACCGCGCGTGTCGCCGCCGAAATTATAGGAAATTTAAATGAAGACGGGTATCTCGGCATAAGCCTTGATGAATTAAGCGAGGTCTGCAAATGCGAGATAGCGGAAGCGGAAGAGGCTCTGCGTGTCGTGCAAAGCATGGATCCCGTAGGCGTGGGTGCGCGCAATTTGCGCGAATGCCTGCTTTTGCAACTCGCGAACCTTGAAATGAAAGACACCCTCGCATGGAAAATCATCGAGGAACAATCCGGATTGCTTGAAGGGCGTAAATTTAAGGAAATCGCTTCGGCAACCGGATCGTCTTTCGATGAAGTGCTGCGCGCCGTGGAGAGCATCAAGGGGCTGATTCCAAAGCCGGGCCTGAAGTATGGCAATAATAAAGCGGTTTACGTCCAGCCTGAAGTCGTAATTACGAAAGTCAACGACGAATTCGTAATTATGATGAACGACGAGGGAATGCCTCAACTCCGCCTGAATGCCGGATATAGAGACCTGCTCAAGAGCGGCGACGTCAGCGGCGAAACCAAAAATTTCCTGAAAGAAAAGTTTCGCTCGGCGGTTGATCTGCTCCGCAGCGTCAGCCAGCGCAAACAGACCATTTACAAGGTCTGTGTTTGCGTTGTAAACAGGCAGATGGAATTTCTTGAAAAAGGTCCGGCATATCTGAAACCCATGCTGATTAAGGACGTGGCGGGCGAATTGGGCGTACATAGTTCGACTATCAGCCGGGTGGTAACCAACAAGTATATTGATACGCCACAGGGAGTTATGGAGTTGCGTAAATTCTTTACCATGGGCGTGGAAAATGCCCACGGCGAAGATATGTCGATAGTTCAAATCAAACTTAAACTAAGAAAACTGATAGAGGAGGAAAGCAAGAAAAAACCATATTCGGACAACCAGCTTGGCCAGTTGCTACGACGCGACAATGTTTTCATCACCCGGCGCACTGTGGCCAAATACCGTGAACAGATGCAGATCGCCGGATCGCATGAACGCAAAAGCGGATACCTTGTTTAATTAATTATTTGAAAGGGGAAAATACGATGAAAGTGGAAATTACCGGAAGGCATATTGAAATCACCCCCGCGATACGAACCTATGTTCAGAAAAAGCTTGGGAAATTTACAAGGATACTGGGCGATGACATCAACTTTCATGTTGTTGCCGGCGTGGAAAAGGAACGGCAGAACGTGGAAATTCAGCTTAAATCACGATTCCTTGAATTAACCGGGAAAGGCAGTTCCAACGATCTTTATAACTCAGTCACGCTGGCGATTGAAAAACTGGAACGCCAGGCGCTGAAACAAAAAGGGAAAATGATCGAAGGAAAGCGGCAAAAAGCCGCCAGAGAGAAATCCGTCAAGGCCCGGGCTGCGGCGGAAGAACCCGCTGCGCGCCCCGCGAAGCGTAAAACCGCAGCGGTGCGCGAAGAGGCGCTGCGTAAAAAACCCATGACTGTGGAAGAGGCCGCGATAGAGCTTGAACAGGCCGAATACCCATTCGTGGTTTTCCGCAACTCCGAAAGCGACGAAATGAACGTTCTTTACCGCAATAAGAAAGGTTCCCTCAGGGTTATCCGGGGATAGGGGCGCGATAAATCGCGAAAGTGCCGCAGAAACGGAAGTCCGATGAAATATACGGGCTGGAGTTTTGGAATGTCAGAGTAAACGCTTTTTTATTTACTCTGACATTCCTTTGATCAAATTGGATTAAGACGTGAGCGATTCTTCAATGGACGATGGAAAAACCTATCCGGACGCGTCTGTCGGCGTTCCGGTAAAAATCACCGTTGGAGAATTCATAAATGAATCCCGATCCGATCTCAGGCTCGAAGTTCTGTGCGGACATGAATATCTGGACAATATAATCGGCGCGGCTCAATCACAGAAACTGGGCATGGCGTTAGTCGGCGCGTCCGGAGACATTTATCCAGACCGCATTCAGGTTATCGGAAGCACCGAATCAAAATACCTTCAATCAATGGATGAAGAAGATCGTTTCCGGGCAATTCAGCGAATAAAGAAATACGAAATCTGCTGCATAGTAATTCTTCATGGAATAGTTATTCCGGAAGAAGTGTTTAAGCTTTCTTCCGAGCGGCACATTCCGTTCATACAGGGCGGCCCGGATGTCAATTCGGCGAAAATAACGCTTTGGCTTGAAAACCGGCTTGCGCCGCGCGTCACTTTACATGGAGGATTCCTGGAAGTATTCGGCCTTGGCGTGCTGATTATCGGGCCGTCCGGCATCGGAAAGAGTGAATGCTCGCTTGAGCTGGTTCTGAAAGGCCACCGTATGATCGCCGACGATTACGTTGAAATCTCACGCCATGGAAGCGGTCAACTTTTAGGCGAAGGCGGCAAGACGCTCAAGCATCATATGGAGCTGCGCGGGCTGGGCATTATCGACATCAAGGAACTATACGGCATATCCGCAATAAGCGCGTCGCATACGATAGATTTCGTTGTACGCCTGGAGCGTTGGAGGGCCGACGGAGCGTATGACCGTCTTGGAATCGAAAAATCCAGCCTTAAAATTCTGGGCGTATCGCTGCCCGTGATTGATATGCCTGTTGCTCCGGGACGGAATGTCGCAACGCTGGTAGAGGTTGCTGCGCGCATCCATCTCCTTCATCAGCGCGGCTATAAAACAAACGAACTAAACCTGGACGAGTAAGGCGGTTATAAATGCATTCCAATCAACAATCAAAAATCGAAAAACAAAAATAATTATATGTCTTTACAGGAACTAGTCATTGTTACCGGCATGAGCGGATCCGGCAAGGGAACCGTGCTTAAAGCATTTGAAGACCTCCGTTATTTCTGCGTGGATAATCTGCCCGTAACGCTTATCCCAAAATTCATCGAGGAAATCCAGCGTTACGGCGAGGAGTGCCGCCAGGCGGCGCTGGTGATAGATGTGCGGGCGGGAGGCAAGCTGCGCGCTCTTGAACGCGCACTCGAAAAGCTGCGCAAATCCGCTTTTCGTCTTTCCGTGCTTTTTATTGAGGCCGATGATGAAGTGCTTTTACGGCGATTCAGCGAAACACGCCGGCCGCACCCGCTTGATGACGGCGGACAACCCATTCGGGAACTGCTGCAACTGGAGCGCGAACGGCTTGGCCGGTTGAGAGAAATGGCCGACATGACTATTAATACTTCCGCCACCACCGTCCATGACGTGAAAGCCGATATAGTGCGGCAATTCCATAGGGGCGCGGAAGAAGCCGATTTCAAGGTAATTCTGATGAGTTTTGGTTTTAAACACGGTATTCCGATCGAAGCGGACATGGTTTTTGACGTGCGTTTTCTGCCGAATCCATATTTCAAGTCAAACCTGAAAACATTCAGCGGCCGGGATAAAAAGATTAAAGCCTATATGCGCAAGCAGCCGGAAACAGGCGAGTTCGTCGGACGCGCGGTTGATTTCTTACAATACCTTCTGCCTAATTTTATAAAGGAGCGGAAAAGTCAGGTTACAATCGCCATAGGATGCACAGGCGGCAGGCACAGATCGGTGTTTATTGCCGAAGAACTTGCCGCTAAACTGAAAGAAACGAATTTGAAAATTCAGGTAATTCATCGTGATGAGGCAATTTGATTTTTGAATTTTGAATTTTGATTGTGGATTTTTTAATTTTTGGAGCTGACGTTCCGTCTGCGTTTAAATAAATGCGGGCAAAAGCCCGCTGTCACAAATCCACAATCAAAAACCAAAAATTTAAAAGGGGAGTTATGGTAGGAGCTTTGGTTGTAACGCATGGACATCTGGGACGGGAACTTGTGGCAGCCGCGGAAATGATTGTCGGTGATATTTCACGCATCCAGGCTGTTTCAATAGGATGGCACGACGATGTAAACGACGCCCGCAAGGATATTGAGAAACGGATTACAGAAGTGGATGCCGGCGACGGGGTATTGATACTTACGGACATGTTTGGCGGCACGCCGTCCAATATCGCTTTTTCATTTCATGAACCTGGCCGACTCGATGTTGTTACGGGAGTCAATCTGCCGATGATAATCAAAATAGTAAGCCAAAAAGAAGGCGAAACTCTGGATAACCTGGCGAGAGTCGTCCGTGAGCAGGGGCGCGCGAGCATTTACATGGCCAGCGATTTTCTGAAAGCATGATCCGTCTGACTCTGCCTGTTATTAATCGGTTGGGGCTGCACGCGCGGGCCGCGGCTAAGCTGGTTCGTCTTGTTTGCGGATTTTCCAGCGAAGTTCATCTTTCCCGCGAAAACCAGAATCAACATATTGACGCCAGAAGCATTCTTGGCGTGCTTATGATGGCCGCCGCGCAGGGAACAAATTTAATCGCCGCCATCGACGGCGAGGATGAAGCTGAAGCCGGCGAGGCTATACGCGAATTGTTTGAAAACAGATTTGGAGAAGAAAACTGATGTCGGCCAAGCCGGAAATCGTCTTACAGGGAACCGGAGTTTCGTCCGGAACCGCCTTTGGGCAGTTATTGAAGATAGACAATCACAACCGTGTGTTCTTCAAGATGGAAGTGGAGGACGCCGAAGCCGAGGCTCGCCGTTTTATGGAGGCGGTTGAGATATCAAAACGCCAGGTGGAAGCGCTTAAATCCAGGCTGGAAGAGAAAGTCGGAGCGGAACATGGCGTCATTCTTGATATGCACTTTCTGATTCTTGACGACCGCGTATTTCACGACGAAATTCTTGACGGCATCCGACTGCATCGCGCCAACGCCGAATGGGCGCTGGCGCAGGCCAGAGAACACTTTGTTGAGGCGTATAAATCGCTTGAGGATGAATATTTTCGCGAGAGATACAGCGATATCGAGCATGTTACGGATCGCATACTGATGAATCTTCGGGGAGAGCAGCCCTTCAGCCTGAGCAACCTCCCCGACGGCGTCGTACTGGCCGCGCGAGATTTCAATCCGTCAGGATTCGCAGTTATTGATCCAGGCAAAGTCCGCGGACTGATCACCGAATCCGGCGGACGCACCACGCATACGGCCATTTTGAGCCGCGGCCTGCGCATTCCCGCCGTGATGGGCGTCAAAAATCTTATGTCATCGATATCATCCGGCGACAACGTAATGCTCTATGGCGACACAGGGCAGGTGATTCTTAATCCAAACCGGAAACGAATCGATAACGCTTTGCAAAAACCATCGGAAAATTTGCCCGGCGCCGACCGCAAGCCGCGGGTGAGATTAAGAACAAAAGACGGCGTTCCGGTTTCTCTGTGCGCCAACATAGAATTTGAACATGAAGCCGGAATGGCGAAATCCAACGGCGCGGAAGGCATCGGTTTGTACCGTTCCGAGATTTTATATTTCAGGCACCCTGAAGGCAAGCCCACGATGGAAGAACAGCTTGCGGCCTACCGCAATCTCGCTGAGGAAATGAAACCTAATCCGGTATCCATCCGTACGCTGGATGCCGGCGCGGAAAAATCTCTGCCTTCTGAAAAGCCTGAACATTGCCTGAATCCGAATATGGGACTGCGCGGCATCCGTCTGAGCCTGCGGTCGCTCGATACGTTTCAGACCCAGGTTGAGGCGATTCTTCGCGCGGCATGTTTCGGGCGGATAGAAATGATGCTCCCGATGATCACCACGATTGAAGAGGTAAAGGAAGCCCGTAAGCTTATCGACGAAACGCGCGGCAGATTGGCGTCTTTCGGCATAAATATTCCCGCGGTTCCGTTGGGCGTGATGCTTGAAGTTCCAGCGGCAGTGCTGATGATGGAATCGCTGGCAGCCGAGGTCGACTTTTTCTGCGTCGGCACAAATGATCTTATTCAGTATCTCATGGCGGTAGACAGGGGAAACGACGATGTCGCATACCTGTATCAGCCGCTGCATCCATGCGTGCTGCATTACCTTACTAATATCGCGAAAACCTCCGTAAAGGTAAAAAAGCCCGTGCGCGTCTGCGGTGAAATTTCCGCCAATCCGTTTTACGCGGCGCTGCTTCTGGGAATGGGTTTTAATCGGCTAAGCATGAGTTCCCTGTCGATTCCGCTTATACGCCAGGTGATTGGCGCGGTGTCGCTTCGCGACATGCGTAAAATCGCGCGCAAAGCGCTGACGCTGACGACGGCAAAAGCCGTATATGAATACCTGTCGCCGGCGGTATTGCGCGCAGTTTCCATCGATATCGACCTTGCTTCATGGGTGGATGAAATCAACCCGGGGATTTCATAGGCAAACAGTATAGACGAATCGGGAATCGGCACGCCAGCGTCCGTGAAATTCACGCGATGTTTGCCGGCAAAGTCCGGTCCAGCGGCTCCAGCCGTTTTCATATCCGATAAACCCGGTTCTTTCTTTTGTATGAAACATCCGGGTTAAATCCGGCTGAATGCAGATGCTGCGCGTATCCCGGCGAAGGCCCTCACGCATAGCTTTCAGAACGCTTTCCTTCGCGCTCCAGATCAGATTTGTAACAAGATTCTTGTTTTCCGGAGCTGATGTACGCACGATATCAATTTCTTCGGGAGTAAAAAAATCCGTCGCCAGCAGTTCCCCTCGCGGTTCCAGTTGTTCGATATCGCATCCTGTCGCCAGACCGGGCGGACCCGCGGCACAGAAGCTTCGTCCGCCCGCGTGGCTTATTGAAATGGCGGCTCCGGCAGATTTATTTCGTATAAAAACTTCCGGAGCGCCGTCCGTTGCGGCACGTATTTCAAAAAGAGACAATTCCGCGTCACGCTCAATGCGTAAAAACGCCAGAATTGCCTGCTTTGCCGTCCAGCGGCCAAGACGCCAGTCGTTACGACGCTTTGGAAAACGCAGCCCGGCAATGACTTCGCGTTCTCCGGCGCCAAGCCAGTCATCGTTTTCAGGGACATCAGAATAATCCTGCGTATAGAGGGATAAAAGTTCAAACATATTGCCAACTTGCCTGTAACTTGAATACAAAGTGGGCGGACCTGGGAGCGCGGGCGTCCCCGCCGGCGTACAATTAATGATGCGGGCAAAGCCCGTTTCCATCAAAAATGCCCACTTCATATTTAAGTTACATCAACGATGGTTCACGGCAAGCCGCCGTGAAGCGGCTGACATCTGAGCCGCCTGACGGTGGTACGCCATGAACCATTCAAAATGTAACTTCAACTGTAACAGTACCGTATAAAGATTTTAGAAAATTTTTATCGTTACGGCAAATGAATGTTTATGATATAATATTATGTTAGGCGGAATGGCTTATGGCCTATAATGAAAAACTTCCTTCCAGTTTTCGAAAAAGCCCATGTTCCTGACTACTACTCAAGTTTTAAGGATATTTATTAAAGCATCTAATTTCCAGCAGGAGGGGTGTTTATGAAATCGCTATGTATTTCACTTGTGGCATTGGGCGCAGGTGTTATGCTATACAGCATTTACCGGTATTATAAATCTCTGACCGACCTTAAAGAACAGATGAATGCCAAAAAACTGTTCGGCGACTGGATCTACGCTTTTTGCTTTGTCCTGATGCTCTTCTTTTTGATTGGTTATATTATCTGCCTGGTAGCATACACGATCAAACATGTAGCATCCATGGATGATCTGCTTATATCCGTTATCTTTTTCTTTGGCGCCATATTTGTGTTTGCCATGGGCACGATGATGCGGCGAATGTTTACGACCATGAAAGATAACACGGATTTGACTATAGCCAAGGAAATGGCGGAACAAAGCGGCCGGGCCAAAAGCGCCTTTCTGGCAAATATGAGCCACGAAATAAGAACGCCAATGAACAGCATATTGGGGTTTACCGAGCTGGCGCTTTTTGACGACATTTCCCCGCGCACAAAAGAGCGTCTGAACAGGGTCATGGATAACACACAGTTGTTATTAGGCGTCATAAACGACATTCTGGATACATCAAAAATAGAATCCGGCAAGATGGAATTGGAAAACATTCCTTTTAATTTACATGATGTTTGTGAGCGTTGCAGATCGGCCATTATGACCGTCATTAATGCAAAGGGCCTGGAGCTGTGTATCAACATTCATCCACTGGAAGGCAAGATGCTGCTGGGCGACCCCGTCCGGCTAAATCAAGCGCTTTTGAATCTTCTGTCCAATGCCGTCAAATTCACAAAAACCGGCGCGATCAAGCTGTCGGCATCGATAATGGACGTAGGCGAAAACAGCGTGACATTATATTTCGAGGTACAAGACAGCGGTATCGGCATGAGCCCCGAGCAAATAGACAAAATATTCGAGCCGTTCATGCAGGCGGATTCAAGCACGACGCGTAATTACGGCGGTACGGGGCTGGGGCTGTCGATAACAAAAAACATCGTGGAATTGATGGGCGGTGCGCTGGAGGTTAAAAGTGCGCCCGGCGTCGGAAGCACATTTTGCTTTAAGATCACCTTTGAGACTGTCGACGCGGCCGCTGTCATACCTGACAATATGGATATTAATACGTTGGAACGGCCTAATTTTAACGGATTAGTCCTCGTATGTGAAGACAATGCCAATAATCAGCAACTGATATGCGAACATCTCTCGCTGGTGGGACTCAGCACCCTGGTAGCGGAAAACGGCAAGTTGGGACTGGATATGGTTCAGGAACGCATACAAAATGGCCAAAAGCCTTTTGACCTGATATTCATGGATATGTTCATGCCTGTGATGGATGGCACGGAAGCCGCGTCTAAAATCAGCGCGCTTGGAACGGGAACCCCCATTGTGGCGTTAACGGCCAATGTAATGACGGATGAGGTGGCAAAATTCAAAGAGCACGGCATAAACGACTTTGTGGCCAAGCCCTTTAACACTATAGATCTATGGAAATGCCTGTTGAAATACCTCACACCTGTGAGCGTATCCGTGGTGGATGAGGCTGAACAAAATCATGCCAACGACGTGCTGACACAAAAACTGAAAATTAACTTTGCCGGGAGCAATCAAAGGAAATACGCGGAAATTGTCGAAGCCATCGAGGCGGGCGACCTGAAGCTCGCCCACAGGCTGGCGCATACCTTAAAATCAAATGCGGGCATGATCGGCAAAACCAGACTGCAAAAAGCCGCCGCCACGGCCGAAGCCATGCTTAAAGACGGCACTATCCCGCATACAGAGCAAATGGGCGCTATAGAAAGGGAGTTGAACGCTGCCCTTGAGGAGCTTAAACCGTTGCTTGATGCCTCTGCGGGCCCGGATACGGGTGAATATCGAAATTCGGAGTATGCGCTGGCCTTATTTGAAAAACTTGAGCCTATGTTGAATAATATAAATCCGCAATGTGTGGAGATGTTGGATGATATCCGCGCTATTCCGGAAACAGAGGAACTGGTGAGGCAGATGGAAGATTACGATTTTGAATCCGCAGCGAGGACGCTTAACGAATTAAAGAAGGGGTGGATGTGACGTTATGTGTGAAAAGAATAAGAACAGCGTGCTCATCGTGGATGACGAGAACATGGATATTTTATCGTTGTCGCATATTCTTAGCCCCGAATATACCATTTACGCAGCGAAAGACGGGGAAAAAGCCATCATGGCGGCGGATAAGTATATGCCCGATGTCATATTGCTTGATATCATCATGCCCGGCATGGACGGTTATACCGTACTCGCCACCTTAAAAAAATCTGACAAAACGCGGGATATCCCCGTTATATTCATCTCAGGCCTCAGCAATACGGCCGACGAGGAAAAAGGATTGTCTTTGGGCGCGGCGGATTATATAGGCAAACCCTTCAGCCCCACCATCGTCAAGCTGAGAGTGCATAATCAAGTAAAAATGCTCAACCAATACCGCACGATTGAACGATTGACCATGAGCGATCAATTAACGGAAATATTCAACAGGCGCGGTTTCGATTATCGAATGAATATGGAATGGATACGGGCGATAAGAGATAACTCCGTAATGAGTATTTTAATGTTGGATGTGGATAATTTTAAAGTTTATAACGATACTTACGGCCATCAACAAGGCGATGTGGCTCTGCAGGTAGTAGCGCAGACCATTATGCAATCCCTCAATCGTCCCGGAGACATTGTCGCCCGATGGGGCGGTGAAGAATTCGTCGTCTTGCTGCCGAACACGGATATTAAGGGCGCATTGATAGTCGCGGAGCGTATACGCATTAACATAAGCGAGATAGTTGTCCCCTGCGCGGACGGCACAAAAACGAAAATATCGGTCAGCGTAGGCGTAAACAGGCATGAACCCAATATAGGCAGTTTTCTGGAAAACTTTATTTCTGAAGCCGACAAAGCGCTTTATAGAGCGAAAAAAACAGGCAAAAATCGGGTATGCGCGCCTTAACCCGGTTATTCATACCGATTTTACTGCGGCGGCGCATTATTGGGCGTTTCGCGAACCGCCCATAAATTCGTTGCGCTTGTTTTGTCTCCTGGGTCGACAATTGTAGAGATAAGGCATGACTTGTCTATATTACCCAGACAGATTCACAGATTACCGCGGCGGAATTTCAAGACCGTCGCCGATTTTGGCGACGCCCGGTATGGAAACCGGCATTTTCCCCGAGAGGCGAAACTCTCCCGTCAGCGCTCTCACTGCCGCAGCCTGCGAATTTTCAGAATAACTGAACGTACATAGAATGGTTCCTATTTCCGGCGCTATCCGCATGAGATATGGACTGCCAAGACAAACCCAGACGACAGGTTTTTTCATGGATGCCAGTTTTTTCATTATGTCTAGATGCCTGTCAGGAATGCCGATATTGCGTCCCGTGGCAAGGCGCGTAAGCGTGGCGACTACGACAATATCAGCCGCGTTAATAGCTTTGTCTATAGCGGCCAGTTGCGCTTCCGGAACGCGGGAGTTCACCCATTCCGTTTGCGCGTCTGGAAACCGTTCGCGAAAAGCATCGAGGAAAGCCATGCCCGACGCCGCGTCAACCACAGGCGTCAGCACCAATCCGAAAACGCGCCGTTTGTCGGAAGGGTCAAGCGGCAAAAGATGCTTTTCATCTTTGATTGCCGCAACGGCTTTATCGGCAATTTCATCGGCAAGTTCGATATTTTCAGGCGAAGCTACGACATTACCGATTTTTTCGATATCCGCAGTCCGGTTTTTATCCAGGCCTAGACGTTGTTTGGCATCCAGTATTTTCTTAACCGATTCGTCGATACGCTTTTCGGAAATTTCGCCGCTCTTTACCGCGCTTTCCACCGCGTTGATAGCTTCCACGGCATCGGGCGGAAGTAAAAGGACATCCACGCCGGCCTTGACAGCGGCCACGGCAACCTCGCCGTTCCCGTAATGTTTTTTAATTCCATCCATTTCCAGCGAATCTGTTACAACGATTCCGCGAAATCCGAGCGAGTTTTTCAAAACGTCCGTGAGTATCTCGCTTGAGAGAGTGGCGGGCGTTTTAGAGCCTTTCGTCAACTGCGGGACTGCCACATGCGCTGTCATAACGGAGTCGACTCCCGCTTCTATGGCGCGGCGGAATGGAACGAATTCAATGCTTTCGAGGCGATCCCTGCCCATTTCCAATATGGGCATATTTATATGTGAATCGATGGATGTATCGCCATGGCCGGGAAAATGCTTT
>Ga0082212_10010321_pt1 | contig 11965 bp, 10 predicted proteins | sample TergutNt197P3_FD_71548 | JGI IMG/M metagenome (GOLD analysis project Ga0082212, IMG submission 71548) | Neocapritermes taracua P3 segment gut microbial communities from Petit-Saut dam, French Guiana - Nt197 P3 | ecosystem: Host-associated > Arthropoda: Insects > Digestive system > Gut ... | reverse complement strand
ACCTGGCCTCACTGTTGTCTTCAGCTTACTCAAAGTCTCTACTGGGCCACCCAATACCTCGGGGCCCACCGCCCCATAGATCACGCAGTCATAATCCTTTTCCGCAGTGACCGCCTCATTGATGTCGCCAAGCAGAAACTCGCAGAGGTCGGCAACCTCGAACTCTTTTGCCTTTAGAACGGCATGCTCTATGAACTCGGGAGTCAGATCGATTCCCTTGACCCTGATACCAAGCCTCTGGGCAAGCTTGACCGCCACTGCCCCTTTGCCGCATGCCAAGTCGAGCACCCTTGTCCTCTCTGAAATGCTGACATGCTTCTCGATCAGCTCTATCATCACCTCAGGGTCGCCCCCAAGCTCCCAGAAGTCCTGAAGCAGGTACGGAATGAATGGCAGCAAGTCCATCGTCTCCCAAGACAGTGAACGAGCGAGCTTCTCCAGGGTCTCCTTTGGAATACCATCCATGTGTTGCCCCTCACCTTCTTGCCCTGGGTATTACGATGAATACGCCCTCTGAACCGCCCAAGTATAGCATCCAGTCTAGGGTATTTAGCTGCAGCCTTGAGGGCGTGCCTTGGGGGCGCCAGCTGAGACCTCTACTGCTGACAGCGCCGCAAGGGGCATGATGTTGAAGCATGGAAAAGAGCGGCAGTGAAGAAGGGGTGGCATGTGTGTTGTTGTGGCGTGTATTCCGCCAGCGCCTTCAGCGCCCCCAGCCCGTTAACCTATCGATAATGGCTTGCCCTTGGGTTGAAAGGGTCAGGAACTGCAGGAATTGGAGCTTTGATGAACTTCCAGGGGCCTTGTGTGATATAGGAGGGACTCCCCATATAGGTTCGCAACCGCACTGATCTGAAGAAATACAGTAAAAAGAGCACGCCTACACCAAGGACGAGCACTCCGCCAAGTATTCCAATAACAATGAAAACAAAAGTGGCGCCAGTTGGAAGCAATGGATTCGACAGGCCCTCAAGTGTCGAACAAACCAAAGAACACAAGCCCAATAGCACTGACACAGCGAATACGGTGATCATGTGCCTGTTCCTTCTGATTATCAGGATGGTTGATAAGAATTCGAGCACCCTCTGAGCAAACGAGAAGACCATGTACAGCACGTGACAGAGTGCAGCTACTGCACCTCCAGAATCCATATATGTCTGGATGAGATTCCGGCTCAATGGATAGTCGACCTGGGTAGCGAGAAAAAGGCCAAAATTGACCATGACAATGATGATAATTGCCAGCAAGAAACCTCCAAGGGATTGATATGCATGAGCTTGGTTTTGTTGTGGATACTGAGCTGGTGGCATGGTAGTTGTTAACGGCGCCGAAAACGCAGGAGGAGTTGCAGGAGGAGGGAATAACTCACTGCCGCATACATCACAATAGCGATAATCGTGATGGTTTTCGTGACCACAGGTACAACGTATCATTGCTTCCTCTCCCCCGATCAATGACAAAACGCTCAGGTGGGTACCTCGCCGGTTGCGAGGATCTGGTCGAGGGCAGCCTCGTCCAGCACGGGTACGCCCAGCTGTTGGGCTTTAGTGAGTTTGGCGCCGGCGCCGGGACCAGCCACCACGTAGGAGGTCTTAGCTGAGACGGAGCCGGATGCCTTGGCGCCCAGGGCGCGCAGCAGTTCCTCGGCCTCATCCCTGGTGTGGTTGACCAGTGTGCCGGTCAACACAAAGGTCAAGCCACTGAGGGTCTGCTCCCGGGCTTCCGCGCCGCTACCGCTACCGCCCCCACCCGCGCCGCCTTTCTGCGCCAGCGTCAACCCCGCAGCCTTAAGTTCAGCGACAAGTCGCTGGTTGTCCGGTGTGGCAAAGAACTGGACTACCGTCTGGGCTATGACAGGCCCAACACCTTCTATCTGCGTCAGCTCATCCTGTGTCGCAGCCATCAGCTCCTCAACTGAGGGGAAGTGTCGACAGATGGTCTCAGCCACGGTCTTTCCCACGTTATGGACGCCCAGCCCAAAGAGCACCCGCGCAAAAGGCTGCTCCCTGCTCGTCAGTATCTGGTCATACAGCTTGCGCGCGACGGTCTCGCCCAGCAGTACCGGTTCCTTCTCGTAATCACCGGTCTGTTCGCGTTTCTCACGCGAGAGGGAGCGGACGAACTTCTCCTCCCCCGTCTCAAGGTTTGCCAGCGTATCCACGCTCAGACGGTAGAAGCCGGCAAAGTCGCTCACCAGGCCGCTTTCCACCAGCTTCTCGATGATCTTGGGTCCCAGGCCGTCTATGTCCAAGGCGCCCCGGCTCACCCAGTGGCTCAGGCGCTCCAGCCGCTGTGCGGGGCATTCCGCCGAGTCGCAGCGATAGGCCACACCGCCTGCCTCCTGGTGCACCGGCGAGCCGCAGGACGGGCATCGCGTGGGCATGTCCCAGGCAACCGTGTGCGGTGGGCGCAGGGAGGCAACCGCCCCCAGCACCTCGGGGATGACGTCACCGGCCTTGCGGATGATGATGGTGTCACCCACGCGCACGTCCTTGCGCTGTACCTCGTCCAGGTTGTGCAGGGTGGCGCGGGCCACGGTGGAGCCGGCGACCAGCACCGGGTCGAACTCGGCCACGGGGGTCAAAACGCCAGTGCGCCCCACCTGCACGGCGATGTTGCGCAGGACGGTGGTCTTCTCCTCGGGCGGGAACTTGAAGGCAACGGCCCAGCGCGGGGCTTTGGAGGTGAAGCCAAGCTGCCTTTGCAGGGCAAAGCTGTCGACCTTTATCACCACGCCATCTATGTCATAGGGCAGGTCACCGCGCAGCTGGATGGCCTGTTCGCAGAAGGCGTGGACCTCATCGTCGGTGGTGCAGTGGACGGTGTTGGGGTTGGTGTGGAAGCCGGCCGCCCTCAGCCAGGCAAGGAGCTCCCCTTGGTTGGTGGCAGGAACCGTGGTATCATCCGCCACCGCGTAGAGGAAGGTCGCGAGGTCGCGCTCTGCCGTGATGCGCGCGTCCTTCTGACGCAGCGAGCCAGCGGCTGCGTTGCGGGGGTTCGCGAACAGCTTGGGAGCCTTCCCGGCCGCCTTGGCGTCCTCTACAAGGGCTTCATTGAGGCGTTCGAAGCTCGCGTGCGGCATGTAGATCTCACCGCGGACCTCCACCTCGCCCGACAGGGGCACCCGTAGGCGCAGGGGGATGTCGCGCACGGTGCGCACGTTGGCCGTGACGTCCTCGCCTGTGGTACCGTCGCCACGGGTTGCCGCCCGGATGAGCTCGCCATCCGCATAGGTCAGCGCCAGCGACGAGCCGTCAATCTTGAGCTCGCAGTAGTAGCTCAGGGCGGGCGCGCCACTCGGTGCATCGGCGTCGTCGGGCGCGGCGGCAGGGAACAGCTCGGCGGGCGCATCGGGCGCGTTCAGAGGGTGTGTCATTTTGACACACCCTCCCCCCACCGCCTGGCGCGTGCGCGCAAGCCACGCGTCCAGCTCGGCCAAATCCATCACGTTGTCCAGCGAATACATGCGCCGCGCGTGCGCAACCGACTCAAAGGTCTCCCCCGCCACAAAGCCACCCACACGCTGCGTAGGCGAGGAGGGCACCACTATCTCAGGCCACTGGCGCTCAAGCTCCAGCAGCTGATGCAGCAGCGAGTCAAAGGCAGCATCGCTTATCTCGGGCGCGTCAAGGGCATAGTAGAGATAGCTGTGATGGTCTATCTCTTCTCGTAATAACCCAGCTTGATGTAGGGCTTCCTCCAACGAGAGGTCAGACATCTTCTTCCTCCTGAGCAGCGGTTTGCGTCTCCGTTGATTGTACCGGATTCAGCTGTTCAGGTTTGATGTTGGGGTGATGATAGCGGCTGTGCAGCTTGGTCTTGGTGCCAATGGCGTTCGCGGGGCACCAGCGCAGGCAGGCGTAGCAGGCCTCGCACTTATCGGACCTGATGGGGGCAGGCCCGCCGTTCTCGTCCCCTGTCATGATGATGTTCTGCGCCGGGCAGACCTGCGCACAGATGCCGCATTTCTTGCACTGCTCGTTGACCTTCAGGAAAAGGGATTTGCGGCGTTTCTTGGTATAAGCCATCACCAGCCTGCCCAGAAGTTTGATGGAGCGTCTGAAGGTGTTCTCCTGGGAGTTCGCGATGGCCTCCACCATCTCATCTATCCGCAGCGAGATCTGCCTGAGGCGGCGGGCCATGGTCGCGGATCCCGGGTCGAAAAGGCCCACGTTACCCATGGCCCTGATGCCCGCGCCGTAGTTCAGCCAGCAGTTATGCCTGCCCAAGATCTGGTCGATATCCCAGAACTCGTTGCAGCCAAAGACCGTGTAGGTCGAGACGGCAAAGTAGTAGCAGTCCTCGCGCTTGGGCATCATCTCAATGAAGCCACGGACCATCTCGGGCAGGCAGGCTCGATGGACGGGGAACACAAAGCCCACCTGGTCCGCCGTACGCGCGGCCTCAAAGGGGTCCTCCAGAATGAAGGATCCGGGGATGGATATAGGGTCAGGGGCGTGCAGTTTCTCAGCAAGCTCAAGAGCGACTGCCAAAGAATTGCCAGTCGCGGAGAAATAGTAGATTGCACACGAGGTAGCCATCAGCAATAACGGTACCACGCGGCCCGCGTCCTGTGGCCGCTCCTGTGCCGGGAGGCCGTCCTGCGTCCAGATGCAACGGATAAACGGCAGGGGCTGGTGTATATAACGAGCAAACCGGGGCCTAGCCCCGCGCCCGCTGAAGGGGCGGGGAGAGACCGCGCCTCTTGAGGGCATGCACTGGGCGTGCGGAGCGTCTGCCTCGTTATGAGAAAAGCTGGGTGATGAAGGGGTGATACCGGTTGGAAAAATATTCGCAATAGAGGATAATGATTCTCCCAAAGCCCTAAGAGAGTGGAGCAGGTAAAGATGGCGCAACCCCCTAACCCAAAGACGCCGCTCAGTGTGGAGCAGGCACGGGATATCCTGCTTGAGCAGGTAAAGCTATTGCCGCCGGAGCGGGTCTCCCTAGTTGAGAGTTATGGGCGGGTGCTGGCTCAGGATATCGTCAGCGATATGGACATCAGCCCCTTTGATAATTCCGGCATGGACGGGTTCGCCGTGCGTTTTGCTGACTTTGAAGCTGCCGTGCCAACCGCGGATAACCCACTGACGCTTGAGATTGTGGGCATCATCGCTGCCGGGGAGGTCTATGTGGAGACCCTGCAACCCGGGCAGGCCCTGCGCATCATGACCGGCGCCCCCCTGCCTCAGGGCGCTGACACGGTGGTTAAACTTGAGGACGTCACGGTTTTGGGGCAGACCGACAAGCACCCTGAGGGCAGCACGCTGGTCTGCACAAGAATGCCTAAATACCAGCAACACGTGCGGCGAAAGGCCGAGGAAGCCCGCAAGGGCGACGTGCTGCTGCGCTGTGGCGACCGCATCAGTGCGCCAGGCGCCGGACTGCTGGCATCCACTGGAAACGCTGAGCTTATGGTGTATCGGCGCCCCCGGGTCGCCATCATCTCCACCGGCAGCGAGCTGGTACCAGTAGACACCCTGCCCGGGCCCGGGCAGATACGCAACTCAAACAGCTATTCGCTTGCCGCTGCGGTCATCGACGCGGGCGGCATCCCCACCATCCTGCCCTCGGTGGAAGACACGCTTGAGGCCTTGTGCGCCGCACTCACCGCGGCGCTTGTCGACCACGACTTTGTCATCACCAGCGGAGGCGCAGCAGACGGCGACTTCGACTTCATCACGCTTGCTGTGCGTGAGCTTGGCGAGCTGTTCTACAACAAGGTGAACATGAAGCCCGGCAAGTCGCAGATCTTCGGCCTGGTTGCAGGCACACCGGTGTTTGGGCTGCCGGGCAACCCTGGCGCTGCCTCGGTGGGCTTTGAGGTGCTGATCCGCCCTGCACTGCGCCGGATGCAAGGCATCACGCAGCTTGACCGCCCGCTTGTGCAGGCCGCCCTTGTGGGCGACATGCGAAAACCGCCGGATGCACGGCGTTGCTACCTCCGCGCTCAGTTGAGCCGCGATGAGGACGGGCGCTACCTGGTTGCACAGGATGCCAACCAGTCCTCTGCGCTGCTGGGAGCGCTTAACCGCAGCAACTGCCTGCTTATTGTGCGGGAGGGGCAGGCTGCTCCTCTTGCTGGCGACCCGGTGGACTGCCTACGCCTGGACGTGGAGGAGGGCACGCTCTGATGGACAACAGGCGAGGACAGGGGATACGCATCTTGAGGGGCAACAGGCAGGAGGGCACGCTCTGATGGGCATGGACCAGCACGGGCGCACCATAGACTACCTGCGCCTCTCCATCACCGACCGCTGCAACCTGCGCTGCCTCTACTGCATGCCCGAGGAAGGCGTGCCACCCAAATCCCATGACGCCATGCTCACGCTGGAGGAAATCGCCTCTTTTGTGGCTATCGCGGCGAGCGAGGGCTTCTCGCGTGTCCGCCTGACCGGCGGCGAGCCGCTGGTGCGCCTTGGCGTGGTGGATCTGGTGGCGCAGATCGCCCGCACCCCCGGCATCGAGCGGGTCGCCATGACTACCAACGGCATCCTGCTCCCAAAATACGCGGCCGCACTCAAGGAGGCAGGGCTTGACCGCGTGAACATCTCGTTGGACACGCTGGATCCCCAGCAGTACGCGCATATCACCCGGCGCGGCGACATCAACGGCGTCTTCGCCGGCATCGACACGGCGCTGGAGGTGGGCTTCAACCCGGTCAAGGTCAACGCGGTGGTCATACGCAGCCTGGGCCAGGACCTGTTGGCCTTCGCACGCCTCTCCTGCGACCGCCCGCTGCACATGCGCTTCATCGAGTACATGCCGGTGGGCGCCTCGCAAGGCGAGCATGGCCTTGGCTGGTCCAAGAAGGACACCATCCCCAACGAGGAACTGATCGAGCTGCTTGATGAGCAGGCGCAGGCCGCAGGTCTGGGCAGACTCATCCCCCTCACCGAAGGGTCGCGGCCTGAGGGCTGGGGGCCCGCCCGCTACTATCGGTTCGAGGGCGCCCAGGGCACCGTGGGCTTCATCTCCGCGCTGTCGCGCCACTTCTGCGGCGAATGCAACCGCCTGCGCATCACGGCCGAGGGCAGGCTGCGCCCCTGCCTCTTCAGCGACCTTGAGTTCGACGTGAAGGCCGCGCTCCGCTCAGGTGATAACGATAAGGTCAGGCGCATCCTGCGCGAGGCCCTCACGGCCAAGCCTGATGAGCACCACTATCAGGTGGGGACCGAAAGACTAATGTCGCAAATAGGAGGTTGAGAAAAGAAAATGATGACTGAGAATCCCTTGACCCATTTAGATGACAAAGGCGCCGCCCGCATGGTCGATGTAGGCGCTAAAGATGATACAGAACGCGTTGCCGTTGCGGAAGGGTTCATCGCCATGGCCCCGTCTACGCTGGCGCTTATCGTAGAAGGAAACGCCCCCAAGGGCGACGTCCTGGCGGTGGCGCGCGTTGCCGGCATCATGGCAAGCAAGCAGACCTCGCACCTTATCCCCCTGTGCCACCCGCTGAACATCACCAACGCAACCGTGGAGCTGACGCCGGTGCCTGCGGGTGAACGCCCAGACGGGCGCGTGGGCATCCACGTGCAGGCAACAGTGAAGGTCACCGGAAAGACCGGCATCGAGATGGAGGCGCTGACGGCTGTGTCGGTGGCCTGCCTCACCGTGTATGACATGTGCAAGGCCGTGGACCGCGGCATGGAGATCACAGATATCCGCTTGCTGCATAAAAGCGGCGGCAAGAGCGGGCTGTGGGAGCGGGAGGCCTGAATGGGAACAAACATCAGCTTTGCGATAATCACCTGCTCAAGCACCCGTAGCCTGGCCGAGGATACCGCCGGAGCGGCGCTTGTAGAGCGCATACACGCGCAGGGATGGAACATTACCAGCCACAAGGTGGTACCCGACGAGCGCGCCGCTATCAGCGCGGCCATTGTCGCGGCTGCTGACGCTGGAGTCGCTGTGGTTTTGACCTGCGGCGGCAGCGGCCTGAGCCTGGCAGACGTGACCCCAGAGGCCACCGCTGACGTCTGTGAGCGCAACGTGCCCGGCATCGCCGAGGCCATGCGCGCAGAGTCACTCAAGATCACCGGACGCGCCATGCTGTCGCGCGCGGTCTGCATGCAGCGTGGCAGCACCCTGGTGGTGAACCTGCCCGGCAGCCTGAAGGCGGCTACCGAGTGCTTTGATGCGGTCTATGAGCAGTTCGAGCATGCGGTGCAGATGACCGCCGGAGCCGGCCACTAGCAAAGTGGGACAGAAGGGGACGGTTCTATTTTGGCCTTTTCAAGGCCAAAATAGAACCGTCCCCTTCTGTCCTGAGCCGTCACTGTGCGCCCTCTAAAAAGGGAGACAGAAGGACGCCCCCTCCTGTCTCCCTGCCGCAGATCAGATCCCCAATAGAGTGCTGATACAGGGCCTACTGAGGGAGCGGTAAACCTGGTACCGTGTTGCCTTTGTGACAGCTACAGATCGATGCGCCAGCACTACGACTTGTGAGGCGCAAGGGGGTGTGCTGCAACAAACCGCAGGCGACGCGCTACCGAATAAGAAACCGATCAACTGCCATTAAAGACAACTGTCACTCCCAACTCCCAACCTACCGCTCCCCTCGCAGGCCCTCGTATCAAGGGCTCGCAGACCTACCTCACCACTCGTGAGGCCTGATCAGTTGATACGCGTCGATGTCCAACACAGACGCAATCCTCTGGAGATTCCGAGCTGATGCGTTCACCCTTCTCTGCTCGATTCCCCCAATGTAGGTTCTATGAAGCCCAGCAGCGTTCGCCAATGCCTCTTGAGAAAGGCCGGCCTGCTTTCGATAAAACCTCAGGTTTTTCGATAAGACTTCGAGAATATCCATGCATACCTCAACGTTTGATGAAGATTTTGAATAGTTTGGTGCAGCACCTCATATAAATCGACAGAGTATAAGTAGCAGTTTTTATATCGCTTTTTGCAATGGTCGCACCAATGCATCAGGTGATGATTATTTCAACTGAGGGTTGCGATTGATTGTAGTTTTGGGCAGGCACATAAAAGCCCGGTGTTTTCAGGCGCACCTGGAACTAATAAGCTAAATTATTTAGCAATTTCTATAAAAGGCGAGGCCTTTGCCGTCGCCCTACCTGCTCGTAAGGTAGTTCTTATAGGTCCGTTTCACCTTCTGATGGTTCTTCACAGCTATATAGGCAATCTCCCCGTTATCCATGATGAAATCCTCTTCCAGCTCATCAACGTGGTCCAAATTGACAATAAAAGACCGGTGCGACAGCAGGAAGCGCGGTGAAGGCAACAGTTTAAGCAAGGCCTCAATGGTCATGCTCGTCGAATAGGTCTCTCCCACCGTATAGACCAAAGAGCGTCGGTTGCTCGACTCAATGAAGATGATGTCCTTCATGGGGATGATCACCGGCTCGCTGTCGGTGATGATGGCCAGAGTCGCCCCCTGTGCCTTGTCATGCTTGAGCTTTGCCAGCTCAAGCGCATCGACAACATCCTCATAAGCCAGAGGCTTGATCAGATACTTGTAGGCATTCAGGCGATATCCCTCGCGCGTGAACTCATCGCTGGTTGTGGTGAACACAATGACCACCTGCGTATCGATCTCCCGGACCGCCTCGGCAGTCTGCACACCAGAAAGTCCCTCCATGAAGACATCCAAAAAGAGGAGGTCGTACTTCTCCTTGGCGTACCCCTCTAAAAAGGCATCTCCCGATAAGAACGTATCTAAAGTGTGGGGAATCTTGCTCATCTCTATAAGCGCGGTCAGCACATCGGTATCCACCAGGCTGTCCTCACAAATGGCAATCCGCAGATCAGACTTCACAAACATGGCATCCATCATTTTCGCTCTCCTCCCTCTGGCCCCTCACGCCACGTCCAGTCTACCATTCAAGCGGGATTGCGACAAAGGTCAGCGGCTTCTTACTGCTCAAAGGCGTAAGCAACTGAGATGACGAGAAGTGCGAGGTCCTCCAGGTCGGAAACCGCCAGGTGCTCACCAAGGCCGTGCACGCCGGACATCCCCGTCCCCAGGACCAGGGCCTTGAGCCCTTCGGCTGTATAGATGTTCGCGTCTGAGCCTCCACCAGAAAGCATGGTCTCTGTCTCAAGGCCCAGCTGCCGCGCCTGTTCAAGGACCAGCTGCACCAGCGGATCCTCTTCTGCAACGCTATAGCCGGCATAGTTCATGATCCAGGTGGTTGTCACTTCTCCGCCCAGACAGGTTGTTGCACCCTGTAGTGCGGACTCCAGTTGAGCCTGCACCTGGACAGCCTTATCCTTCTCCATGACGCGGAATTCACCTGTTAGCGTGCAGCTGCCAGGCACGATATTGTCGGCGCTACCGCCTGAGATAGAACCCACGTTGACCGTGGTATGCTCGTCAAGGCGGCCAAGCTCCATATTGCAGACAGCCTCGGCGGCAAGCGCGATGGCAGAGATGCCCTTCTCGGGCTCAATACCCGCATGCGCCGCTTTGCCGGTAAACGCAGCCGTGAACTTGAAGTGGAACGGCGCGCCTACGGCAACCACGCCCGGCTTCCCGTCTCCGTCCAGCACAAGACAGGGCTCCCCGTCAAAACCACGGGAATCCAGGGCCAGCGAGCCCAACAGCCCGATCTCCTCGCATACCGAGAACAGGACGCCTATCTCGGGGTGTGGCTCGTCCGCTTCTGCAAGGCTGCGGACAAGCTCGATGATCGCCGCAACCCCGGCCTTATCGTCAGCGCCCAGGATGGTCGGTCCCTCTGGCCTGACAACCCCATCAATGATGACCGGGCGTATGCCCTCACCTGGGACAACGGTATCCAGATGCGCTGAGAGATACAGCTTGCCCGGCCTGGTTCCCGGCAGGGTGGCAATGACGTTTCCTGTGTTCGATCCAGTCGCAGCCTGGGTCTCATCAACCCAGACCGCACACCCCGCCTGCTCAAGCGCCTGCTTGCAATAGGCAGCTACGGCTGCCTCATAGTAGCTTACGGAGTCTATCTGGACTAGGTCCAAGAAAGTCGCGAGCAGCCTTTCCTTGTTCATGAGGTACACTCCAGCCTTTCCGAGCCCAACCCTTCCGAGCCCAGCCCATCCGAGCCCGGCCCTTCCGCTGCTTTGGCGCCCCGCTCATCGCGGAGCCTGATCGCAGCCCCCACCAACTCACGGAACAGCGGGTGCGGGCGTGTGGGCCGACTCTTGAACTCTGGATGTCCCTGGCAGGCGACATACCAGGGGTGGTCGGGCAGCTCGATCATCTCGACAAGCCGCCCATCGGGCGAGACGCCGCTTATCACAAGCCCGGCATCTGCCAGCCGGTCCCTGAAGACGTTGTTCACCTCATAACGATGCCTGTGCCGCTCATACACAATGGGCGCACCGTACGCTTCATAAGCCTTGGTGCCCTCCTGCAGCCTGCAGGGATAGGCGCCCAGACGCATGGTGCTGCCCAGATCGCCAATGTCCTCCTGCTCAGGGAGCAGGTCGATGACGGGATAGGTGAGCGCATAGCTCAGCTCATCCTCGAACTCAGCGGAGCTGGCGCTCTCCATGCCGGCCACGTTACGTGCATATTCGCAGACGGCCGCGTGCAGCCCCAGGCAGATGCCCAAGAACGGCAGCTCGTTCTCCCGCGCGAACTGCGCAGCCTCGATCTTCCCCTCATAGGCCCGGGTGCCAAAACCTCCCGGAATCAATATGCCGTCCATCGGCCCAAGCACCTTCTCGACACCCTTCTCGACAAGCGTCTCCCCGTCAACCAGATGCACGTTCACCTTGCGCCCATGGTAGACCCCGGCGTGCTCAAAGGCCTCACTGACGCTCAGATAGGCATCCGGCAAAGAGACGTACTTACCCACCACAGCGATATCGACCTCACCCTGCAACTGCTGGCTTCTGTCGACATAGGCCTGCCACTCCTCAAGGTCGATGGTGGACGGCTCCAGCTGCAAGGCCTCTAGCACCTTGGTGTCGAAACCCTGCGCATACAGGTTCAACGGCACCTGGTAGATGCTCTGCGCGT
>Ga0082212_10010320_pt1 | contig 11966 bp, 11 predicted proteins | sample TergutNt197P3_FD_71548 | JGI IMG/M metagenome (GOLD analysis project Ga0082212, IMG submission 71548) | Neocapritermes taracua P3 segment gut microbial communities from Petit-Saut dam, French Guiana - Nt197 P3 | ecosystem: Host-associated > Arthropoda: Insects > Digestive system > Gut ... | reverse complement strand
CAACGTCAGGATCCATTCCAAGCTCCCAAAAGTCTTGAAGCAAATACGGCAGAAACGGCAATAGCTCCGTTGTCTCCGCGGTCAGTGAGCAAGCAAGTTTTTCTTCGGTTTCTCTTTTCATGTTTTTCCTCCTAACAGTACGGTGCATCCATATCAACACAATGCCGACGCCAAGCAGCGCGCCCGCCGTGTCGAGCAGCCAGTCCTGCCACATGCAGGAACGCCCGGGAACGAAATGCTGGTGGATTTCGTCTGTGGCGGCATAGAGCGAACTCCAGCAAAGCGAACCGATCAAAATGATTTTACCGTTGCCGGTGAGTTGCCGCATGGTGTTCGCTGTGCAGAACCCCAAAGTACAATAGATCATAAAATGCGCGGCTTTTCGGATCAGCAGGTGCAGCGTATCCGCGGTTTCCGCCGACACGGTTATCCTAAAGAGCGATAAAACCCGTTCGAGGAGAGAACCGCTCATGGCTCCCGATTGCTCGGCATTGAAGGAAGAAAATGTAAATATAGCGGCCATGCAGAGCAGCGAAGCCGCCAGCCATACGGCAAACCCCTTATTTCGCTTGAACAAGCAACCATCCCCTGACGTTGATATTATACGGTAAGGAAGTGTTGAAAGCAAGGTTTGAAAATATTGTTCAACAGGGGGTTGCTTTTTCGTTTTGCATCTGCTATGCTAAATAAAATCTTTGAAAAAGGGGCAAGTGCTGTGAATCATTTTCGATTTGGTACCATCGGTAAACCTGCGGCCATGACTGGTCACAGGCTTAGCCCTATTGGATTTTTATAAGGGGTCGGGGTATCGGAATGAAAAATCGCAAAGCGGCTAAGGGTGAAAAAACCTTAGCCGCTTTTATTTTAAGGAGGGATTCACATGAATGAAAACGTAAGAATCGTGCAGGACTTCTACAACGGCAATGTGCAAGGTGAATATGACCGCATCGCAAACCGGCCGGAGTTTTTGCTGACCTGCCGTATGCTGGATCGCTATGTAAAGCCCGGCGATACCGTGCTGGACATCGGCGGCGGGCCGGGGCGGTATTCGCTTTACTTAGCCGAAAAAGGCTGCGAGGTCACACTCTTTGACCTATCGCCCGAAAATACCAACTTCGCCGCCGAACGCGCCGCCGAGCAAGGGCTGCCCCTCCGCACCGTGACCGGGGACGCGCGGGAAGCCGACGCCCTTGTAAGCGGGCAGTTTGACCATGTGCTGCTGATGGGGCCGCTCTACCATCTGCTGGAGGAGGCCGACCGGGTCAAGGCGGTCAATGCGGCGTTGCGGCTGCTGAAGCCGGCAGACGGCCGCCGTCCAGGCGGGTTGCTGTTCGCGGCGTTCATCAGCATGGGCGGCGGCCTTGTCTATATGCTGAAGTGCGAACCGTCAGCCGTCACATGGCCGGACGAAGAACGGTTTCTCAAGCTGCTGGTTGAAGACAGAGACTTCGGCGGGGCGGCGTTTACACAGGCGTTTTTCATCAATCAAAATAACATCTTACCGTTTATGGCGCGGTTCCCGCTGGAAAAGCTGCACCTGTTCGGTCAGGAGGGCGTCCTTACCCTCAATGAGGATCGCATTATGGCACAACCGCCGGAAGTCGTCACGGCGTGGCTTGACCTCTCGGAAAAACTATATGAAAAGGAAGAGTATTTGAGCTGGGCGGAGCATTTAATGTTTGTGGGGAGGAAAAAACAATGAGTTTGAACCAAGAAATTACCGCATTGCTAAACAGGGAAGGCTGCAACATCGTCGGCTTTGCCGATTTACGCTGCCTGCCCAAAGAAACGCGGCAAAATTTCGACAGCGGTATCTTGATCGCGCTGACCTATTCCAAAGAAGCCATGCGGGAACATCAAAACGGCTCGATGCAGAGATATTACGAGGAATGGAAGCCGATGATCCCCCGTCTGCAAGAACTCGCCCACCTAACGGCGCAGACTTTACTTGATAAAGGGTATAAAGCCTTTGCCAAAGTGCCGCCGACGGTTGTGTCGGATGACGACTGGCGCACCGTCCTGCCGTATAAGACGGTGGCAACGTTAGCCGGTATCGGCTGGATCGGGAAATGCGCTATGCTGGTGACAAAAGAGGTCGGTTCGGCTCTGCGGATGACGGTGGTGTTGACCAACGCGCCGCTGGAATACGGGACGCCAATCACAAAATCCCTCTGCCCGCCGAACTGCACTGCCTGTATGAACGCCTGCCCCGCGAAAGCCCCGCTCGGCGGTTTATGGGAGGTTGGCGTTGACAGGGATACCTTCTTCAATGCCCATGCCTGCCGCACTGCCGCCCGGGCGCGCGCCAAAGAGATGCTGGGAATCAACGAAACCTTGTGCGGGCTGTGTATCTCCAGCTGCCCGTTTACCATGAGGGGATTGGGGTATGAGATATGAAAACCAAGCTCTTTATCATCTTGACGGCGTTCACACTCTTAACCGCCTGTTCAAAGGACGAACAAGCCAGCCCCGACCTATTCGGGTCAAGCACGCTCACGATAACCTTTGAATACACAAAGCAATCGGGATACGGTTCCAACCAATTTGCCGTATGGATCGAGAATTCGGACGGTAATTTGGTTAAAACGCTCTATGCCACGAAGTTCACCGCAAGCGGCGGATATAAAACAAGACCGGATTCTCTTCCCGAATGGGTAGAAAAATCCGGTCTCGCGGCTATGCACAAATCCGATATTGACGCTGTTGCCGGTGCAACGCCCAAAGAGGGAACGCTCCGCTATGAATGGAAGTTTAACTCTCTTGCTTCATCCAACCCGATACCGACGGGGATATATAGGTTTTTCGTCGAGGGGAGCACCCGGGGGAAAAACCGCACCCTGCATTCAGGCGTGATCGAAATAGGCGTCTCTCCGGCCACAGAGGAAGCGGAGGTTACGTTATTCTTAGAAGAATCACCCGGTTATCCCGCATTGGATGCCGGCGCGCCTGAAAATGCTATGATAAGCGCGGTGACTGCGGCATTTACTCCGTGACGGGTTCGGCGGTCGCCGACACGGCGATCAGGCGTCCGTACCATTCCAGCGCGTCGTTGTAGGCGTTGAAGATGTCTTTGATTTTCATATGATTGATCAGCGCGATACGCGATACTTCCGTCCATTCGCCCTCTTCATAAAGCTGGATAAATCGGTAAACGGCGGCGAAATCATTCTCGCCGCCCAAAAGCGCGACTTTCACTTTTTCCGGCACCTGAACGATTTGCAAGGCCTGCTCGATGGATGTTTCCAGTATGATATTCAACACCGAGAAGAGACCCATTAAGAAGAGATTGTCTTTATGGACGGCCATCTCAAACATAGGAGCCAAATTCTCGCAGAATTTTGCGCGGATCATGGAGAGGCGGGTGACTTCGCCCGGGCTCTCTTCCCCCAGCGTGGACGTGACGGCCGTTGTGACCCACTTTTTGATTTCTTTTTGACCGAGCATCGACGCCGCGTGGCGCAAAGACGTGATGGTTGTTCCTTTCACATGCGAGGAATTGACCATTTTCAAAAACTGTATGGCCAACGCCGTGTCCCTTTGGACGACGCCGGCGAATTTATCCAGCTCAAAATCGTCCTGGTTGACCTGATTGAGCAGGGAGATATAGTTGACCTTCAACGGCGATATACGGTTGTCGCGGGAGACGGTTATATTTTTGTAAAAATCGCCTTGCAGCAATTCCGCCCCGCTTACAACGGCTTTGTTGAACGACGTATCGTTGTTGACGCCGCGCGCGATGATTTTGGTGCGGGCATATGTTTTTTTGATCCTCGCGCTGAGGATGGGTATGGCCGCCGTGTCATTGTTGTTGAAAATATAGTCTGTTTGAGGGAAGAAAGACTCCAGCTCCTCATAATCCGTCCGATGGATAAACGCCGTCTTGAACCCCAGTTCACGGAACCGGGTGATCCTCTGCAGATTGTTCGGCGACAGCTCAATGTGGCTTCCCATCAGCAAGGCTACAAGGGAGCGGTCGGCTTTGCAGATGGTTTCGAGTTCGAGAGCGAGATGTACATTGGTCACGGGGATGAAGATGAGTTTATTGGATGTCAGGGCTTCCAGTCCTGTTTTATTTACAAAGTCAAAAAACGGGGTGTTGACGTCATTCTCAAAAGCGTAAGTTTTACCGCCCTCCAGCAGCGCGTTGCCGACTTGAAAGGACAAATAATACGCGAAAACTTCCTTCGCCCTGCTGAATATCGGTTTGGGCACCACCAGCAAATCCATGATTCAATCTCCCCAATTTTTCATTCCCTTCGGATTCTTTTTATCATAACAGAATTCCGGGGGAATGACAAGGGTGAAAAAAATTTGAACGAATGTTTGCAATTTCAAAAACTTTGTGTTATAATGCTGACCAAGAACGATCACAAGGGGTGGCCGATATGAAAAAAGCGTCTGTAAAGCAACAGCGGATACTGGATTTCATCGAGCAGTTCACGCGCGAACACAAATATCCGCCCAGCGTGCGCGAAATCGGGGCGGCGGTCGGGCTGCGCAGCCCTTCGACAGTCCATACCCATATCAAATCCCTGACCGAAAAGGGCTATTTGCAAAAAGACGCCCGCAAAACGCGCGCCCTCAGTATGCCGGGGCGCGACCTCACCGCCGATGGGATCCCGATCATGGGCAAAGTCACCGCCGGGATGCCCATCCTCGCGTTTGAAGACGACCGGGGGATGCTGGCCTATCAGCCGCCTGCAATAGGAGACTACTTCGCTCTTGAAGTGCGCGGCGACTCCATGAACGGCATCGGCATCATCGACGGGGACTATGTTGTCGTCCGCAAGCAGAACACCGCCCGGAACGGGCAGGTCGTCGTAGCCCTTTTAGAGGACGAAGCGACCGTCAAACGCCTGAAAAGGGACAATGGGGAGGTTTGGCTGATGGCGGAAAATCCCGAGTATCAGCCCATTTCCGCCGATCAATGCGACATTTTGGGCGTTGTGGCGTCGGTTGTCAGGGAAGCCGTACATTAAGCAAGCAGACAGGCTAAGCCGCGCTTAGCCTGTCTCTCGGTCTGTTGAACCTAAATACGGTGCCCGAAACCTCCGCGTCCGTCGAAACCTCCGCGCCCGTCGAAGCCTCCGCGCCCGTCAAAGCCTCCTCGTCCATCGAAGGGGAAAAAGAAAAACGGGAAAAAGAAGGGGAAGCGGCCGTCAAAACCGCGCCTGCGGCGGTGGCGGTCAATGAGTTCCCGCACGACGATGGCGCGCGTCAGGTCGCTCAATGTGCCGGCGTTGTGACCCATCGGCATGGCGTCAGCCATACCGCTCTTGCGCACGGCTTCATCGGCCATACGCGATATGTCCGCGCTGCCGACGGCCTCCAGGGCTTCTTCGTTGAGCCCGTCTACCATTTCACGGGCATAGGGGGCGATCAGCGCGGCGCTTTCCGGGTAAAGCCGCTCCATCCGGTCGGGGAAGTCATACGCCATCATCGGGTTTCTGTTCTCCATACAATTGATCAATCCTTTCATCGTTGAGGCCGCTTGGGCTTCTGTTTCAGTGTATGGCTTTTTGATAAATATTGTGAAATACAGGCGTGTTCAGGAGGGAAAATACGATGAATTTCGACAAAATAGCCGAAACGGCGATCACCAATGGGCCGTTTGCCGATGACTGGCAATCACTCTCGGCTTTTCAGCCGCCGTCCTGGCTGCGCGGCGGCAAACTCGGCATTTTCATCCACTGGGGCATTTACAGTGTCCCGGCGTATGCCCACGAATGGTATGCGCGCAATATGTACATACAGGGCGGCCATGAGTTTGAGCATCATGTCAAAACATACGGCCCGCACAAACAGTTCGGGTATAAAGATTTTATCCCGATGTTCAAAGCGGAGAAATTTAACCCCAAGCAATGGGCGGAGGCGTTTTTCAACGCCGGGGCGAAATATGTCGTCCCGGTGGCCGAACACCACGATGGGTTTCAGATGTATCAAAGCTCCCTTTCACGCTGGAATTCCGCCGAAATGGGCCCCGGGCGCGACGTCTTGGACGAATTGCTGAATGCCTGCGATAAACGCGGGCTGATTCGCTGCCTTTCCTCCCATCGCGCCGAGCATTGGTGGTTTTTGAGCCACGGGCGGGAGTTTGAGAGCGACATAAAAGAGCCTGAGCGGGACGACCTTTACTGGCCCTCCATGCCCGAGGCTCCCAATCAGGATATATACAGCAAACCTATTCCGTCGGCGGAGTTTTTGCGGGATTGGTTTAACCGCTGCGTTGAGCTGGTGGAAATCGCCAAGCCCCGGATGGTCTACTTCGATTGGTGGGTCAAGCATCATTCCTTCAAACCGCTGCTGCGCCGATTTATCGCATACTACTACAACCGCGCCGCCGAATGGGGGTTTGAGCCCGCCGTCGCCATCAAAGACGACGGGGTGCCGTTTGGCTGCGGCCTGCCCGAGATGGAGCGGGGCGGCTTCGCCGAAGCCAAGCCGTATCTGTGGCAAGCCTGTACCTCCACGGCGCGCAACAGCTGGTGCTACACCGAACAGAACGAGTATAAATCCCCGGAAGAGATCATCCAAAACCTGATCGACGTGGTGAGCAAAAACGGAGTCCTGCTCCTCAACGTCGGCCCTAAAGCCGACGGGACGCTGCCCGAACAGGACGCCGCGATCTTGCGCGAAGTCGGAAAATGGCTGAAAATCAACGGTGAAGCGGTGTATGGCTCGTCTCCGTGGAAAATCGCCATGGAGGGGGCAGTCAACGTTAAAGGGACTGGTTTTTCCGAGGGAGAGATGGCGTATACATCCGAAGACCTCCGTTTTACCGTGCGGGAAGGGAAAATTTACGCGACGGTGATGAAATGCCCCGAAGACGGCAAGGTAACAATCAAATCGCTGGCCGGGCTGGATGAAAACGGCCAACACGCCTTCGGCGGCATGATCGAAAAAGTGCGGCTGCTTGGGTTTGAAGACAAACCCCTTCACTGGAAAGTGGACGGCGAAGGGCTGCAAATCACATTTACAGGGGTAAAGAGCGAGGTTCCGGTCGTGCTGGAAGTTACGACGGGGTGAAAATTTAATATTTACCGAACTCTCCGCCCGGCATGGCAATCCTCTTATCGTCCCGCGCCGGGCGCGAGATCGCCTGCGGCCGCTGGCCGCCTGACCCCTTTAGTTTGAACTGCGCGACCAGTTCCTCCAGCATGGCCGACTGCCCGCTCATCTCTTCGCTGGCGGCCGCGCTTTCCTCCGCCGTCGCGCTGTTCTGCTGGACAACATTGGCCACTTGATCGATCCCGGTGTTGATCTGCGCGATACCGGCCGACTGTTCGTCGCTGGATTGCGCGATCTCGCTGACGATTTGGCTGCTCTCGTTGATGCCCTGAACGATCTCTGTCAGGCTGGCGGCTGTCTCTTCCGCGATACGGGAGCCAAGCTCCGCTTTCTCCATCGAATTCTCGATCATTGCGCTGGTCTCTTTGGCGGCGTCGGCACTCTTGCTGGCCAAATTGCGCACTTCCTCGGCAACGACGGCAAAGCCTTTGCCGTGCTGTCCGGCTCTGGCCGCTTCCACGGCGGCGTTGAGGGCGAGAATGTTGGTTTGGAAGGCGATGTCGTCGATGGTTTTGATGACCTTGCCGATGCTTTGGCTGGCTTGGTTGATGTCTCTGACGGCGGCGGTCATTTCGTCCATTTGGCGGCTGCCCTTTTCAGCGTTGTGTTTGATGGTATTGGCAAGGACGGCGGCTCGTCCAGCCATCCCAGCATTGTCTTTCGTCTTCTGCGCGATCTCGGTGATGGAAGCGGATAGTTGCTCTATGGAGGAGGCTTGCTCCGTTGAGCCTTGCGCCAATGATTGGGCTCCGTCGGCAATCTGTTTGGAGCCGGAGGCCACTTGAGCTGTGGAGGCGTTGATGTCTCCGAACATGCTGTTCAGGTTTTCCACCATCCGCGTGAGGGATAAGCCCATTTTATCGGCATTTGAAAGCAATTCAACCTCGGTGGTCAGGTCGCCGCCGGCGATGGCTTCCAGTTCTTCGGCAATTTTTGTTACATGCTGCACAAAACCGGCGGAGCCGCTGATGGCCTGACCCAATTCATCCTTGAATTGCGCGAATTGCCCTATGTTCCGCTCGTCCTCCGGGCGCAGTGATATATCGCCCGTGGAACCCGCCTTTTTCATGAAACCAGAGAGGACGATCAGCGGTTTGCTGATCAGCCCGGCTACATAGAGCGCGATGAAGAGCGCGATCAGCGCCGCAACAGACGCTATGGCCAAAAGTATGTACACCGTTCTCCGCGCCTTGTCTTCCGCCCCCGCCACATTGTTATTGGCTGAAGTCTCCGCTGTAGCGATCATTGTTTCGCACATTTCGGCAGCGTCGCTCGCGTATGCCCCTCCCGTTGCCATAGGAGCCATTGCCCCGGCATAATCGCCGATACGGGCGGCGGCGGCGGCCGGGTCGCACACCTCGGTTTTATAGCTTATAAATGCGGAACGAAGCTCATTCAGCTGCTTTAAGGCACCGGCTTTGGCGTCCTCCGCCATCGTCCCGCTTGTCAATGAGTGTTCATACTCGTCCAAAGCCTTTATACCGCCGTTATACGCCTCGACGGCCTGACTGTGATACACATCAATTCTTGCGGCGTCGCCGTCTGAGGCGAACAGCGCGATCGTCGTCGTCAAGCGGCGCACTTCGCTCAAAGCTTCAGAGAATATGTGCATTTGCACCTCGGCTTCGATGGGATGGTTGATGGCGTAGCTGTAACCGTCCGCGACGCCGTTCAGCTGAACAATGGAAATGACTGCCAAAGCCGCCATTAACGCGATGACCACCATAAAGCTGACGATCATCTTAGCCTTTACCTTCATGTTCTTGAACCATGCCATGATAAATCCCCCAAACCTATATTATTCCCGGCGCAACCGCCTCGGAGGGTTGCCACAACCCTCCAAAAGCGTTTCCGCCGAGAACAAAAAAGCGGCGCAGGGAGTTTATCACTTCCCAACGCCGCGTTATCGTCAAAGCACAACATACCCTCTTGCCCGAATTGTTAAAACAGGCTATAATAAGGGAAGGCGCAGTGTAAACGCTGTTGTGTGGGATGGAGTATACATCCTGCATAGGCCGAGGGGGTGATCCACCACTCCCTTGGCTGCCACTATTTTGTTCTCTTGGTTCATATTAGCAGGGTTTTTGTCAAATTGCAAGCGGTTTTTTACATTTGTTGCAGAAAAGGGAGGAAAGAATATGACACAGACACTATTGATCCAAAACCTGACCAAAAAATTCGGGCATTTCACGGCGTTGGACGACGTCAATCTGCAAATGGGCGAAGGCGAGGTCTTCGGCTACATCGGCCCCAACGGAGCCGGAAAGACCACCACCATACGCGTCCTGCTGGGCATTCTCCAAGCCAGCCGGGGCAGCGCGTCGGTCTTCGGGCTGGATGCCTGGAAAGACGCCGTTGAGATCCATAAACGCATCGCTTATGTGCCGGGCGACGTCAATCTCTGGCCCAACCTGACCGGCGGCGAGGTGATCGACCTCTTTGTCCGTCTGCGGCAACGTGACGCAGGGGATTCCAGAAAGAAACAACTGCTGGACATGTTCGACCTCGACCCCTCGAAAAAATGCCGTACATACTCCAAAGGCAATCGGCAGAAGGTCGCCCTTGTGGCCGCGTTCGCGTCGGACGCCGACCTGTTTATCCTTGACGAACCGACCAGCGGCCTCGACCCGCTGATGATGGAGATTTTCGTCGAGCAGGTCTTGGCGCTTAAACACAGCGGCAAAGGCATTTTCCTCTCCAGCCACATTTTAAGCGAGGTGGAGCGGCTGTGCGACCGGGTGGGCATCATCATGAAAGGGAAAGTCCTCCAAACGGGGACGCTTGACCAGCTCAAACAGAATGCCGCAGCAGCCGACGGCGTCCTCCCTTCAACGATGGAAGAGCTGTTTATGCGCTACTACAAGCAGCGCGGCGAGGAAGAAGCCGTATGAAAGGGAATTTTGACAATTCCGGCAGCCTGGTGCGGTTTATCCTGCGGCGGGAACGGGTCACTTCGGCGGTTTGGATTTTGCTGATCGTCGCCTTTTCGGTGGGGCTTGCGCCCGCGCTGGGCGGCATGTTCGGCGACGCGGAATCCAAAGCCGACTTGATGGGGATGCTGGAAAACCCCTCGATGATCGCCATGGTCGGCCCGGCCTACGGCCTTGAATCCGATTACAACACCGGCGCGCTGTACGCCAACTTCATGCTCCTTTGGGTCATCATCACGGTCGGCATCATGAATATCTTCCTGATTGTGCGCCATACCCGCAGCGACGAGGAGAAGGGGCGAGCCGAAGTCGTCCGCTCCCTGCCCGCCGGGCGGCTGAGCAACCTGAACGCGGCCATGCTCACGGCGGTCATGGTCAACGCCGCCCTTGCCCTGCTGACCGGGTTTGGGATCGCCGCGGCGGGCGTTGAGGGGATGGATTTCACCGGGTCGATGCTATACGGCGTCGCGCTCGGTGTATCGGGCTTATTCTTCGCGGCGGTAGCGGCTCTGTTCTGCCAGCTTTCCGCTTCCTCGCGCGGCGCGTCCGGCCTTTCGATCGTCACACTGGGGCTGCTCTATATGATGCGCGCCGCCGGGGACATGAACAGTGATGCTGAGATACTTTCCTGGATCAGCCCGATGGGTCTCATCCAACGCTCCCAAATCTTTGTGGAGAACTTTTGGTGGCCGTCTCTCGTCGTACTGCTGATAACCGTCTTCGTGACCGCTTTAGCCTACCTGTTAAACGCCAAACGGGATTTGGGGCAGGGCTTTATCGCCGCCCGTCCGGGACGCAAAAACGCCTCCTCCCTGCTCTCCTCCCCCACCGGGCTGGCCTTCCGTCTGCTCCGCAACTCCATGACCGGCTGGTTCATCGGGATATTCATCATCGGCGCGGCGTACGGAACGATTTTGGGCACGGAGGATTTCAATAATTTTGTGGAAACGAATGAGTTTTACGGTCAGCTCATCGGTTCCATCCCGGGATTCTCCACAACGCAGATGTTTGTGTCGATGATCACGTCGATCGGAGCCTTTATCGCCGTCATCCCGGCTTTGACAGCCGCGCTGAAACTGCGGGGCGAAGAGAAAGAAGGGCGCGCCGAGCATTTGCTGTCCCGCTCGGTCTCGCGTGTAAGATACCTGTCCGGCTACACCCTGATCGCGTTTGCCGCCAGCGTCTTGATGCAATGCGGCACCGCTTTGGGGATTTACTCGGTGGCTTCGGCGGCATTGGCCGATACCCCCGGCAGCTCCATCACGCTCGGCTATCTATTGAAGGCGAACTTGGTCTACCTGCCCGCCCTTTGGGTGATGATCGGCCTTGCCGTGCTGATGGTTGGGGCTTTGCCGAAGGCGGCCGCCGCCGTATGGGGATACTATGGTTTTTCGTTCTTCCTCATGTTCATCGGGCGTCTGCCCGACTTGATCCCCGGATGGCTCCAAAAGAGCACCCCCTTCGCGTTCATCCCGCAGCTCCCGATCGAGGAGATCACCCTTCTGCCGCTCGCCGTTCTGACATTGATCGCCGCCGGATTGACCGCCGCGGGGCTGTTTTTCTACAAGAAAAGGGATATGCTGACGGTGTAATGCGAATACTGGGCTTTACAGGGAGGGGATGAACGTATGGCGTCACCGTCTAAAGGAAAAAACTCACAAGAGAAAAGCCATCTGGACACAGCGGCTTTCAATGTGGCTTCGGCCACCGACTTCACCGGGCTGATCCCGGCCAACCCCCAACAGCCGAAAGACCTCTATGAAGACATTTACCCGACCGGGATCGACCCGGCGAAGAAGAAGAAAAAGGGCTGACGAATAGATAGTCCCCGCCTTTCGGCGGGGATTCAGACCGAAGACAAAGGCCCCGGTTGGCTGCGCCAACCGGGGTCAAACATTACGCAGAATGTGAAAGTTGAGGTTTTCTTCTACACGAAGCCCCAAAACACATCAGCAAAAGAGGCAGCAG
>Ga0082212_10010319_pt1 | contig 11967 bp, 9 predicted proteins | sample TergutNt197P3_FD_71548 | JGI IMG/M metagenome (GOLD analysis project Ga0082212, IMG submission 71548) | Neocapritermes taracua P3 segment gut microbial communities from Petit-Saut dam, French Guiana - Nt197 P3 | ecosystem: Host-associated > Arthropoda: Insects > Digestive system > Gut ... | reverse complement strand
GGGCTTCCTGGAGATAAATAGGGCCTGATTTCAAAACATCCGCCTGCATAGCGCCTCCCGGTGGGCCGTGAACCGGGTTGGTGTCTATTATCTTTGTCCCATTCAGTATAACTGTTAAGTGTCTTTCACAAAGAATCATTTCCATGGTTTGCCATTCGCCGGCTTTTTTCTCTGCGGCTACGGATGGAACAATGCGGCTATATAAGGCACCCATATTGAGCCAATTCAAATCTTGACCATAAGAATCAACTACCTGAACTTCATACATACCACGAAGATAAACGCCACTGTTGCTGTGTTCAGGGATGTTGACTTCAAGCGTGAGTTTGAAATCGTCAAACTCTTCATCCGTTCTTAAATTACCAAAATTAGCACGTTGTCCTTCAGGTACCACGGGATCGTTGACAAGTTCACCGTTTATGACTTTGAATCCGTTGGTACTCCTTGGGCTGATAAGCCTCCAGCCGGTCAGGTCTTTTCCGTTAAAGAGTTTGATAGGCGTTCCGTATTTCACCTTTGACAGATCGGGGGCCGCACCAAATTCGGGTAAACGCCAGCCAATAAATTTTCTTTTCGAAATGCCCATTCCGTCACGGGTTGTAATCAATGTGCCGTTCAGATTATTACCGCTTCTCTCAAAAACAAAAATCCTGGGCGCCATATACCTGCGTTCGGTATTCGGTCGCGGGGTTCCCGACATGATTGCTACAAGCGTGTGCTCATCGGGAAAAAACAAAGTGGAAACATTGTTTACGGTACCTCCCTGCCATAAAATGCTGGCATCTAAAAAACCTTTGCTATCGTCTACTCCAAGCCAACCGACAGAACCATCTTCAATTTCGAGGGTCCACATTCCAAAAAATTCTTTTCTGATATCCTGTGCATTTACTGAAAATGCCGCCAGAAAGAATACAAATAACACAATACTGATTTGCTTCATAACTTTAATTTTTTTATTTTTCATGTATAATAATTAATTTCAACAGTGCAAATGTACATATTTTATCACAACTTTACAAACTCATATCAACAATCCGGTCGCAAAAAGTGAACGACGATTCCCGGTGGGTAATCAGGATAAGGGTTAATTCCCTGTGACTGTCCGATAATTCGCGGATGGCATCGGTGATTTCTTTTTCAGTAGCGGAATCGAGCGAGGAGGTGGCTTCATCGAAGAAAAGCACTTCGGCCTGTTTGTAGAGTGCACGGGCGATGCCTATCCGTTGCCGCTGACCGCCTGAGAGCCGGCAGCCGTTTTCACCAACCTGCGTATCGACACCTTCGGGTAAGGAAGCGACCAAAGCGCTTAACCGGACGGTCTCCAAGACTTCATTTATTCGTTCCCTGTCGATTTCTTCCGGCTTCTTTCCCAAAGCGATATTTTCTATCAATGTTCCATCCATGATGAAAACATCCTGAGGTACGTATCCGGCTAAATCATGCCATTCCGGATAGCAGTCCGGCTCCAATGGGATGCCGTCGATGCTGATAGAGCCTTCCAAAGGGGAGTATAGTCCAAGTAATAAATTAAACAATGTAGTTTTACCGATTCCGGAAGCGCCACGTATTCCAATTCGTTCGCCTTTCCCGATTGTCAGCGAGAAATTCCGAATCACCGGCAGCTCGTCCGTTCCCGCATCCGGAAACTGAAAGCTGAGTCCGCTTATTTCTATTTTTTTCCTGAAATGCAGGGGAGTCTTCGTAACGGATGGCGAGTGGTCGGGAGCAGGGATATCGCCGCCGGCAATATCTAAGGCTTCGCGAATGGTGTCTATGGCGTATCCGTTGTTTTTCAATTGAAGCCAGCCCGTAATCAGGGTTCGTATGGAAGGCATCAATCGCATGGCGGCGACGGCAAACAGTCCGAAAGTGACTTTTCCCGATGCGTCTCCTTTACTGAACAATACCAACAGAATCATTCCAATAGCGATACCACATTCGGTCAGTCCTCCGGGAATACTCATGATGCGTTCGAGCCGTTCCCTGTAAAAAGCAATGCGGGACAGCCCCTCGCGGAATCGCTCGGTATATAAGGGGAAAGCGCGATTGATACGCACATCGGGGTAACCGCGGAAAGTTTCCGTAATTAAACGCATTTGTTTCCGCCATACTTCATTTTCCAATTTTCCGTATTGCGATATTTTTTTTCTAATGCGGAAATAATAAAACCATGTAGCGGGAATCAGGCAAAGCGCCAGCAACAGCGCTAACAGGTAGGAGTAGAACAACAGTGCGCCTCCAATCATTACCAACAGCAGGGCTTCGCCTCCCATGACAAACAGGCGCGATACGATTCCTTGAACAAACACATAACAAATCCCGTTGATTTTATGAGTGAAAGCGGTCGTATGCTGTTGTTTGATAAAAAGAAGACCTTTACGGAAATAAGTTACATACATTTTCTCCGAGAAATAAAGAAAAAGCCGGTTGATATATTTAACCCTAAACGAGTTGATAAGCAGGTTCAACAGGTTTTTCAGGATAATCAATCCCCCCGTCCCTGCACAAATGAAGATGATGAATACCGTTTCATCCTCAATTTGCATTACTGAGCGGAATTTTCCCGCCCATGAAGCGGAGTCGATGCTTTGCGGATCTAATATCAAAAGCAGAAGGGGAACCAACAAGGCCAATCCGGTAAAGTTTAGCAATGCCTGCAACAGCACCGAAAAAGTGACTCCTATCCCCTGCCGGCGGAATTTATGAGGTATTAGCCGTATGATTTCCTTAAGGTTCATATAAATTCACAATTGACAATATCATGATTTGTCAATGATTTGCGGGCGGGAAATATCGAACGTAAGATACGTTTCCAATACTTTCCGGGATATATCAATTCAAATTTCCAGTACCCCGACAGTAAAAACCGTACTTTTTGGATAAAGATGGAAAAGGATGTATGTTTTTGTATGGCAAGTGGAAAAAACGGAGGAGATAACACATTGTTCCAAATCCGGTCTTCCAATGCCAAATCGGATTGATACGGGGGCGCATCTTCCGGTTTTAATCCCAAATATCTAACAGATAGAGAAACAAAAGCATCTGCAACTCTCGATAAACCTGCTTCGGATAAGGCTTCCCTGTATTGGGAAAAATCAATTTTCCCTTTGTAAGCCGTAAACAGAACCGTTAAATCACAAAAATGCCGCAGCGCGATTCCGAATGGAAAATGGGAAAGCATGTGCAGGCTCACATATAAAGCGTCAAAATCGGGCGGTGGAAACAGCAAAGTTCCATTCGTCCGGTTTGATTCGGCGGGCTCTCCTTCTCCCATAAAACCGGCTTTCGTCAATACGGTTACTAATCGTTTTTCCAAATTTTCGCTGCGTTGAAAGCCCCTTAGAATACTATGATATAGAAATGTATGGTGATTTTCAATCAATGTTCCCCTGTAGGAAAAATTAACATTTTTCTTTGAAGAATGTTTTCTGTCGGCAATCTGTTCCAACAAAGCATCTCCTTCCCTTGCTTTTCCGCAAAGGAATATATCTATGTCCCCAAATTCGCGGGTGCAGGGGACGGGATAAAGCCTCGAAAGCGAAAGGCCTTTGAACAGTAGCATCCGGATGTTGTTTTCCTTGAATCGGGCGGATAGTTTTTCCACAGTTTCCAAGCAATACCGGTATCGTTTTTCTACGACTTCCATACTTGCCACCCATCGCATTTTCAGTTCAAATGGCGGTTGTAAGTCTTTCGGCAGCTGTAAGGTTCCATTCAGTGATAAAGCCATTACACCTTGCACGGCTGATAGTTCAAACAGCTCTATCCATTCTTTTTCTCCGGCGCCGGCAAACAGGTTTTTGTCCGGAACGGTTCCATGCAAAGCTGCTTTCGTAAGTTCGAGCGCCCGCCGGCAGGCAAGTTCGGATGGAACGGTTTTCATTCGAGGGCCTTGCATTTTACAAGTTGGTCAATCCATTTCCGGGCGTCGGCTTCTGCGGTTTCGCCATCAACCTGAAAACGTTCTGTCAGTAAATCGCTTACGTCTTCCAAAGAAAATGTCCGGCCGTAAAGCGTATTCCACAACCATTCGGCTGTTTCGTTGAATGAGACGACTTTGGTCATATCAATACCAAAACGGCCTTGCATGATTAGGACTTTTTCTCCGGCAATGTTTCTGATTTCAAGTTCTTCTTTGATTTTCATAAATAATTATGAATTATTTTAATTATCAATTACAAATTGTCAATTACAAATATTTGCGCCAGTAAAACATCCCCGGCGCCGGTTCATGAAAACCCAAATCGCGATATAGATTTTGCGCAGGCAGATTATCTTTTCGCACTTCCAATGTGATACGGCTGCAATTTCGTTTTCCGGCTTCTTCAATAGCGGCATTCATTAAAAGTCTCCCTGTTCCCCTTTTCCGATATTCTTTCCGTACCATCACATCGTGAATATTCATCATGGGACGGGCGGTAAAGGTAGAGAAATTTTCAAATGCGACTAATAGACCGGTATAAATACCCTGTGTTTCCGCCAATAACACAACTGCGTCGGTATGACCTTTCAGTCCTTCTATCAAACCGGTTTGTTCCTGTTCCGACAGAGGGGTTCCTCCGCCCATTTCGTCTTGAATATAAGTATTTATCAATGCAACAACTGCTTGTCTGTGAACGAGCTTGGAATAATCGCAAGGGATGATTCTTGTCTCCATTGTTTCAAAACGTATTAAACCGGTTATCGGTAAGTTCTTTGATTGCCGAACATTCGACCTCTATCAGCCATCCCGGACGGCAAACAGGCGCTAATAGAATGGCAAAAGGAATATCCGGATAATTCTTTTCGAAATAGATTCGGGTGTTTTCATAATCGGCAATGTCCCGCAGATATATAATCAAGTGCGTCACGTCCGACCAGCCGGATTCAGCTTCAGTCAATAAAGCCCTGATATTTTCCATTGTCCGTTCGGTTTGCTTTTCTATTTGCATCGGATGGACGATTTTCCCCTGATTGTCGATACTGGCTGTTCCTGATATAAGAATATGTTGCCGGTCGCCGTAAGTGATACAGGTTCCCCGTTCAAAGGTGACGCCATATTCGTGGGTCGGATTTAAGTTAGAAGGTGCATACAAATATCGAATCTGTTCCTGTTTTATTCCCTGAATTGCATATGCATCCATCATTACAATTACTTCGGAATGAATCGACTGCCCTTCAATTCCGGTACTGGCGATGAAATGGGTTTGCGGGCTTAGACTTTCAGTTTCAAATATTTCCCTTCGCGCTTGAACCATCCCTTGGTATTGCCTGTCTATGTTTTGCACATAAATCCATGTACGATGACAGTTGGCTCCCAAAGCGCACCGGTGATTGGATAGAGATTGCAAGTAGCGTTCAAAAAGCGTTTGGGTCTGTTCGTAAGCGCCTCCCGTCTTTTCGTGCAGTTGCATGTTATAAAGATGCGTATGGTACGGTCGTTGCATTATTACCGTTCCATCGGTTTCCCGAAGAAGTGAAACATTTTCTACCGCATAAATCCATAATATGAGTTTTGTTTGATTCAAAGGCGGTTGTCGAATGAGGGAGATGGCTGCCCCGGAAGGAGAACGGAACCATAAATGTTGATTAACGGCATCGCTCATAAAATAGCGTTTCCAAACGAAAACGGCGTTTTTGAGTTCCGCCGTCTCCCTGAGGCGTTCAATAGCCTGCTCGATGCAATCAAACTGTTCATCTCCGGAAAGTTTTGGTTGAAGAACTTCCGCAATTAAATAATATTCGGCATCGCCTTGTTCGGGCTTAAATGTACTACAACCTACTTTGACAAAAATATCATCCCAAATGTATTGACTATAATTCATTGATAAATTTATTTTTTCTATTAAAATATATTGCAAGCATCTGACGGGCGGCATTGAACGAACTCATCTCGGAACGAAGGACTTGGGATTCTTTGTTTGCCAATTCTTTCTTTATCACGGGCGATTGATAAAAATGATTTCTCAGCTGTTCGTCAATGCTTTCATACATCCAGTATTTGGCTTGTGCATTTCGCTGAAAGTCGAAATAGCCATTGGCTTTTGTAAATGTGATATATTCATCAATCATGTCCCAAATTTCGGTGATACCGGTTTGGTAGTATCCCGAATAGGTTAATACTTTCGGAATCCATCCGGAGGCGGGCATTGGAAACAGTTGCAGCGCATTCCGGTATTGTGCCGCCGCTAAGTTCGCTTTTTCAATATTGCTTCCATCTGCTTTGTTCACAACAATTCCGTCTGCCATTTCCATGATTCCGCGTTTAATGCCTTGCAATTCGTCACCGGCTCCGGACAGTTGGATAAGGAGGAAAAAATCGACCATGGAATGTATCGCTGTTTCCGATTGTCCTACGCCGACCGTTTCCACAAAAACGGTATTAAATCCGGCTGCTTCACATAAAATAATGGTTTCTCGAGTTTTGCGGGCAACGCCTCCTAACGATCCTGCGGTGGGTGAAGGTCTGATAAAAGCGTGGGGATTGCGTGAAAGTTCTTCCATCCGGGTTTTGTCTCCCAATATGCTCCCTTTGGAACGCTCGCTGCTGGGGTCGATAGCCAAAACAGCCAAGGTCCGGTTGCGCCGGTTTATCAAGTACATTCCGAAGGTGTCGATGGAGGTGCTTTTGCCGGCTCCGGGAACCCCCGTGATTCCAATCCGCACCGATTTTCCGGAAAAAGGTAAACATTTCTCAATAACTTCCCGCGCAAGGGATTGATGCTCGCTTTTCCGGCTTTCCAAAAGAGTAACTGCTTGACTTAAAACGGTGATATTCCCTTTCAATATCTGATCGGTATATTCAGCCGGAGTATAATTACTGCGTTTTTTTCTTGCTTGCGGATACGGATTAACAGCCGGAGGTTGTGAAATACCTTTATTCACATTCAATCCTACATACTCAGGGTTGTTTTCCGGATGTTCCACGCTGCATAAAATTATCTGTTTGCAGCAATGATTATTTCGCAAACCGGCCGGTTGGGATCATCCGTAACGATTGCCAATGTCGATGATAGTCCCGATTGGACTTTTTTATTATCTACATTTACTTTAATCTCGGCAATTTCTCCCGGATTGATGCCAAACTTGGTTTTCGATACGGTAATTGATGGATCGGACGACTGAATAGCACGTACGTTTAACAACGATTTCCCTGAGTTGGATATTTTTAATGTTCTACTGTTTCCCGAACTGAAATCGCCGAAATTGATTTCAGACGCACTGATATTAATTTTCCCTGCATTGGCTTTTTGCGATGTCGTCCACTGTGAAAAATCATCCAAAACTGTTACCGTAAGAGGAAAGGATTGGCGAACATCGTTAATTTGGATGGTAATTTCGTCGGACAAATTTCCAAAGAAATTATTGTCTTGTACATTCAGATTTACATCAATGGTCGCAGCTGATTTTGCAGGTATGGTAACAGGGCTGAAATCGACCGAAACGTATTTTGGTAATTTCAAGATCTTTTGGGTAACCGGTACATCGGAGTTGTTAAATACTTCCAACCGGATGGTCTTCGCTTCTTTCCATCCGACTTTACCAAATTGGAGTTCTTTCGTCTTCAAAAGATAATTTCCCATTGCAACCGGATAGGCTTCTTCCGGAACAATTTTCACTTTTTCACGCACTACTTCTCCTTTTATCTTTAGATGATTGGGCGCAGGTTGGTTGGTATAAACCGTAATCGTTTTGGCAAAAGGGGCGACCCTACCCAAGGGATTATAGCTAACGGTTATTGTTCCCGTCTTCCCCGGCGCAATCGGTTCTTTCGACCAAACAGGCATCGTGCATCCGCAAGTAGCTGACACCCTCGATATTACTACAGGCTCATTCGATTTGTTAGTCATGATGAAATCAAAAATTGCAGTTCCGTCTTTTTCTCCGATAGTACCGAAATCGTGTTCGTATTCATTAAAAACCAATTTATCACTTTGCGCTCCCGTCCAGCCGCAAAACAAAATCAAACTTGATAATAATATACAGATGCGTTTCATAATATTAAGTTATTTAGAATAAAATTCATTTTGGGTACAAAGGTAAGAAATAAAGTTTATAAAGTTTGTAAAGTTTATAAAGTTTGTAAAGCTACTTATTTACTTTTTTTACAAATGGGCGGTTGATGGGATACGATTCATCAAAAAATCCTTAAACCCTTGGAAATCCTTTCCCAACACGATGCTTTGTTTTTGACCTTTCATAAACTCCTGCAATCTTTCGGGAATTTCGACAGTATCATGAATAATCATTTCGATAGTATCCTTGAATTTGGCCGGATGGGCAGTTTCTAAAAATACGCCGGTTTCATCCGGTTGAAGATTTTCCAACAGTGCGCGGTAGCCACAGGCTCCGTGCGGGTCGAGCAGATAGCCGGTTTCTTCGTAACAGGCTTTTACAGTTTGGCGAATCCTGTCGTCCGGACAGCAATAACCGGAAATCAATTGGGTGATAGCGGTGTGGTTGTGGTTGTATAAATCCAAGATTCGGGCAAAATTACTCGGATCCCCCACATCCATAGCATTGGCCAATGTCTGGACAGAAGGTTGAGGGTTGTATTTTCCTGTGAGCAGGTATTGCAGGAATATATCGTTTTTATTGTTTGCCGCGATAAACCGTTTCACCGGCAAGCCCATTTTATGGGCAATTAATCCTGCCGTAAGATTACCGAAATTTCCACTGGGAACGCAGATGACGATATTTTCTTTTATCCCTTTTCTGCGCAATTGGGCATAAGCATTGAAATAGTAAAACGCTTGCGGCAGGAAACGGGCTACATTGATGGAATTGGCCGAAGTCAATCGCAATCTTTCATTCAATTCCTTGTCTAAAAATGCGCTTTTTACCAAAGCCTGACAATCGTCGAAAGCGCCTTCAATTTCAAGCGCGGTAATGTTTTGTCCCAAAGTGGTGAATTGACATTCCTGAATGGCGCTCACTTTCCCTTTGGGATACAGCACATAGACATGAATACCGTCCACGCCGAGAAATCCGTTGGCAACAGCGCTCCCCGTATCTCCGGAGGTAGCAACCAAGACATTGATATCTTTTATTCCCTGTTTCTTAATGAAATAACCAAGCAGGCGCGCCATAAACCGTGCGCCTACATCTTTGAAAGCAAGCGTTGGGCCGTGAAACAGTTCCAAACTAAAGACTGTTACAGGTGACGAGTGACGAGTGACACGATTTTCAATGACTTCAATGATGGGCGTCTCGAAAGAGAGCGTATCATCGACAATCGTTTTCAAGGCCTCTTCTTCTATGTCTCCACTGAAAAATGCCGAAGCCACCGTCAATGCCATTTCCCTAAAAGTCATTTCCGAAATGTTTTCAAAAAAATCATTGGGCAGGCGGCTTATTTTCTCCGGCATATAAAGTCCTTTGTCTGCGGCTAAACCTTTTAATACGGCTTGCTCCAATCCTACCGTTGGCGCTTGCCTGTTTGTACTGTAATATTCCATTCTAAGCTATATTGTCTTGTATATTTAAATCTCACGGCAAAGGTAAGGTTATTTTTAAAAATAGTAAACATTCGTACTTTAAAAGAAACTGTTGGTTTGTTGAAAATAACAGCTAATTTGGTATTTGTTAAAATAATGAAAATCGGATAAAAATCAGTAACTTTGCCGGTGTAATCAATTATTATTGGATTGCTTCGTCATTGCGACTGTGAGGAACGAGCAGGAAGCAATCCAGAGAATTTATAGAAGAAATGATACAATTAAGCAAATTAACAATCGAAGCAGTTGCAAATCGAAGCAAGGCAATGGAAGCAGATACCATTTCAAAAAACGGGCGGAGTCTGAAAAGCCATATAAATATGGGAAATTACGCTATTTTAGTTTGTCTGATTTTCTTTGGTACGCTTTATTCCAAGGCAACGGTAACGCATGTACTTGATGAATACGGAATTAAAAACAATCCGTCTGCAATCGGTGATATTCCCAAATTAGTCAAAAACAAAAACGGTGTTTCCCAATTGATATTAAACGGAGAGCCTTTTGTGATGTTAGCAGGAGAATTGATGAATTCGAGTGCGTCAACAATTGAAAATATGGCTCCAAAATGGGAAAGACTTAAAAAATTGAATCTCAACACGGTTATACTGACCGCAACTTGGGAACAAATTGAACCTGAAGAAGGCGAATACGATTTTACGGTTATCGGCGGGTTAATAGAAGCAGCGCGTAAACACGAGCTCAAACTCGTTTTTCTTTGGTTTGGCAGTTGGAAAAATGGGTCTTCCGGATATGCCCCCCATTGGATTATGAGGGATACCAAACGTTTTCCTCGAATGCAAAATAAAAATGGCGAGAATCGTCCGTATCTTTCCAATTTCACACAAGCCTTGCTTGATGTTGAAACCAAAGCATTTTGTGCACTGATGAATTACATCAGAGAAATAGACGGCGAACGGCATACGGTTCTGATGGTGCAAATCGAAAACGAGATGGGATTGTTGGGCGACAGCAGAGATCGCTCAAAAAGGGCTGAAGAGCTTTTCAACCAACCGGTTCCGGAAGATCTTATTCAATATATCAATAAGAATGAAAAAATCATTTTACCGGAAATCATCGAACAATGGAAAGCCAATGGGAAGAAATCCAAAGGAAACTGGCTCGAAGTTTTCGGAAATGAAAGCGGTAATCTTGCCGATGAAATATTTATGGGATGGTATTATGCCCGTCATGTCGAACGACTTGCAGCTGCCGGAAAGAAAATTTATCCGATACCGGTGTTCGTAAATGCCTGGACAATTTATCCTGAAGATCCGGTTCCGGGGCATTACCCGAGCGGCGGTCCTAATCACAGGATGTTGGATATTTATCAGTTCGCTGCTCCTTCTATTGATATACTTGCGGTTGATAATTACAACGATGATTATATTACACAATTGAAACAATACGCCCGGAACGGCAATCCGATATTCGTTCCCGAAGCCGTCGCTTTGTTTAGAGGGGAAAAATGGAGCGGCCCTGCACAGGCTTTTTATACAGTGAGTGAGTTTAATGCACTCGGATTCGCACCTTTCGGTATTGACAACGATGTCTATAGCGAAACGCATCCCTTGAGAGATGCTTATCGTGTGTTGGATAATCTTATGCCGCTTATTATCAAAGAACATGGCACCGGAAAAATGAAAGGATTTATGCAACAAAAGGACAACAGGCGCGATTCGGTTGACTTTGGCGATTATGTGATGCATGCCCGTTACGCCTATCCTTATCAAGGTTATGGTTTGGTTATTCGACTGTCGGCCGATGAATTTCTTGTTTCCGGAAATGGCGTCAATATTTCTTTTCAATCCATGAATAAATCGCTTCCGGGTATTAGCTACGGCACCATACGGGAAGGTTATTATATCGATGGCAAATGGAAAACCATGAAATATGCCAATGGCGATGAAGCAATGCAAGGCGTAGGAGGAGTGAAAATGCCACCGGTTTATTTGGGAGAAGATGCCAATCAGAATACGGTTTCTACCGTAATTATCAAACTTATTCCGGTTGAAACTTCAACTTATGTGAATAGAAATATTTTTGATTAAGCAAACTGCAATTCATCGAACAAATATACTTAGCCATACCGATCGTTACAGTTGTGAACAGGATGTTATGCGTCGCGTCATTGCGAATCGCGTAAGCGATGAAGCAATCCAGTATAATTTTTATCCGTTTATGTATAATTGGGGATTTTATGCTAACTTTGTACACAAATTAAAACAGTAATGTTATGATAGCACTATTAATTATCTTAGGTCTTTTGGTAATCCTGATTTTTTGGGCGATTGCCAAATACAATTTGTTCATCAAACTGAGGAATAATCGTGAGAATGCATTTGCAGACATTGATGTGCAACTGAAGCAGCGGCATGATTTGATTCCCCAGTTGGTTGCTACCGTGAAAGGTTATGCCGCCCACGAAAAAGAAACGCTCGAGATGGTGGTCAGCGCACGCGCCGGAGCGGTTAACGCCAAGAGTATCGACGAG
>Ga0082212_10010318_pt1 | contig 11968 bp, 11 predicted proteins | sample TergutNt197P3_FD_71548 | JGI IMG/M metagenome (GOLD analysis project Ga0082212, IMG submission 71548) | Neocapritermes taracua P3 segment gut microbial communities from Petit-Saut dam, French Guiana - Nt197 P3 | ecosystem: Host-associated > Arthropoda: Insects > Digestive system > Gut ... | reverse complement strand
AAAATCCATCGAGGCAGATAGTATAATACTTGCAGTAGGGATGAGACCCAAAATAGCCGAAAGCGATGGGTTCATTGGAACTGCGGATTCATTCGAAGCCGCAGGAGATTGCAATGCGGCAAGAATCCTTGAGTGGGCGACAAAAGAGGCGTACTACGCTGCAATCAACCTTTAACGAAAGCACAATTCCAGCAAGCATGGCAAAAGCAGGGCAACTATACCAGTTCCCTGCTTTTCGTGTTTTGCCGAATGCCCAGTGTCTATTATTGGGGAGAGCGACTTGCTATTTTACCGTATGCACATTGTCCCGCCATCAAATGCCCAGTTCACCCCGGTGCACATTCCGCCGGCCGGAGATGCCATGTATACGCATAGCGCACCAACCTCAATAGGTTCTCCAAAACGATGCGTGGGGGTATCAGCCTCAACCTTCTCAATGACGCTTTGAGGGAGGTTTTTATCTAGGTCAGAATGAATGTACCCAGGACAGATAGTATTGACTCGAATACCGTAATCCCCCAGAACAATGGCTAAGTGTCGCGAGAAAATGTCTACGCCAGCTTTTGACGCATAGTACGGAGCGTTGGGAACGCTTCTTGTGCTGGAGACGCGATGCGCCCCAATCGAAGTTATGTTAATAATTATACCGCCCTTTCCCGCTTCAACCATTTTCGGGGCGATCTCATATATAACAAAAGCTGTGCCATGTAAGTTGGTGTTTACTACCCTGAGCCATTCGTTAAGGCCATTTTCACTGAGGAACGGGGTCGTAGTTGCAACTCCGCTGTTATTCACCAGAACATCAACATTTGGAAAGAATCTGAACACTTCTGCAGCAGCAGCTTTAACACTGTCATAATCGGAGATGTCACATTGAAAAGCCTCGTTTTTACCGCCAAACTTATCGAGTTCTGCAACAGCTTGTTTCCCGCTATCGGCATCGCGGCACAAAATAACCACGTTTGCTCCGCCTTCTGCAAAAGCCTCGGCAATTCCTCGCCCAATCCCCCTATTGCCACCGGTTACAACAACATTTTTTCCAGACACGTCATAGGCGCCCTTCAATTCGCTGATAGGTTCCGTTTTTATAAACATTTTCTATCTTCCTCCCATATTATTATGACTTTAACAATAGTATATCCATTGGCATTGCAGCTGTCAACAATAAGAGCCTCTAGTTTCCATCAGAAATTTAAAATATCCCCTGCAAAAAAAAACGGTCGGCTAGGTCCCCTGTTTCTTATCTAACGAAATTCATGTGTTGTCTTTTTTCATATGGCGGAGGCGGTATCATGGTTTTTGTCATCTCTTTCATTTTCATGACCCATGCCATGTTCCTTGCAACCCTCCTGATGTTACTTAGACCTTCTGTGTCTTGTAATACCTCGCCGATTTTGTCACCATGAATAATGCAGTGACCTACTGATATCATTTCTCCGGAAAACAAATATCTGTTCAAATCGTCAATGGTAGTATATCCTCCCGTTCTGCGAAGAATTGCCGCGCAGGCCCCAACTTTATGGCGCATTTTGCCGTTTTTATTGCACTGGAAGAAGAATCTGTTCAGAAAGGACGCCATTTGCCCCGGGAGCGTCCCGAAGTAGACCGGCGCTGCCAAAAATACACCATCGGCAGCATACATTTTTTCTGATAATTCTATAAATGCATCGTCATGAATTACACACTCCCCTGTCGTATGGCAGCATCTGCAAGCCGTGCATCCAGCTACGCGACCGTCTCCAACCTGCAGCAACTCAGTATCGATACCCTCTTTTTCGATTTCTTCAAATAGTGTTCTTATCGTGAGAAATGTGTTTCCTTCAAGATTGAAACTCCCGTTTACGCCAACTACCTTCATTTATTAAACCATTCCTTTCGATTCGCTCAGGCACAATGTCCATATTAATAGCCAAAAATGCACGCATGAGCGGCTGTTTTTCTCAAGCGAAAGTCGCTTGCACACTCGGATGCGCCTTGATTAGTTCAAACCCGACAACGCGGCGCCGGTTGGGTCGACATAAGTTCTTTCGCACTTGACATATGCTCGTCATTGTTGATATATTTTATGTATGTACCGACGGCTCTTGACTTACAGGAATATGGAGGAATAACAACTTGGACGAAAATACAAATTGGCCTGAATTCCAAAAACGCACGCTGGATGAACAACCGCGGAAAATGCTAAAAAAAGCCCTTGAGTTCTTTGGTGAATTCGCAGGTTTTGCTGTTGACCTCGGGTGCGGAAGCGGACTTGATACGATCGCACTTGTTGAACACGGGTGGAGCGTCTATGCTGTAGACTCCACACCTGATGGGTTTAAGAATATTATGGCAAAGCTCCCTCAGGACAAGCAAAGCAAAGTAACTTGCGTTGAGAGCAGTTTCGAAGATATTGTCATTCCTGAAGCCGACCTCGTTTATTCCAGTTTCAGCATCCCTTTCTGCAAGCCGGAAGCGTTTGACGCATTTTGGGGCAGGATCGTGGATGCAATAAGGCCCGGCGGAAGGTTTTCCGGGAACCTTTTCGGGGTAAAAGATGAATGGGCGTATATGACGGATGCTACATTCATAACAAAAGACCGGCTCGATGAGTTATTTGCAGGTTTTGAAATCGAGTATTTCAGAGAACAATACTCTGACGGACCATCTGTTTTGACGCCGACCAAACTTTGGCATTTATTTGAAGTCGCTGCGAGAAAGCCTTAGATTCAGCCAATCAGCTTCTTATCAATCTATGCGCCCCATTAATTTTAGAGAGCCTGTGTTTCGTCACTTTTTTGTCTGAGCAATTCTTTAAAATGCATTGTGAAACATCACCTAGAATTATTATATCGGCAAACCTATGTTTGTCAAGTGAGCAGAGGTTTCGCTCATTATATGCGATTGCAGACTATTGACACTCCACGTACGGCTGCTGGCAAAACCGTAATATGCGCAAAAGGATTGGAGAAATTATTTGGAAACATATGTCAAGTTAGCTACAATGATCGTAGAAAAAATGGAAGAATCTGTTAAGTTCTATTCTGAGGTTATGGGATTTTCCATTGACAGCGAATATGACCTTGGACCAATGGGGCGCATCACGCTCATGCGCGGGAGCGGGGATGCTATGGTGGAGTTGATCGAATCATCGGCATATCCTGTCGGGTTTTATTCTGTGGGCATTTCAGTTGGCGATATAGACGCGGCAATGTCGAAATACAAAGCAAAAGGCGCAAAAATCCTCGCGGAACCGGTTCCGATCACCGGCGGATTTTGCGCCTTTATTGAGGATCCAAACGGGGTCAGGCTAGCGATCGTGCAAAAGCATAAATGGTAGCTGCTCGCGGATTCATAATGATTTAAAGCTCTCGTCCTTATCTCGCTTGGAATCCTGTAATCTCTACGTTTGAAAATCCGCCAAATCTATTGCTTTTCAACGATAAACCCGCACCAGTTGTCTGCGTATTGCAGCAGCAGCGTGAGCGGGCATTCATTTTTAGCGACGGAGCGGTTATCATCAACATACTGGCCATCGTGGTATACGATCGCCTGCGCTTCCTCTTCTGTAAGGTCAATGTACGGCAATGCAAGATACAAGCTGCGCACCGGCACGCTCAGATATGTGAGATCCTTGTTGAAGCTGTAAGGGTATGTGGGCCCGTAACCATATTGCCTCTGGCGAGCGGTGGGTTCATTTTTCAGGTACTGCGCGCCTTCTGGCGTGCCCGCTTTCCCTAAGTCATGCAACAATCCGACTATGACGCAGGATTCATCATCTATCAGCGGATATAGCGTAACCTTGATCCTCAGAAGTGTTTCGGCAACGTTGACAGAATGCTCAAGCAGACCGCTCTCCTTACAGAGATGAAAGCGGGTGCTTGCCGGCGCGGTCAGCCAAGAAGTCTTTGTCTCTATAAACTCCATGAGGTCGGCAAACGCGTCCGCGCGGTGAATGACTTTAGCTTTCAAAGCCTCATATCTCTTTCGCAATTCGGTATCCATATGTGTCCTCCGCCATAATTGATTTCTATTAACGCTTGTGGTGAGTATAAAACTCTTTCAACGACTTTTTTGTATCATCGTCCAAATAATGCCATCTCACACCCTGGATAGCGCCCTCCAGCGAGGACAGTCGCATTAAACAGGCGGATGGGTCTCTTGCGAGAATGCGAAGCCACGCTTCACGGCTCCCGACCCGGTTCAACTCGTCAATCGTTGAAATTCCAACGTCCGCAAGCTGTCTTTCCAGTTTGTCGGCAATATTAGGTAGTTTGCACAGTTCTCCCATTTCTATTCTCCCTCTTTTCTTTTGTTTCCTCACTATAAATGTCATTGTGCTGGCGCAATATTAATGCTTCAATCATAAGACGGATAACGAAAACATAGATTAATAATGGTAGTGATGCTCGACATATTTAGGTTGAGTTGCATAATGCAACTCAACCTAAGTGGTGCTTCAACGGCATTATGCCCGACTGTGCAGGATGCGTTCGCGATGCGCAGGATGCGTTCGCGATTTGCTCCTCAACGTTCACTCGTCATCCTCGTCGTCCTCGTCGGTGTAAGGAAGGACGTATTCGGGGAACGGTCTGTCGGGAGGGGCGTTTCCGCTCAGGTACTGCATTTGCCGCCATTGATCTCTGGTTATCAGCAAGGCGCGCGGTTTAGCGCCTTCGAATTGCCCGACTATCCCCATCTGCTCCATCTGGTCGACGATTCGCGCCGCCCGCGCATACCCTAATTTGAGCCGACGCTGGAGCATCGAGACTGACGCTTGCCCTGACTCAAAAATAACATCCACAGCCTGCGGCAGAAGCTCGTCATGATCGTTTGCCTCAGGCTCGTCTTTTTGCTTATCATCCGGGGTTTTATCAATTGCGGCTTTTTCGATCTCGTCCATGACTTCTTCGGAATACTGGGATTCGCTGCTTTTGCTTATGTAATCGATGACCCTCTCGCGTTCTTTGTCCGATACCCATGTGCCTTGAACACGCAACGGTTTTGTCGATCCGATCGGCGCAAAGAGCATATCGCCGTTGCCGACCAGTTTGTCCGCGTTGCCTCCGGCGTCGAGGATGATCCGCGATTCGAGTGCGCTGGATACCTTGAACGATATTCGCGACGGGATGTTCGCTTTCATCAGTCCTGTAATCACATCGGCGCGTGGGCTTTGCGTAGCGATTATAAGATGCATACCGGCGGCACGTCCCATTTGCGCCACGCGGCAGACGGATTCCTCTACTTCTTTTGCCGCCATCAGCATCAGGTCGGCGAGCTCGTCAATTACGACGATGATTTTCGGCAGCGGTTCGGTTTCTTTCGATTTGCGCGCGATCTGGTTATAGCTATCAAGATCCCTTGCGCTGTTTTCCGAGAAGAGCGCGTATCGCTTCATCATTTCAAAAACCGCCCACTGCAGCGCCCCCGCAGCTTTTTTTATGTCTGTGACGACCGGGACAAGCAGGTGCGGGATGCTATTGTATACTTTGAATTCGACCATTTTCGGGTCTATCATAATGAAGCGCACATCCTCGGGCGTCGCTTTATAGAGAATGCTGAGGATTATCGAGTTCAGGCAGACGGATTTCCCGGAGCCGGTCGTACCCGCGACCAGCATATGCGGCAGTTTGGATATATTGCCGACTATCGCGTCGCCGGAAATATCCATGCCGATCGCGAATGTCAGCTTGGATTTCGCGTTTGTGAAGTTTTGCGATTCGATTATATCGCGCAGCGACACTGTACTGATTTTCTTGTTCGGCACTTCGATGCCCACTGTTGAGATTTTGTTTGGCATCGCGGCTATGCGAACGCCGCTTGTGCCCAGCGACAGCGCGATGTCGTCCGCGAGGCTTGTCAGTTTGCTGAGTTTTATTCCTGCTTCCAGTTCCGCTTCATATCTTGTTACCGCCGGTCCGCGCGTCGCGTTCGATATGTTCACGTTGACGCCGAAACTGCGGAACGCTGTTTCCAGCCTGTCGGAGTTCACCCGCACTTCGTCTTCTCCGGCGCGTGTTTTCGGCGCGCCGACCGATAGCAGTTCGACCGGCGGGAATGTATATACCGCATCGGGTTTTGTGGGTTCTATCAGTTCTTCCGGTTGTTTGCCGCCCTTATATGCGGCTTCTTCTTCCAATTTCCTTCTCGCTTTTTCCTGCGCGGCTCTGGCGCGGTCGCGTTTGCTTTCCATAAACGGGATATCGAGCGGCACGTCTTCTATTTCCTCTTCTTCATCAGCCCCAGGCCTTTCGTCATCCGGTGCGTACTCGTTTATGAGCTCAACGGGGGTCTTTGCGCGAGGGTTTCCTCTGAATAGTTTTCCTTTTGGCGATTCAAAAATATCAACTATAGCCGGAGTTTCTTCGTTGTCAATCGGTATGTCGATGGCCCTCCTGCGCTTCGGCGGGGTTGGTGCAAAGTCCTGCCTTGCGTGCCGAGGCGGCGTATCCGGCTCAGGTTCCGGAGCATATGCCACGCGTTCCCTGTTTTTGATAGAATAGACAATACCGGCAATCGTTTTGTTCAAAGCTGCCATGAGCAGGAATAGCGCCGCGCAGATAAACAGTATCGCGGCTCCTGTTCTGCCGAAAAGCCAGACAAACACCTCGGTCAATGTGCCGCTTACCACGCCGCCTGCGTCAAGCGTTTTGCCGTCTCTCCATAGCTCAGCGAACATTTCTGCGGATATTTCATAGTCGAACAGCGTTGCGGCGAAAAGGTGCGCTAGCGCGCCTGCAATCACTGTGAGAAAGAGGGTGCATACGGTTCGAAAACGCACCGGGTTGCCTCTGTGGAAACTGAGTATCGCCGCGCATAGAAAAAGCACGGGCGGCAGGGCGAAATACCCATAGCCGACAATGCCCTTGACAAAATCCGCAAAGAAGCTTATAAACGCGCCGTCGGTGTTGAAATAACCAATGAACGAGAATAATCCGAGTATGAAACAAACAGCGGCCATGATCTCACGGCGGCGCGGCGTCTTCGCGGCGCTCATTGAGGGTCGCTGCACTGATCCTGAATTTCTTTTTGCGGATGAATATGGTTTTTTCTTGCTTGTTTGAGGCATTATTACTACACCCAAATTCTTAGCGTATTATCGCAATTATCAGCGCTACTATTCCAATCCCCCAGCAATAATAGGCGATTTTTCCAAATCCTCCTTTTGATACAAGCCGCCGGATAATATTGATCGCAAAAAACCCAACGACAGCGGATATCACGAAACCGACGAGATATGTCGGCAGCAGCGAGATATTCACTCCGTTTCTCAGCGCCTTGAATAATTCGACTATCGTAGCTCCTATCACTGCAGGTATGGAAAGCAGCAGCGAAAACCTTACCGCAAAGCTTCCGGTGAGTCCGCGGGAGAGCCCGACGACTATTGTCGTACCGGAACGCGACAGTCCCGGAATGACCGAGACGGCTTGAGCAAGCCCAATAATGATAGCGTCTGCTATTGTCATCGTCTTTTCGGTTTTGTTCCCTCTTGTAATGAATTTATCGGAAACGAAAAGGAGTCCGCCGGTTATCAATAAAGCAAACCCTATAAATCCGACCCTCAGGAACAGCCTGTCAACGGCATTAAGGAAAAAGAGCGTCAAAAACATTGGAATCGTGCCGATAATGACAAACAACAGCGCTCTCCCCTGAGGCTTCAGCGTTACAGGCTCGCCTGAATCTGAATCCGACCTCGACCGCAAGTATCCCACTCCGTCCGCAATCATTGCCTTGATTTCAACTCTGTAGACAACAATGATGGAAACCAGCGTGCCTAAGTGCAAAAGCACATCAAAAAACAGATGTCCTTCCTCTGAAAAAGCTTTGCTAAACAGGCTTTGCAGTATTGCCAGATGTCCTGAACTGGATATAGGAAGAAATTCGGTTATCCCCTGAACAAGCCCAAGAAATAATGAAATGAATACCGACACAGATTATCCCCCCCTGCGGCTGACGCTCGTTTCAGCCGGATTGAAAATGGTTAGTTGGAACTGGCAACTGGCCATTACCGGCCTACTTACGCGCGTGTGAAACGCTTTTTCATGTTCCCGCCAATTCCGCCAATTCTTTTGCCATATCGAGTCTCCGGAAAATGATTTCGCCTTTTTTTACGGATACTGTTTTTGGAAGCGCTCCAATCTTACCTGAGCTGTCATATGAAGTCAACCCGGGCGGCGTCCCGATTTGCTCAAATATCCTTGCGCATGAATCCGGCATGAAGGGCTGGAGCAAAATCGTGCAGACGCGTATAGTATCCAGCAATGTATACAATACCGAGGCCAGCCTGGAATGCCGTGTTTCATCCTTCGCGAGCAACCATGGCGCTGTTTCGTCAATATATTTATTGGCGCGCGATGTGACTTTGAAAATTTCCGAAAGCGCGTTTTGAAACGCGTATTTCTCCATATGCGCTTCATAGACCGATCTGAGGTTTCCTGCCAATGCGACCAGTTCGGCGTCCTCAGGGCCGGTTTCATGTTCTTGCGGCAGCGTTCCTGCAAAGTATTTTTCTGCCATTGCGACGGTGCGCGATACGAGGTTTCCGAGGTCATTTGCCAAATCCGCATTAATCCGCGCTATGAGCAGTTCGTTTGTGAAGTTGCCGTCGTTGCCGAATGTGAATTCGCGCAGCAGGAAAAACCGCAGCGCATCGACGCCGTAGCGCTCCGCGAGCACTATCGGGTCTTTGACATTGCCTTTTGATTTGCTCATTTTGTCTCCGCCAAACAACAGCCACCCGTGTCCGTAGACTTTTTTCGGGAGCGGTAGTTCAAGCGCCATAAGCATGGCGGGCCACAGTATAGAATGGAGCCTGACGATTTCTTTTCCGACGAAGTGCACGTCGCACGGCCAATATTTGTCAAAGTCGCTGTACTTGCTGTTGCCGTAGCCAAGCGCTGTTATATAGTTGGAGAGCGCGTCTACCCATACATAGACCACATGCTCCGGGTCAAAGTCCACGGGTATCCCCCATTTGAAAGAGGTTCGCGACACGCAGATGTCTTCGAGCCCCGGCTTGAGGAAGTTGTTCATCATTTCGTTGACGCGCGACGCAGGCTCAAGGTAACCGGAAATCAGCTCGATAATCCTGTCGGCATATTTTGACTGGCGGAAAAAGTATGCTTCCTCCTCCGCGTATTTGACTTCCCGCCCGCAGTCAGGGCAGTTCCCGCCCACTAGCTGGCTTTCGGTCCAGAATGATTCGCAGGGCGTGCAGTACAGTCCTTTGTAGACTCCCTTATATATATCGCCTTTATCGTATAATTGGCGGAATATTTTTTGGATCGATTCTTTGTGATAGTCGTCTGTGGTGCGGATAAAGCGGTCGTATGAAATATTCATCAGTTTCCATAGGTCCAGTATTCCGTTTTTGCCGAGTATTATCTCATCGACGTATTGCTTCGGCGTGACGCCCGCTGCCTTTGCATATTCCTCGATTTTCATCCCGTGCTCGTCGGTCCCTGTCAGGAACATAACATCATACCCGCGCATCCGCCTGTACCTCGCCATGGCGTCCGCCGCCACAGTGCAGTAAGTATGCCCGATGTGCAGCTTGTCAGACGGGTAGTAAATGGGCGTAGAGATGAAAAATGTCCCTTTTTCCATACAGGTGCCTCCTGTTCTCAGGCTTCGCAAAGCGTTATACCTGAGTATTATACCATAGTTTTTTCCAAAATAAACCTTTTTTTAGTTGCCGCCGGCATGCGAGCGGTATTATTTCCTTGCTATGACACGCTTTACGGCTTCGACTATGTTTACTGCGGATAGGCCGTATTCCTCGCGCAAATAGTCCTCCGTGCCGACTTGTCCGAATCTGTCCGTGACACCGACCATCTCAATGGGAGCCGGTGTCGTTTTTGCGGTGATTTCCGCGACCGCAGAGCCGAGTCCGCCGATAATATTGTGGTTTTCCGCTGTCACAAGCGCGCCGGTGTCGCGGACGCAAGTCTCAATAAGTTTGCTGTCAATTGGTTTCCACGTGAACATGTCGACGACTCTTGCCGAGATTTTTTCCGTTCTGAGCATCATGGAAGCCTTCAGCGCTTCGCCGACCATTATGCCGCTTGCTATGATCGTGGCGTCGTCGCCGTCAAGCAGCACATTGCCGCGGCCTATATCGAATGTCGAGCCATCTTTGTAAACAGCGGTCGTATTCTTGCGCACCATGCGAATATAGTATACTCCGTATAGCTCTACAAGCTGTGCCAGCATATCGGCCAGCATGACTGTATCTGTCGGTTCGATCAAATTGATAGCAGGTATTGATCGCAGAACACCCATGTCCTCGAACGGCATGTGTGTCCCTCCGTTGTATGCCGCTGTTATGCCCGGATCGGATCCGATGACGCGTACGTTCTGTCTCGCGTACGCCGCCGAAATCATTATCTGGTCGCAGGCGCGGCGCGAAGCGAAGCACCCGAACGAATGCGCGAACGGTATCTTGCCTACTGCGGACAGTCCCGCTGCAATGCCTATCATATTTGCTTCAGCTATTCCGCATTGTATTGCCCTGTCCGGAAATTTCGTGAAAAATGGCTTCATGCCTGACGAGCTTATGAGATCGGCGTCCAGAACGACGATATTCTCATTTTCTTGCGCCAGTTCGATCATTTTTTCGCAAAATACGTCTCGCATGAGCAGGGGGCTTTTTTCAAAGTTTTCTTGTAATGTAAACATAGTGTCCCCCCTTAATTCGCTTTGGCCGCGCTACGCGCTTTTTCAAGCCTTTGCGCCGCCGCTTCTATCGCGCTGTCCATCTGTTTCTTAGTGAAGTTCATGTGGTGATTTCCGGGTATCCCTGCGGCGAAATCGCAGCCGTAACCCTTTATGGTGTCGAGTATTATTGCGCTTGGTTTGTCTTTAGCGTCTTTGGCGCCGGCTATAGCTGCCCTGATGATGTCAGGATCATGCCCGCTAACAGTCTGAGCGTGCCAGTCAAACGCCCTGAATTTCGCCTCGATATCGCCCAGGTCCAGGACGTCTTTCGTAAATCCGTCCAATTGCTGCTTATTCCAGTCAATAAACGCTACCAATCCGCCAAGCTTATAGTGGGCGGCAAACATCGCGCCTTCCCAGATTTGCCCCTCGTCGCACTCCCCGTCGCCCAGGATAAGGTATGTCGTACTGTCAGACCCGTTTAACCGGCAGCCAAGCGCTATTCCAATCGCGGTCGATATGCCTTGCCCCAAAGAGCCTGTCGTCATGTCTACGCCGGGCGTCTTGTTCATATCGCAATGGCTTGGCAGCCGGCCTCCGCCCTGATTAAGTTCACTCAGGGTTTCTTCGCTGAAAAATCCCCGCAGGCAAAGCGTCGCGTACAGAGCGGGTCCTGCATGGCCTTTTGACATTACAAGCCTATCCCTGTCTTTCCAATCAGGATTTGCGGGATCGTGGCGCAGTTCGCTCCAGTACAGCGCGGCAAGCGTCTCAACAACAGACATCGCGCCTCCGACATGCCCAAAACCAAGATGCGAAAATGTCTGCAGCGTCATCAGGCGGATTTCCTCGGCTACAACTCCGAGATTTTGCATATTTCCATTAGTACTCATAAGCGCCTCACTTAAATGTTATTCTTTCAGAAATATACGCGGCCAGATCATCAATCCGGATACGTTCCTGCGCCATTGAATCCCTTTCGCGGACCGTGACGCATCCGTCATTTTCGGAATCAAAGTCGTAAGTTGCGCAAAACGGCGTTCCGATCTCATCCTGTCGCCTGTATCGCTTGCCTATCGAGCCGCTGTCGTCAAAATCAGCCATGAAGCTTTTGCGCAGCGGCTTGAATATCTCTTCAGCGGCAGGCGATAGTTTTTTTGACAATGGCAAGACGGCGCATTTTATCGGAGCAAGCGCCGGATGCAGCCGCAATACTGTGCGTACGTCGTTTTTTTCGGCGTCGACGACCTCTTCGTCATATGCGTCCACAAGAATCGCGAGCATCATACGGTCAGGCCCGAGCGCCGGTTCGATGACGTAAGGGATATACCTG
>Ga0082212_10010317_pt1 | contig 11968 bp, 7 predicted proteins | sample TergutNt197P3_FD_71548 | JGI IMG/M metagenome (GOLD analysis project Ga0082212, IMG submission 71548) | Neocapritermes taracua P3 segment gut microbial communities from Petit-Saut dam, French Guiana - Nt197 P3 | ecosystem: Host-associated > Arthropoda: Insects > Digestive system > Gut ... | reverse complement strand
TTCCGATCTCCCACTCCCGAGTGGGCCGAGACGGTGGAACTGGCCGGCTCCAGCATCGAGGTCACGGAGCGGGAGTACACCGGCGAGCGGCGCGCCAACGCCGATATCCTGATCTCCCCCGAGCAGCAACTGCTTGCCCCCACCGGCGGCGTAGTCCGCCGGTCGCACTGCGCGCCCGATGCCGTCTTCGAGTCCGGGAGCGCCGCCTTCACCCTCGACAACTTCCCCTTGATCGGCCTCTACTCAGACCCACCCATGTGGCGCGACCTGGCCCGCGAGGCCCGCGGCGACGACGTCACCGCCCTGCAGGCCGAGCTGGCCCGCCTCGGCTTCTTCACCGCCGAACCCAACGGCGTGTTCGGGGCGTCCACCGGCCTGGCCCTGCGCGAGCTGTGGCGCGAGATCGGCCCCACCAACTCCACGCAGCAAACCCTGCCGCTGAGCCAGCTCCTGTGGATGAACTCCCCCAGCGCCATCATCACCGAATGCCACGCCCACGTCGGAGACACCGTCACCCCCGGCACCCCCCTGCTCACCCTCGGCGGCTCCCTGCAGGGCCTCCAGGTCGACACCCTCGGCCTGGAAGACCCCTCCGCCCTGGTGGTCACCGCCCCCGGCCTGCAAGACGTGGCCACCCCGCTGCCCGCCGACGGTCTGGTGACCGACCGGGCGTTCCTCGACGCCTTCACCGAACTGCATATGTTCCAGCAGGCGCGCACCGACGGCCTAGACACCGTGTCCGTCACCACCCGCCTGGCCACCCCGCTGCAGCTGACCGCCGTGCCGCCCTCGTCGCTCTACGACCTGGCCGGCCGGGAGGGTTGCGTGATCGCCGACGGCTCCCCCACCCCGGTCACGGTGAGGGGCTCAGAACTCGGCCAGTCACTGATTGCCTCGGCCGGCCCGATCCGCTCGGTGGTCATCGCCCCCGTAGACCCGCCGCCATGCCGGTAAGGGTCCGCGGGCTGGAGCACGCCTTCCCCGGCACCGGGACGCTGTTTGCCGGCCTCGACCTGGACCTGGTGCCGGGCGATCTGGTGGCGGTGACCGGCCCCTCCGGTTCCGGCAAGTCGACGCTCCTGTCCCTGATCGCCCGCTGGGAAAGGCCGGTGGCCGGCACCGTCGAGTGGGAGGACATCGACGCGGTGGGGTGGGTGTTCCAGAACCCGCACGGCGTGCCGCGCCGCTCGGCCATCGATCACGTGGCCCTGCCCCTGATCGCCCAGGGGGCGCGGCGCGGCCCGGCCACGGAACAGGCCACCCAAATCATGCGGCGCTTCCAGCTGGAATCCGTGGCCGACCGCCACTTCGGGGCCCTCTCCGGCGGGGAGGCCCAACGCCTGATGCTGGCCCGCGCGGTGGCGAAGGCGCCGTCGCTGCTGCTGGTGGACGAACCGACGGCCCAACTCGACCCCAAGTCAGCCCACACCGTCAACGTGGTGCTCTCCGAACTGGCGATGGACCAGGCCATCGTCGTCGTCGCCACCCACGACCCCGACACGCGAGACGCCTGCAACCGCCACGTCGACCTGCGGCAGGTGGTGCCGGGATGACCGCGCGGCGGCTGCAACGCCTCACGGAGGTGTTCCGGGAGGCATACCGCAACCTGACGACGGGCACCACGCGGCCAATCATCGCCCTGACGGCCTTCGCCCTGCTGGTCGGCGCCAGCGGGTTCGCCCAGGCGCGCGGCGTGGTCGGGGTGTCCCAGGCCGCCGAGCGGTGGGTGGCACAGGGCTCGGCCGTGCAGATCATCACGCTCGACGGCCGCATCGACGGGCGGCAGTGCGACGCGCTGGCCGACGTGCCCGGCGTCGAGGCGGCCGGAGCGGTCCGCCGCGCCGACCCCCTGCGTCCGGCCGCCCTGCCGTCGGTGCCGGTCAACGTGTTCGACGTCACCCCCGGCCTCTCCGACGTCCTGACCGTGACCGCCGGCCCCGGGCAGGCTCCCGGCGGGGTGTGGCTCGCCGCGGACTTCGCCCGCGTGGTCGGCATCGCCAGCGTCAGCCTGCCCCTGGTGGCCGAGGCCGCCGCCGGGCAGGCGGGGCGCTGGTCCGACGCCGGCGCCGCCCCCGTCTCCGGGGTGTTCACCTCGCCAGCCGGCGGGCAGAGTTCGCCGCTCGACTACTCGATCCTTAGCCCGACCGCCCCCGTCGGGCCGTTTGACTCCTGCTGGGCACTGCTGTGGCCCGAGTCTGGGCAGACCATGTCATTGCTGGCGCTGACCACCACCGTCACCTCCAGCGAAGACGTCGGGCTGCGGGATAGCCCGCGCATCGCCCAACTCAACACCACCGCCGGTACCGAGTTCAACGCGGCCCGCCGCCTGACGGACCTGCCCACCTGGCCACTTACCATCGCGACCGTCTGCCTGGCGGCGGCCCTCGGCTTCGGGCTCACCTCCACCCGCAAGCTGGAACTGGCGTCGTCCCTGCATGCCGGTGTTCGCAAGCCCTCGCTGCTGCTGCAGGCCACCCTGGAGTCCGGCGGCTGGCTGCTACCCGCCGCCGCGCTCGCCCTGGCGGCCTCGTTCTACGCTGCCCACCTGGACAACCCGGACCCGTGGTGGTTGGCCTTCTACCCGGCGCTGCGCACCACGGTGCTGGCCGCGCTCGCCGCCTGGGTGTGCTCCCTGGTGGCCGTGGCCCTGGTTCGCGAGAAGCACCTGTTCCGGCACTTCAAGCAGAGGTAACCGGCGGCGGGAAGGCTAGCCGCGCAGGGTCTTGAGGGCTCCGGCCCAGGCCTCAACCTGGTCGAACATCTGCACGGCGGCGCCGTAGTGGTGTTCGCCCGGGCGGAAGTCGGCGCCCTGGTTATGCCAGTCGTGGATGAGGGAGAAGTGCAGGGCCGGGCTGACGTGCGCCATCTGCAGGCTCGAGAGCACGGAGCGCAGCTGCTCCACCGACCGGCCGGCCCCCAGGTAGCCGTAGCCGACGATGGCCGTCGCCTTGTCGACCCACTCGGCGTACAGGTAGTCGAGCGCATTCTTCAGCGAGGCGGGCATGCCATGGTTGTACTCGGGGGTGACGAAGACGTAGCCGTCGTAGGGCGCTACCGCCGCCGCCCACCGCTTGGTGTGCTCGTGCTCGTGCCGGCCCATCCTCGGCGGCAGCGGCTCGTTCAGCAGCGGCAGCGGGTGGTCGGCCAGGTCCACGATCTCATAGTCTGCCCCCTCGCGGCCCCCGGATTGCGCCACCACCCAATCCGCCACGGTCCGCCCCTTGCGGCCCGGACGAACAGAACCAACTACCACGGCGATCTTCAGCATGAGTTTCCTCCCTCGGGCCAAGACCCGAATTAGCATTTGGCAACCCTCCCACGGTAGCCGCCCCCTCCCGGCCCCGCCACATGAGTTATCCGGCCTCTTTTGCGCCGCCGCGGCGGGCGGTGCGCTCGGAGCACCCGCGGAGGGGAGGCGCATGGGAGGATGGGCCCCATGACCAGCCTGACCGTCGCCACTGTCAACGTCAACGGGGTGCGCGCCGCCTTCCGCAAGGGCATGGGCGCGTGGCTGGAGGGACGAGCCCCCGACGTCGTGCTCCTCCAAGAGGTGCGCGCCCCCCTTGAGGAGCTGGCCAAGCTGCTGCCCGCCGACGAGGGCTGGCACCTGGCCGCCCAGGCCTCCGAGATCAAGGGGCGCGCCGGGGTGGCCATCGCCTCTCGGCTGCCCCTACGGGCCGTGCGCCTCGGCCTGGAGCCGGCCCGTGACGCCCAGACCCCGACGACGGCGGCGGGCGAGTCCCTGGCGCAGGTTGAACCCCTCTCGACGACCGGAACGGTCTCGGAGACCAACCCGTTCGGCGAGCCGCCCGTAGACACCGGCCGGTGGATCGAGGCCGAGGTGTCCCTGCCCGACGGCACCGTGGCGACCGTCGTCTCCTGCTATCTGCACTCCGCCACCAATGCCGAGGGATACCTGCACACCCTGCTGGCCAAGTACGCCCACCTCGACAAGGTCACGACGCGGCTGGCCGAACTGGCCGGGGCGGAGCAGGCCGTGGTGGTGGGGGGCGATGTCAACATCGCCCATCGCAACGCCGACATCGCCAACTGGCGGGGCAACAAGAAAAGCGCCGGGTTCTTGCCGGAGGAGCGCGCCTACCTCGACCGCTGGTTCGCGGCGGGCTGGACCGATCTGGGGCGCCACCACGCCGGCGAGGTGGAGGGCCCGTACCCCTGGTGGACCTGGCGCGGGCAGGCGTTCAACAAGGACGTGGGCTGGCGCCTGGACTACCTGCTCACCAACCACGCGGCGGCGGCGCACAGCCGGTCGGTGACCGTGGACCGTGCCGAAGACTACCCCGGGCGCTGGTCCGACCACGCCCCGGTGGTGGGGAGCTTCGACTTCTGAGTTAGCAGGCCGGCACAGTCCGGCCAACGTTCAGAAGACGGCGGGTTATTGCCGCTCGGCCATCTCCACCACGTTGGCCAGGAGCATCGCCCGGGTCATCGGGCCGACGCCGCCAGGGTTCGGGGAGTACCAGGCGGCCCGTTCGATGGCCTCGGCCGAGACGTCGCCCACCACGCGGGACTTGCCCGTGGCCGGGTCCACCCGCCGCGAGACGCCCACGTCGATGAGCACCGCCCCCGGCTTGACCATCTCGGCGGCGACGATGCCCGGCACGCCGGCCGCCGCGATCACCACGTCGGCCTGACGCACCAGGGCGGGCAGGTCGGTGGTGCCGGTGTGGGTGAGGGTCACCGTGGCGTTCACCTGCTTGCGGGTGAGCAGCAGCCCAATCGGGCGGCCGACGGTCACGCCGCGGCCCAACACCACCACCTGCTTACCGTCCCAACTCAGGCCGTGACGTTCGACCAGTTCCACGATGCCGCGCGGGGTGCACGGCTGCGGGGAACTCAAGGGCTCGCCCACCCGCAACACCAGGCGGCCCAGGTTGGTGGGGTGCAGGCCGTCGGCGTCCTTGGCCGGGTCGATCAGCTCCAGCACGCGGTGGGTGTCGATGCCGGGTGGCAGCGGCAGCTGCACGATGAACCCCGTGCACTCCGGGTTCTGGTTCAGCCGCTCGACGGCCTGCTCGATCTCGGCCTGGGTGGCGTCCGCGGGCAACTCCTCGCGGATCGAGGTGATGCCCACCTGGCCGCAGTCGCGGTGCTTGCCCCCCACGTACCAGCGGGAGCCCGGGTCGTCGCCGACCAGCAGGGTGCCCAGGCCCGGCATTACGCCCCGACGGCGCAGGGCGACCACGCGCGCGGCCAGCTCGTCCTTGATCGCGGCGGCGGTGGCCGTCCCGTCCAGCGGCTGCGCGGCCATCAGTACTGGGCCAGGCCGTCGTAGAGGGGGAACCCTTCGGTCAGCTTGGCCACGCGCGCCCGCAGGGCGGGAACGTCGGCGTCCAGGCCGTCGCGCAGGGCGATGGCGATGACGTCGGCCACCTCCGCGAACTCGGCGTCGCCAAAGCCGCGGGTGGCCAGCGCCGGGGTGCCCAGGCGCAGGCCGGAGGTGACGCGCGGCGGGCGCGGGTCCCAGGGGATCGAGTTGCGGTTGACGGTGATGCCGCACTCGTGCAAAAGGTCCTCGGCCTGCTGGCCGTCGAGCCGGGAGTGACGCAGGTCTACCAAGACCAGGTGCACGTCGGTGCCGCCGGTCAGCACCGACACCCCGGCGGCGGTGACGTCATCCTCCATCAGGCGGGCGGCGATGGCCTGCGCGCCCGAGAGGGTGCGCTGCTGGCGGTCGCGGAAGCCGTCGGACGCGGCGATCTTCATCGCCACCGCCTTGGCGGCGACCACGTGCATCAACGGCCCGCCCTGCTGGCCGGGGAACACGGCGGAGTCGATCTTCTTGGCCCACTCCTCGCGGCACAAGATGATGCCGGAGCGGGGGCCGCCGATGGTCTTGTGCACCGTGGTGGAGACTACGTCGGCGTAGGGCACCGGCGAGGGGTGCAGGCCGGCGGCCACCAGGCCGGCAAAGTGGGCCATGTCCACCCACAGCTTGGCGCCCACCTCGTCGGCAATCGAGCGGAAGGCGGCGAAGTCGAGCTGGCGCGGGTAGGCGGACCACCCGGCGATGATCACCTCGGGACGATGCGCCAGGGCGCGCTCCCGGACGGTGTCCATGTCGATCAGGTAGGTGTCGGGGTTCACGCCGTAGGAGGCGACGTCATACAGGCGGCCAGAGAAGTTGAGCTTCATGCCGTGCGTCAGGTGGCCGCCGTGGGCCAGTTCCAGTCCAAGCAGGCGGTCGCCGGCCTGGGCGAGCGCGTGCAGGACGGCGGCGTTGGCCTGGGCGCCGGAGTGCGGCTGGACGTTGGCGTGGTCGGCACCGAAGACGGCCTTGGCGCGGGTGATGGCCAGCGCCTCGGCCCGGTCTACCTCCTCGCAGCCGCCGTAGTAGCGCCTGCCGGGGTAGCCCTCGGCGTACTTGTTGGTCAGCACCGAGCCCTGCGCCTGCAGGACCGCCCGGGGCACAAAGTTCTCCGAGGCGATCATTTCCAGGTAGTCGCGCTGGCGGGCGAGTTCGCCGTCCAGGACGGCGGCGATCTCGGGGTCGACGTCGGCAATCGAGCCGGTCAGCAGGGGGTCAGGGGTGTGAGTCATGGCGGGCTCCTCCGGTGGTTGGCAGCAACTTCGCGGTCAGGCCCAGGCGAACGGCCTTCCCTTTCGGTTCAGGGGTGTCGCTCCCTGGTGGTAGTCCACCTGCGCCAGTCACGACGCCCTAAGGCTACCGCTTCCCCGGCGCCGGCCGGTTCAACTAGGGTAGCCAGCATGCTGATGGCGGCGCACTGGGTGCGGGAGGGTTGGCTGTTGGTGCCTGCGGGCGGCGAGGCGACCGAGTGGAGGCTGCACGCGGCACCGGCGGGCGGCATCTCGCCCGATGGGGGCCGCCTGGTCACGCCGCCGGACGCCACCACGCACGGCCTGTTCCCGGCGGAGGCTCCCCCGCCCGCGGTCGCCTCCGACTTCCCGGCCCTGGTCGGGTGGCGCGCGCTCCGCCTGCCCCTGACGCGCGCGGAGGCCGAACGGGTACTGACCGGACAGTTGGTGGTGGCCGGATACCACGGGGGCCGCCTCACCGCGGCCCACGGCGTGCAGCTGCCCGGCGTGCTCGACGACCTGTACGCCGCCAAGGCGCGGGCCCGCGAGTTCGGCGTGAGCTGGCAGGCGGCCCGCCCGAGCCTCGCCCTCTGGGCCCCGACCGCCCGCCGGGTGGCGCTCCGGCTGTGGCCGACGGACGGCCCGCTGACTGCCGAGCCGCAGGTGGTCGCGGCGGCGCGCCAGCCCGACGGCTCCTGGGTGGCAGACGGCGAGGCGTCCTGGCGCGATGCCCGCTACCTGTGGGAGGTGGAGGTCTACGTGCCGGCCACGGGCCGGGTGGAGACCAATGTGGTCACCGACCCCTACTCGGCGGCCCTGACGCGCGGCTCGACCCACTCGGTGATCATCGACCTCACCGACCCGCGGTGGGCGCCGCCGGCCTGGCTCCGGACCCCGAGCCCGCGGGTAGAGCGGCAGGTGGATCAGGCGATCTACGAGCTGCACGTCCGTGACTTCTCAGTCTCTGACCAAACCGTCCCAGAGCCGCTACGGGGCACCTTCCGTGCCTTCACGCTTCCCGACACGGCCGGGGTGAGGGCGCTGGCGGAACTCAAGGCCGCGGGCCTCACCACCATTCACCTGCTGCCCACCTTCAACATCGCCACCCTGCCGGACAGGAGCCAGCAGGCCGTCGTCGACGAAAACCTGGACGCCTACCCGCCGGACTCCGCGAGCCAGCAGGGGCTCATCGGGGAGATCGCCGACCGGGACGGCTTCAACTGGGGGTACGACCCGCTGCACTGGTCGGTCCCGGAGGGCTCGTACTGCACCGACCCGGAGGGCGGGGCGCGCACGCGGGAGTTCCGCGAGGCGATCGCGGCCCTGCACGGCCTGGGCCTGCAGGTGGTGCTCGACGTGGTCTACAACCACACGGCCGCACACGGGCAGCACCCGGACTCGGTGTGGGATCGGGTGGTGCCGGGCTACTACCACCGCCAGTGCGGCCGCACCGGCGAGGTGCTCGACTCCACCTGCTGCTCCAACATCGCCACCGAGCACGCCATGGCGGGCCGGGCGATGGTGGACTCGCTGGTGCGGTGGGCCAGGCACTATCACGTGGACGGCTTCCGCTTCGATCTCATGGGGCACCACTCGCGGCAGAACCTGTTGGACGTGCGGGCGGCCCTAGACGGGTTGACGCTCACAGACGACGGCGTGGACGGGCGGCGCCTCTTCCTGTACGGGGAGGGGTGGAACTTCGGGGAGGTCAAGGACGACGCCCTGTTTGTGCAGGCCAGACAGGGCAACCTGGGCGGAACGGGGATCGGCACCTTCAACGACCGGCTGCGCGACGGGGTCCTGGGGGGCAGCCCGGTGGATCAATCGACCCTGACCGAGCCCGGGTTCGGCACCGGCCTGGCGTGCTTGCCGGTTGAGGAGGCCACCGGGGGGCCGTCTCGAAACCAGGCGCAGGCCTCCCGCCTCGGTTACCTGACCGACCTGGTCAAGCTCTCCCTGGCGGGCAACCTGCGAGACTTCCGGCTGCTGTGCCACGACGGGGTGGTGCGGCGCGGTGACGAGATCGACTACCACGGCGTGGCGGCGGGCTATGCGGACTCCCCCACCGAGGTGATCTCCTACGTGGACGCCCACGACAACGAGACCCTGTATGACATCGGGGTAATCAAGCGCCCGCGAGCCGGCCTGGAGGAGCGCGTACGACGGAACACGCTGATGCTGGCGACGGTGGCCCTCGCCCAGACCCCGCTGTTCTGGCACGCGGGCACGGAGCGGCTGCGCTCAAAGTCCCTGGATCGGGATTCGTACAACTCTGGCGACTGGTTCAACCTGCTGGACTGGACGGGGCAGGAAAACGGCTTTGGCCGCGGCCTGCCGCCCGCCTGGGCCAACCTGGAGCGCTGGCCACTGCTGGGGCCACTCCTGGCCGACCCGGCGCTGCGGCCCACCCCCGCACATATCGCCGAGGCCCGCCGCCAGGCCCTCCGGCTCCTGCGCCTGCGCCGTGACACCCCGCAGCTGCGCCTGGGCAGCGCGGAGTTGATCAAGGAGCGCGTCCACTTCCCGGCCGCCCCGCCGGGCGTGATCGTCATGGAGATCGCGGACCCCCGCCGCCCCCTCCGGGTGGTGCTCAATGCCACCCAGGAGGAGCAGGCGGGGTGTGCGGCCCTGTCGTATCTGGTCGAGCAATAGCGTCCTGAAGCCCCAGGCGATAGCGCCCTCGCGCCGAGGGGCCTCCCCTGCTCGTTGGTGCGAGCGGAGGAGGCCCCTCTTGGCGGTTGCTAGCAGGTGGTCTTCACCGCTAGCAGGTTGGCCCGGCTAGTTGGTTCCCCAGTGGCCGACGAACACCTCGTCTCCGAGGCGACCGAAGGTGAATCGGTGATCAATCGTATTAGCCGTAGGTGAGTAGGACTTGAAGAACTCATTGCCGCGACGCAGCGACCACGTGTCATACCCGCTGCCGTTCCAGTCACCAACAAAGACGTCATCGGATGCCCGACCGAAGGTAAACGAGTAGTCCGCGTTGCCACCGCGCAAGGTGTTGTTCACGAAGATCTCGTTACCCCGGCGAACGGCAAACGTGTCACCCGGCTCACCATCAAAGTTGCCCGGAAGCAACTCATCGGTAGCCCGACCAAACGCGAACACCTCAGCGGCAGGACCGGAGACGAACGAGTTCGACACGAAGATCTGGTTACCACGGCGGATCGCAAACGAGTCGACCCCGTTACCGTTCCAGTCACCGACGAACACCTCATCGCCCACGCGGCCGAACGTGAAAACCGTGTCGGCCCAACCACCCTGCTGATGGTTGGTCAGGTAGAACTGGTTGCCACGCCGAATCGCCGGAGTGTCAATCCCGTTACCGTTCCAGTCACCCATGAACACCTCATCACCCACGCGACCGAAGGTGAAGTTGATGTCAGCGTTACCGCCAACCAAGTCAAACGACTTGAAGAACCGGTTCCCACGGCGGACACCCAAGCGGTCGGCGTTGTAGACCGGGGTCTCGTCGTCGCCAGGGGCGGTCAGCACCTGCTGGATGACGCCCCACGAGGAGGTGGAGTTCCAGCCCTCGGTGGTGGGGTTGGCCCAGGTCCAGACCGCGGTGCGGCTGTTGGCCGGGGCGGTGGCGTCGTTGACCTGAATGTCAAAGCCGTGGAAGTTGTCCACGCCAGAGAAGCGGTTGTCGACGGAGGGGTGCTCGTTGAAGAACCACAGGCCGATCTCCACCTCGAGGATGTACCCGAAGTCGGTGTGCTCCACGTGTACGGCGTGGACGCGCGCCTCCTGGCGGCCGGTGTCGCCGGAGCCGAAGGTCACGGTGCCGGGCAGCGGGGTGCCGTCAGACAGGTCCCAGCTGACCTCGGTGGCCTCGATCCGAATCTGGGCGTCTTCCCAGGCCCGGTAGGAGCCGTTCTTGGCGTTGCCCAGGTCGAGGAACACCTCAATGCCGTCACGCTCCCAGGGGTTGGGGTCGGCGACGTTGAGGTCCGGGTCGGTGACGTAGGCGCGCACGAACATGGCGTCGGCCCAGGACAGCGAGCCGTCCCGGCGCTCCACGATCTGGCGGGCGGCGTCGCGCCACAGCACGTAGAACTCGGCGCGCGCCCCGGCGTCGGCGGGGGCGGAGCCCTGCTGCCGCACGTCGGTGCGGTTGGAGACGGCCTCGTCCCAGACGGAGTCGCGGCCCTCGCCGAGCACCGGCACGCGCGAGGCACGCACCATGTAGGTCAGCGAGAGGTCTTCCATGAACGTCAGGGTGCCCATGGCGCCCGAACCCGGGGTGTTCCACCCGGCCACGACGGTGCCGCCGTCAAGGACGCGCAGGTCGAAGTACGCCGCCGAGCCTTCGGTGATCTCCGAGGGCAGGGAGATGATCGCCTGCCAGCTGGAGCCGCCGTCGAGGATGCGGGCCTTGGCGCCACCGGTGGCGGCTCCATCGCGCCCGACCACGAAGGTCTGCCCGCGATAGGCCAACTCGAGGGCGTCGCCGGTGTTTACCCCCACAAACAGGATCAGGTCGTTGTTCCCGTGACGGGCCACGAACTGGCCGGCGCCGCCGGTCAGGGCGTTGGACGGGACCGAGCCCCAGTCGGTGGAGTCGAACGTGGCGTCGGCCACGGTCGGGGCCCCGCCGAACACGTCGGTCGACAGGACCAGCGGGTCGAGCATGTCAGCCCGGCCGGCGGCCCCCCAGAAGGCGGGCTTGGCCTGCAGGCGCGAGTTGAACAGCAGCGGGGCGCGGTCGCCACGCCAGGAGCGGCCGTCATGCAGACCCCACACCGTCACGTAGGCCAGGTCGCCGGGGTTCTCGGCGGCCCACTGGCGGAAGATGTTGAAGGTCTCGTAGTAGTACCAGCCCTGCTCGATCAGGCGGGCGCGCGTGACGTTGGCGTCGGGCAGGGTGACATCGAGCTCCGTGACCCCCGTGACCAGCGTGCGCAGGCCCTGCGAGCGCAGGTAGTTGTTCATCTCGGTGGTCGAGGCCAGGGCGGTGGCCATGTTCTCCGGGTTCAGGGTCAGGGCCACGTGGAACTGGTGGGCCATGCCGTCAATCGGGACGCCGGTGCGGACCAGGTGGATCGAGCGGTCGATCAGGCGCTGCAACTTGCCGGGGTTCTGCTCGGTGTTGTAGTCGTTGATCCACAGCAGCACGCGGTCCGGGTGGTCGAAGCCAACCGGGTTTTCTGCCGTGCCGTCCACGTGGAACACGCCGTTGACGTAACGGTTGGCGGCGTGGAAGGCCAGGTCGATGAACTCGCCCTCGTTGCCGATGATGGTGGCCCACAGCGACTGGCGCAGGCCGTCGGGGTCGGCCGGGGCGTTACCGATCACCTCGTTGACCACCTCCCAGGAGGTGAACGGGTTGGTGTCCGAACCGAAGGGACCCCACTCCGAGGCGATGGAGGCGGCGATGTTCCAGATGTGGTTTTCCAGGCGACGGATC
>Ga0082212_10010316_pt1 | contig 11969 bp, 8 predicted proteins | sample TergutNt197P3_FD_71548 | JGI IMG/M metagenome (GOLD analysis project Ga0082212, IMG submission 71548) | Neocapritermes taracua P3 segment gut microbial communities from Petit-Saut dam, French Guiana - Nt197 P3 | ecosystem: Host-associated > Arthropoda: Insects > Digestive system > Gut ... | reverse complement strand
CTCCCTGCGTGGAAAACGCATATCCGCTCTGCCGATACGCTTCGCAAGGCGCCAAAGCGCCATTTTACAGACCCTTCTTTAGCGGTGGGCGCGCTTGGTCTGTCCATAGACAAGCTGCTATCAGACTTGAACTATTTCGGATTGTTATTCGAATCCATTGTTATCAGAGATCTGCGTGTTTACGCCGATATAGTCGGAGCGAAAGTCTACCATTACCGGGACTCAAGGGATCAGGAAATAGACGCTATCGTCGAAACCCCCAATGGTACTTGGGGGGCGTTTGAGATCAAGCTGGGCATAGGCGCGGCTGATGAAGCAGCAGCCAATCTGTTGAAAGTTACGAAAAATATAGATACAGAAAAATCGCTGCCACCCGCCACACTGACAGTGATCACCGGCAACGGTTTTGCTCATCGCAGAAAGGATGGCGTCAATGTTGTCCCTATTTCCACCCTGACAGCATGATATAATGATTACTACGCAATCATTATATCATTGCACTACTGATCTTCGACATACTCCAATACATCAGCAACCGAACACTTCAAAATAAAACAGAGGGCATCGAGCGTCTTTGTGCTGATTGCTTCGCCGTGTTTCATTCGATGGAGGATGTTCGCCGAGAAGCCATGTTTGAAGATTAACTGATACTCCGTTATACCTTTTGAGCGTAGAGTCCTGTATAGCGGTGCGTATGAAATCATCGGATCGCCCCGATGAAAGATTATCATGCTCAAAGAGTTGACTATGCTCAATTTGTTGAGTATAATGAGGAAAATTTGCAATACCACCGGTAGATAGGAGGTTTCCATAGTGAGAGTCTCGCTGAACGTCAAGACCTTGTTCCGCACGCCGCTTAAGACGTTTCTGACGTTCTTGCTGCTTGGAGCGACGTCGTATCTGCTCTTTTTTGGCGTCGCCGAGTATGCAGCGGTGTCGAGCGCAATGGAGCAGGCTGTAGGCTTCTACCATGGCGTCGGCGCTGTGGAGGTCGATCCCCCTTTCCGGCAAATCCCGGAAGATTTTTGGCCGGACCATATACCGAAAAATGTACGCACACCTGTTTCCGTCAGTGGCCTCGACTTTTATCTCTACGCCGACGAGCGTGTCGCGTATAACCCTTATGGAGATACGCTCACGCAATACAGCTATACTGGGCTCAGCCAATCAAGTGTCGACGCTATAGCGGCGCTGCCGTATGTGTCGAGAGCGAGCGTCAGATACATGACAGCCGGAGTTTCAGAAACCTTGGAACGCAGCTACGATGCTAGCGAGTATTTCAAGTACACCGCTAGATTTGTCGCCGAAGCGACGGTGGATTCTGTGGCGCTATCAATGCCGGTACCCGGGTATAGAGGTCCTGCGGAATACAACCTTCAGTTTCGCGACTTCAAACTCCTTGCGGGGGATCCGAGATCGTTCAAAGATTTATCCGATATTTTTTGGAAAGCTACGAATGTATATGCAGAAACATTCAACCCGGACTATGATGGCGTCGATACTGTTCCTGTATTTACATGGTTGACTAACAACACATTGGTCAGATTTGTTATCCACGCGAGCGAGACATATCGCAGCGAGGTGTACAGCGCCGATTTCCTTGAGAGCCTTGTTCCCGGAGAACGATATGTGATCATCGGGCGTTATACTCCTATATCTATGAGTCATATTGGCCTAATCACTAATGTTGATATGTCATTATCAGACCCGATGACGCTGGACTGGTGCCCTCAGATATACCCGCTCGAAGGCCAGCCGGAAAACTACCTCGACCTACCCGAGTTTGCCCTACTGCGCGAGATAATCGGACTGACGAATGCAGACTCGCACACACTTGACGTGGTGTACACGGACGATATGTCGGCGATAATGCGCGTTGCTGAAGGCAGCATACAGGTAACAGACGGGCGCGCGCTCACTATTGGGGACAGCGAAAACAGAAACAACGTCTGTGTGATGAACAGCGCATACATGGTCGAGAACGGCCTTGAGATTGGAGACAGGGTAACACTGAAACTCGGGGACATGCTGTTCGAGCAGAACATGTCGCTCGGCGCAGTCGCTGTCGTGCGCGAGCGCTATCCCGACGTTTTCACCGAGGTGGAGTTCGAGATAGTTGGCGCGTTTCGTGATGTGACCACGCAGGCCAATCAAGTTGAGAACCTGCACTGGGCGTACTCGCGAAACACAGTGTTTGTGCCCCTGCCGTTCCTGCCGGTCGAAGTTCCCAGCGACCATATCGTGAGACCGGGGGAGCTGAGTATTATAATTGACGACCCGAGGGATATATCGGCGTTTCTAGAGGAATCCCGCCCAGTAATAGAAAACGAACTCGGACTCACGCTGTTCTTCAGCGACGGTGGGTGGACTGCGATTGAGAGCCAAATACGCCAGGCCCTGGCGAGTGCTGTGGTTAGGCTTACCGCCTCATCGCTCTCCGTAGCTGTTGCAGTTTGCCTAATCGCCTACCTCTTCATATGGCGCAAGCGCAAGGAATACGCCATCGTACGGGCGATGGGTACAACGAAACATCTGGCGAACCGCAGCATGTACCTCCCGTTAGCGGTAGTCGGTATTACTGCGACGGCAGCAGGAACAGCGTTGGGTAAAGCAACCGCAGTGAGCAGGATAGAAAACGTACTTGCCCCGTTCACAGAGGCGGGCATCGAATCGCCAACCGGCATACCGGGCTATTTGGCTCCGTTTTCTTACGTTTGCGCGCTTGCAATGCTAGCGCTCTTTACGGCCGTCATGCTCCGCCGTACCGGCGCTAAGCCCCCGCTGGAGCTGTTGCAAGCAGGGGAAGGCATGGGTGTTGGAAAGAATGAAGGGCGGCGCTATAGCACGGAAGAAGCAGCACGGCTAGTGGACTTGAGCGCTACAAGTGCGATTGCCGACACCGCGCATGGAAATTCAGTTCTCAGCAGCGAACATTTAAGTCACATTCCCAGCGTAGAGACGGTAAACCCGGTGCAGACATTGAGGAAGCAAAGCGCCGCCCGCCAAGCTGCCCGCTACACCGCGCGGCACATCCGCCGCTCGCCGATAAAGTCCCTGCTCTACGTCGGCCTCGCGCTCCTGCTCGCCGGCGCGGCTGGACAGTTGACGGTGTTGCGTGGCATGTACAGGGGTATGTACAGCGGCGTCGATCAGAAAGCATTCATTATCAATGGGATAACTCTGCGCGGCGCAATTGATTCTACTGATTTCGATCAGATAAAAGCTGCCTATTTCGAGAACACCGTCCAAACGATAGTATGTCAACACAGTAACTTCACTGCTGTCATTACAAACGACATCGCCCGGTACAGCAGCGGCGCTGTTGAGATAGAGTTCCTCGACGGATACAGCTATGATTCGCAAAACACGGTAGACCAGCCGATGTACGGGCCATCAAACAAGACATGCGTGATGGACGACGGCTTCATGCGGTCGCTCGGTCTTGAGCTTGGGGACACGGTCAGGTTCACTAGCTGGTTTGAACATGGTATCATTCATAAGGAGCATTTTGGTTTACCGCCTCTCGACATTGACCCCGCGGAACTTCGCAAGCAATACGAGTCGCTCGAAACTCTTTTTGACGATATTTCCGTGTTCTTCACCGTGGTTGGCAGAGAGGTGTCAGGCAGCGCGCCGGACACGGTGTTCATCCCGGTGACGCGGGGAATCGACTCAGTAATTCCTCTTATGGACAACAAAATTCTGGAATACGCGGAGTTCACGCTGACGTCGCCGGAGTATTCAGAGGATTTCCGCTCGTTCATCGAACCGAACATAAAAGGCCCTGCCGTCGGCGACGTCGGCTCCCCTTTCATGATGGACACAAGCGAGGCGGACAATATACTGGAGCGGGTGAGACTGCTTGAAACGCTATACCCCATCGCAGTGGCGATAATGGTGGTGCTGTCCGGCCTGTTCCCAGGCCTCGCCGTGATGCAATCCGATAGGGATGCGGCGATTATCCGCGCGCTTGGTGCGGCAAAGAAGCGCGTCAGGGGGACGCTCGCGCTGGAACAAGCGACGCTGTGTATGATTGGCTTGCTTTGTGCGGCGGCTCTGCTGTGTGCAATCAATGGCTCCACATTAGCATCCTACGCGGCTGTTGTCGGCATATGCGCGGCGGCTCAGCTCGCGGCGTGCATAGCGGGGTCGCTGATATGCGCGGTCGTCATCACTAGGCGCAGGGTGCTGGAGCTTTTACAGGTGAAGGAGTAAAATGATAAAGAGAGGAACGTGGTTATATGAACTTGACGTTAGATAACGTATCGTACAGATACCGTAACTCGGACACAAAGGCGGTGAAAGCGGTAAGCCGCGTATTTGAACCGGGACACCTATATGCAATCATGGGACCCAGCGGCTCCGGCAAGTCCACGCTGCTCTCCATGCTGGCGGGGCTCGACCTGCCGTCTGAGGGGGATATCCTGTTAGGCGACGACAGCCTGAGGGAAATGGACCTCGACCGCTACCGCAGGGAGGACGTCTCGATGGTGTTCCAGGCGTTCCATCTGCTCCCGCTGCTGACAGTTATGGAGAACGTCTGCTACCCGTTGGAGCTTTCAGGCGCGCAGCCAAAAGATGCGAGGCCGAAAGCGGAAGAATATCTCCTACGCGTAGGGATAACTCATGAGAAGTTCAAGAGATATCCTTCGAACCTGTCCGGCGGTGAGCAGCAGCGCGTCGCAATAGCGCGAAGCCTTGCTTCAGGCTCCAGGTTCATACTCGCCGACGAACCCACAGGCAACCTCGACCTCGCCAACTCAGAAAACATAATGGAGATACTTCAAAACCTCGCGCGGAACGATGGGTACTGCGTAATCGTCGTAACGCACGACATCGACACAGCAAAAAAAGCGGACGTGATATTCAAAATGTCCGACGGCATTATACTCGAGACAGAGGAAGACGCATGAGCTGAATCGCGATTTCGATTTTTACGGAACCTGAACCACGATTCTTCAAATATCTATACTGCTATTTTCAGGCTTTACGCTATACTAACATGAGGGCTGCGCAAAGCGACGCCACCTAGTTCAGGCGCATTGCGACGCTTTGCGAAGAGTAGGCGGGTTTAATCCCGGCATTACGCGAAGCGAACCTGCAAGAACCGCCGCGCCGCTCGGGTATCATTAGGGGGCCAGACCCCGACTGATTACCGGGCGGCGCTTTGCGAAGCGAGTTGGAATGTTTCTCTAAGCTCCGGAAGCCGGCTTACTATGAAGATCAACGCCCTTAGTTATTACATACGCAGTAGGGTGCTCATTTTCTGCCACCTTGCGTAAAATACCGTTGTTTAACATTTCGGATACCGGCGCAGTAATGGCATTATCGAACATTTTCAACCAGCTAATATCCTTGGCTTCATTCTTGATCTGAACTGGAGTGTGTTGAATTAATATTTCAGTCGAGAGTTTAATCATCTCGCGCGTTATTTCCGCGATTTCGTCAGTGACATCGTCCAGCAAGTGCGATAGCTCCTCAAACTGATTGCTTGTGAACACTGGTATATTCAAACTCAGCCTGTCATCTATCTTCTTGACATATCCCTGCTTGATAAACTCAGCGATTTCAAGCATGTCGTTTTCACTGAAACTGTGTTGTTTACCCTTTGCGATATCCAGCATTATATTGACCCTGTTTGGGTGATCGTAGAAATAGCGGTGGTTCATCTCGCCATTGACTGAGAAATCCATGAAGCGTATCAGGTCACCCTCGGCGTTCCTCAAGGCGCAAGTCCCAAAGCTGCCATATCGGCTTTTGTAGTCTTCCTCGCCCCAGACAAAAGCTTCGCATCCAGGGTACTTCGTAGGGTATTTGATATTTAAACTACCCTGATATTTCTTGAATACAGCTTTCTCAAGAGCGATTGCCGTGATGTGCCACTTGAGTAAGCTGTCGTCATTGCCGCCCTCATAGAACCCGATGCCCTTAATGTCTGCAATCCATTTGTCAAAGAAACGCCCGAGCACATAGGCGATTTCTTGTTGAAGCGTTAATGTCGCTGCATCTGCTTCGACTGCGAAGTCCTTTGTGAAAATAACAATTGCTGTTTCATACCGGCTGCCCGCTTTGACCAGTACCTTGTTTTCGCATAGCGCGTTAAGATCGCTCTCAAGATACGGAACTGCGACGCCAATCTGGACGCTTATTTCCTCGGCAGTGCATCGGTCGTTATAACAAGCGAGAAGGATGTTCTGCGCGATCAGGTTGTGCTCACATAGTTTCCAGAATGGGTTACTGCCGCTCCCCCAAAAGCGCAGTTGCAGGTTGCCTGGATCAAAACTAAGATTTCCGCTGGTCCTTTCCATGTTCATGCCTTCTTTCAATTTTTGTCTTGATTTAAAAAGCAGAAACTTGACCATACTTTCGGATATACCCAGCGTATTCGATATTTCGGATACGCTGGAACCGCTGAAATAATACATGACCGTCACTTTCCGATGCTGCTCAACCAACAAGTTAAGCTCCCGGCGCAGCAACTGCAAATCGTCACCCGCGATCAGAGCGTCGTCCAGAGGGGCGCTCTTGTCCGGTATTCTGTCATCAAGCTCCGTCACTGCCACCTTCGAGCGTTTCCTGCACCAGTTTTTATAGACATTGCCGGCGACTGCCCACATGAAGCCATAGAAAGCTTTGTCCTCGCTGATGTTACCGTGCGACTTTAGTAGTTCAAGAAGAATATCCTGCGACAAGTCTTCGGCTTCTTCTTTCGTCCCGGTGCGGGCGCGGCAGTACGAGAATATAGTTTTTGCAGCATCTGTAATCAGCGCCTCAGCGTTTCCTTTTTCCAAAACCTCACCTCCGCCAGCTGGAATGGTTTGCCCGACAAAAGCACGCCCGCCTCTTTTTGGCGCTTTTTCCGCCAAACTTCGCCCAATATGTTGGGTAATACACATAGTATTACCGCAACATATCGGACTCGCCTGACGAAAAAATCACTCAAAAATCGGCAGACGCGGTTTTGTCGGGCAAACCATGAAATTTCCGCTTTCACCCATATAGTGGCGGGAAAGCAGAAATGGTTAGCAATAATCTGTTGAAGCCATTATTTCGCATTTTGCGCAGGTTTAGTGTTAACTCCTTAGGATGAACAGCATTTCGCTTTCTCCATTTCATCAACCCTCCCAATGCCATGAATTACATATTCAATTCAAAATCCAGCGTTCCTCGCTCCGCGCCGTTCACAATGAGCGTGATCGAATGGGTTCCGGCATAATGCTTCCTCGTGCTTACATCCGCGAAGGAGTGTTTTTTTACATATTCTTTCTTCTCGTTTGCTTTCAACGATACTTCTGAGATTTGAAAGATTTTCCTGTTTCGTTTCCCGCCCGACTTCACATAGTCGATCCCATATTCCAGCCGAACTTTTCCCGCCTGTTTTGATGAAATCGAAAACGAGAAGTTTATATCCTCTCCAATCGAAACGACCGGCGCTCCCAAAGCAAAGTCAATAACATCAGTAGATGTCGAGTCACCGCATCCAAAAAGGGTCAGCGCCTCACGGTTGCCTTTTTTGAGCAACGTTCTGCATCCGTGCTTTACTATCCAATCGGTGTCTTCATTTTTTCCGTACCACTCTTTTGCGATCTTTATGACTAAGTCCGGGTGCGTCTTGGAAATGTCGTTTAGATTATTGGCGACGCTCTTTCGTACCCACACAGAAGTATCGGTCTTTAGCTGTTCCAATATAGGCAGGATAGGTCCCGGGTCTTTCTTGAAGCTATTAAGCGCCGGGGCCCACGGCAGCGCGGGGCGGCAGCCTTCGCAGGCAAGCCTGCGGACAAGCTCGTTTTCATGCTTAGACCAAGCGTACATTTGCGCCATCATGCGTTCTTCATACTTGATGATAAACGGCCGCACAGCCATTTCCGAAGATGCGTAAGGGGTATATCTCTCCAATGCCGCAATAGAAACATCCCAGTTTTCTTCGTCCTGACCGTATAGCTCTACGAAAACCGGAAAGAACCATGCAAAACCGTCCAGCCATGTGCCATAGTTCATAACCACTTTGTCAATAATGCCTATAGCTGTTCTGTAATCTTCCGGCAGATATTTCCCTAAGTTAGCAGCCACTTTATATATCCTGTCTTTCAATTCCAAATCATTCCATGTCTCGCCCATTGTCGATTGAATAAACTCATCGACTAGAAACGTGCTGTGAACTGACTGAATGTCCGAGGCAATTTTACACAGCAGATTGTGGTTAAGCATATTCTTTAATGGTTCCGGCATATTCTTTTCCTTTCAAGCAATAATCCGTGTACTCCTGTGATAATACGTACTCCTGTGATAATATTGACATATCTCATTCTGCCGTGTAATGTGTGGTCATCTCTTTGAAAGCTTTTCCGTTATGGAACGCGAGCTCTTCACGGGTAAGGATTACTATCATCCTTTCGTTATGCATTTGATTGAGACCGCAAATGAACTTGGCTGCGAAGAATACCCGGTCGGAAATGATGTATGGGACAAAGCGGTGAAAACCTGGAGTATTCTTGAATCATAAAGTACTACATTGACGATACCTCAAATGAGGTGCTCACTTGGGAGAACGCACTTACCAGGCCTTCATCAGCTATCGCCATCTGCCGCTTGACGTGACGGCTGCAAAAGCGATCCATCAGCGCCTTGAGGCCTACCGAATCCCCGCTTCTATTCGCAGAAAAACCAGCCGCAAGAAGGTCGGGCGCTGTTTTCGCGACCGTGACGAGCTTCCTACCAGCAGCGATCTTGCGCATGATATCATCGAAGCATTGAAAGACTCGAACTGGCTCATTGTTGTTTGTACGCCCGAAACCCCTAAGTCCAAATGGTGCTTATCCGAGATCGAGACATTTATCGAGATGCACGGACGGGCAAGGGTCATGGCAGTACTCGTTGAAGGCGAGCCGGCGGAAAGCTTCCCGGAAGTCCTTCGTTTTGAAACGCTTGCTGACGGAACGCGCATCGAGAGAGAGCCGCTGGCTGCCGATTTGCGTTCGAAAAGTGCGGCTGCTTTAAGACGCAATCTTCGCGTAGAGAAGCTTCGCCTTATCGCGCCTATGCTGGGAGTCGGCTTCGATGAATTAAGACGCAGGGCCAGAGAACGCTTATTAAGAATCACCGTCGCAGCAAGCATCTCTGCAGCCGGGTTTTTTGCTGTATTCGGAGGTTACACACTTAGTCAGGCCGGAGTTATCTCGCGGCAAAGCGATGAAATCAACAGAAAAAACGTAGAACTTGTGGCGCAGATTGATGAGACTAACCGACAGAAGGAACTTGCTGAAGCAAACGAACAACTCGCAAAGGAAAACGAAGCTCGCGCGCTTATCGGTGAGTCTGAAGCAAAAAGGCATGCGGGTATAGCCCAAACTAATGAAGAGCTTGCACTAGCCAACGAAGCGAAGGCCCTGCTTAATGAAGCGGAAGCCAGGAAACAGGCGGGTATTGCACAGGAAAACGAGACTCGCGCCATTGCCGGCGAAGCGGAAGCCGTGAAACAGACCGGCATCGCTCAAGTTAACGAAGCTCGCGCCGTAGCGGGAGAGTTTGAAGCGCAACGGCAAGCAGGTATAGCAAGGGATAACGAAGCGCATGCGATCTCAGAGCGCGATAAAGCCTTAATTGGACAGTCAAAGTTCTTGGCAAGTCTGTCAGAGTCCGTGTTGAACAGCGGCGACGCCTCGCTTGCGTCCTTATTGGCGTTGAACGGCCTGCCGTACGATCCGAATACTCCGAACCGCCCTCTTGTCGCAGAAGCTGAAAAAGCTCTCAGAAACGCAAGTATCACCATGTCCGCCTGGAAAGAGACGGCGCTTGCGCCAACGGCGATTCTTAATTCTCAGGTCAGTATCAGTGATTACCGCTTACTCGAGGATTTGTTTATCGCAGTCTTAAATCAGGAAATCCGAATGTGGAACACAAAGAGCGGCGAGGCATATCCGCCTGTCCAAATAACGGCGAGCGGCCGTTTCGGTATTTACATACACAAGCAAACTCCCATCGTCAGGCTGTACTACGGCTCCAGAGTCGAAGTCTATGAACTCCGGGTGGACAGAAGTCCCATAGTAAAATCACATAGAACGATAACATTGTGCGACGAAGAGATATTCAGCGGTAAAATGGTATGCACTCCCGATGAAAATCGCTTTTTGTACTACCAGTGGCATTACACTGATAGTAACACAGGTTCCGTTGCCAAGCTCTATGTGTCCGAGGAAACCACAGGCGCGCTGTATGAACTTCCCATGTATTATGGAGGCGAAAAAGCAACAATCGAGTGTCTCGATATTTTTGGTTCCCGCGGTGTTGCTTCAATAACTGTATATTATGAGACCGGAAGCAAAAACAGCGCGTTTGCTTTTGACATTAATACGGGTGAAAGACTCTTCGAACTCGATTATTATCAGGATCCGAGGTTCTTTACCGGATTCACTAATCCATCCACTGTGCGCTATAGCAATGACGGAAGCCTAATAGCGACGATAACAAGAGGCGTTGTGGAACTGTTTGACGGATATACGGGTAAATGGATCGCCGCCCTGAACGACAAGCAGGTTGAGGAAGACTTTTACAACAAATATGCAGGAACGGTAAAATTCAGCGATGACGACAAGCATGTAGCAACGCTTTCTGCAGATAGCGTAGTCCGCGTCTATAACGCAGCAACGGGCGAAGAGGAGTTCTCCTATGGCGGCGAAACCCTGAACATCACAAGCTTCACATGGTACGACGGACGCCTTCTGGTTGCAACAACAAGCCAGATCATATTGCTGGATATCTCTGACGTTACGAGCTTAGACATTCTGTCCGTCTTGACAATGCCGGCATCAATACTTGCAGAAGTAGTTTACACTAGTACGGCGAAGCTCCCTGCTATGTCTGTTATCGACCTTCCACCCGGAAAGACGAGTATAGCAGTTTTACTTGACGGGAATAAGGTTCAAATAATGCACACTGTCAGCGCCCCGAGTGCGCCTGTTCATATTCTTACAGGCGGAAGAGGACGTGATGTATCCGTCAGCAATACCGGTTGCTATATAGCCATTTGCGACAACGCTGATCTTAGATTGTACGACTCTTCGACCGGTGAGGTGCTCCGTAAAGTACGTATAAAGAGTTCAACTTCATCAGCGGATAGAATCGATATCATCGGATGGCGCAGCAATGACTCAAAACTGTTCATTGTAGAAACCGGCAACTATGCCGGCCGCACAAGGCCGACCTTGATGGAGTACGATATTGACGCGGACGTCCTTACCTCATTGTATGAAATCCCGATTAGTTTATTTTATGATTTGTCGAAAATCAGCAAGGATATCTTCGTGCTCTATGACGAAGACCAGGAATTACCTCCTCACTTTATCACTGGTGGAGCCCCAACGGAGACTTTGCTGCTTTTTTATGCGACGTAAGCACTCTCCTGATATACTCGGCAAATGCGCGCAGCATTGTATGCATATGCAACACTAAGGGGTTTGGCTCCGGTGGGTTTGACCTTAGGTTCAGCTCCGACGGATCGAAGTTTTCCATAAGCGGCGACGTCTACGATACTCTTAGCGGAAAGGTTATAGTATCTATGCCGTTCGGCGGCGTTTACCTTAAGCCGCTGGTCTGGGTAGGAAACGACCGTGTCATTTCCAGCTACTCCGGCAGTTCTGCCGCGGTATGGCAGATCGAACCGCTGGAGAGGATAATAGCTGAAGCCAGGCGGAACCTGGAAGGCAGAGAACTCACTGAAAACGAGCGCCGCTTATATTTTCTGGACTGATAGCGTGTTTCCATCGTTTTGCACATGGAAGAAAGCGGTAAAATGGATAAGAGAATCCTGTTCGTATCAGCAGCATGAACCCGGCGCGCAAGAGCAGGATTCTGTCCCGGAATCATTCCCGCCTGTCGAGCAGTCAAACGCGCCATAATGGACGGAACGGTTCCCAAAGACTCTAAACGCCTTGCTGTAGCGGGTGTTGGAAATCATGGACGCGGTATTC
>Ga0082212_10010315_pt1 | contig 11969 bp, 10 predicted proteins | sample TergutNt197P3_FD_71548 | JGI IMG/M metagenome (GOLD analysis project Ga0082212, IMG submission 71548) | Neocapritermes taracua P3 segment gut microbial communities from Petit-Saut dam, French Guiana - Nt197 P3 | ecosystem: Host-associated > Arthropoda: Insects > Digestive system > Gut ... | reverse complement strand
TGAGCGATCCCGGCTCTGTCGAAGCTGTGTTCTCGCACCTGACCGACATAGACGGCTATTTCACGGAGATAGGCGATCCCTCCGTCAGCAGGCCGTCGTCCTCCTACCGTTTTATGACGATATCGCCGATAAGATATACAGACTGGTCCGTTGTTATCCTCTCCGGCGAGCCGTCGCCCTTCGGTATTTCGATGTTTATACCGATTTCGGCGGTCATGCTGTTGATACTCATCTCGGCCGCTCTCATCACAGGCGTCGTCAACTACCGTCTTATTTTCCTGCCGCTCGGAAAGCTCGATAACAGTTTATCCGTTTTAAAAGAAAAACATGACGCGATAATCTACGGCACTGACCGCGACGACGAATTGGGCGACCTTTCAAAAACGATCAGGGACCTTTTCATCAAAGCAAATATCGACGCTTTAACGGGAATCTACAACCGGAGATTTATGGAGCATAACCTTCAGTACGCGATGGAACTCATGGCCCGTTCCGGAGGATTACTGAGTGTGCTGATGTTCGATGTTGACCATTTCAAAAAATATAACGATACATACGGACACGCTCAAGGTGACGAGTGCCTGAAAAAAATCGCCGGCACTTTGGCCGGAGGCATAACGAGGGCAAGCGATTTTGCGGCGAGATACGGAGGAGAAGAATTCATCGCCGTTCTTCCGAACACGGATGAGGACGGAGCGAGGGCGGTCGCGGAGAGCCTTTTGGAAAAAGTGCGGGAACTGAATATCCCTCACAGCGGCAATTCGGCCGCGTCTTATGTTACCATCTCGATAGGGGGCGCAACCGGCAAGGTAAAGTACATGCAGACCCAAGATAAATACATAAAACGCGCGGATGAAGCGCTGTATATGTCGAAGGAAAACGGCCGCAACCGTTACACTTATCTCTCTATGCCTGAGATACCGGAGCGGTAGGATGCCCGCCGCGTTATTTCGGCCGCCAAGGCGTCTCTCCCGGTCCCCTTTTCAGCCGAAAAAGGAATAATTACCCCGCGATCTTCAATGCCGAGCGTTTTTTGTACCCTTAAAACGCTCGGCTCTATTTCACTGTTTTTCAGTTTATCGCATTTATTGGCGACATACAGCGCCGGCAGTCCGCTGTTTTTAAACCAGTCCGACATGATAATATCGTCTTTTGTGGGTTCGTGCCGCAGATCCACAATAACGACTCCGAGAGTTATCATTCCGCTTTCGGAAAAGAAACGTTCAATGAGTCTTCCCCATCTTGTTTTTTCCGCTTTTGACGTTTTCGCGTAGCCGTATCCCGGCAAATCCACGAAATACATCTTTCCGTCTATCCTGAACCAATTGATATGAACGGTCTTTCCGGGAGTCGCTCCGACACGGGCGAAGTCCTTCCGGTTTAACAGCCTGTTTATAACAGAAGATTTGCCGACATTTGATCTGCCGGCAAAAACCACCGTCGGCAACCCGTCCCTGATGAAGTCTTCGGGCGATACCGCTGATTTGATAAATTCCGCTTTTTGAAAATTCACATTGCCCTCATTGTCTTATCGATACGGGCTTGCCTTTTTCCGGTTTAACAATGCCCGCAGGTAACAATTCGTCCGCTTTTCCGCTGTGTAAAGTCTCCGCTCCCGCGGATATGATCTCCCTGTTCAGCACCTTATCCAATATTTTGTCCGCGTGGTCGGCTGTAATAAAATTCAACGCGGCGCGAACATTTTTGTCGATATCCCTGAGATCCTTTTCGTTCTCGGCCGGTATTATCACAGTGCTTATGCCGGAGCGCAAGGCTGCCATCGTCTTTTCTTTCAGGCCGCCAACGGGCAAAATCCTCCCGCGCAGGGTTATCTCTCCCGTCATTGCCGTATCACGCCTTACCGGGACTCCGGAAAGAGCCGAAATAACAGCCATGCAAATCGCTGTTCCGGCCGACGGCCCGTCTTTCGGGACCGCTCCTTCCGGAAAATGTATGTGTATATCCCTGTTTTTATGGAATTCGGGGTCTATCCCCAATCTCGCTGCGCGGCTTCTTATATATGTAATCGCGGCCTTGGCCGATTCTTTCATGATATCGCCGAGATTCCCGGTCAGTTCCAACTTGCCGGTCCCTTCCGAAACTCCGACTTCAACGTCAAGCACCTCGCCGCCCGTTGAGGTCCACGCCAAGCCTCTTACCAAACCGACCTCATCCGTCGTTCGGGCCGAATCCGGCTTATACTTCGGAGTTCCCAAATAGTCTTCCGTATGTCCGGCACGGACAGTCACCGATTTGCGTTCTCCCGCCGCTATCAGCTTCGCTGTTTTACGGCACAGCGTCGCCAATTCCCTTTCAAGTATGCGAACGCCGGATTCCCTTGTATAGAGCGTTATCACTTCACGGATCGCGCCGTCGTCCGCCTTAAGCCTGCCTGCGTTAAGTCCGTGCTTTTTTCGCTGTTTTGGTAAAAGATGGTCCTTAGCTATCCTCAGTTTTTCCTCGTCCGTATAGCTGCCGAGTTGTATCACTTCCATCCTGTCCAGCAAAGCCTTCGGCATCGTATCGACTGTGTTTGCGGTAGTTATGAACAGCACGTCTGAAAGATCAAGAGGAATCTCGAGATAATGATCTCTGAATGAATGATTCTGCTCAGAGTCAAATACTTCCAAAAGCGCCGACGCCGGGTCTCCCCTGTAGTCGCTGCCCATTTTATCCACTTCGTCCAACACTATTACAGGGTTTGAGCTTTTGGCCTGCTGTATTCCGGAAACTATCCTGCCCGGCATAGCGCCGACATAAGTACGCCTGTGCCCGCGTATCTCCGCTTCGTCATGTACGCCCCCGAGCGATATGCGTGCGGACTTTCTGTTGGTCGCCTTAGCGATACTCAGCGCTATGCTGGTTTTTCCGACTCCCGGAGGCCCTACAAGACATAAAACTCCGCCTTTTAAGGAGGGCGAGAGTTTTTTTACAGCAAGAAATTCCAATATACGCTCTTTGACTTTTTCAATGCCGTAATGCTCAGAGTCCAACACTTTCTTTGCCTCGGCAATTTCAAGAGTCTCAACTGTTCGGGTGTTCCACGGCATATCAAGACATATGTCGAGGTAATTCTGCAAAACGGCCGCCTCGGAAGAACCGAACGGCTGTTTTGACAGACGCGTCACGTCTTTGAGCAGTTTCGTCTCCGTTTCGGGAGCGAAGCCTATCGCCTTGATCTTTTCGCGGTAATCGTCCGTTTCGGTTTCTTCGTCTTCCCCTTCGCCGAGTTCTCTGCGTATAGCTTTTAACTGCTCTCTTAAAAAATAATCTCTGTGTCCCTTATTCATCTGCTCATGCGCGGCTTCCCTTATCCTTTGCCCCGCAACGAGAACGTTTATTTCTTTTTGAAGCATATTGTTCAAAAGAGAGAGTCGTCTTACGGGATTCGGCTCTTCCAGCAGTTTTTGCTTCAGGTCGTACTTGAGATAAATATTTTGAGCCACATAATCAGCGACATAACCGGGATTGTCTGCGGCTGTTACATTTAAAATCATTTCCGGGGTAATAAATCCGGTCAGCTGAGCGTACTCGTCAAGCATTGCGCAGCAATTTCTTATCAACGCTTCCGCTTTTACAGACAAGCGAGAACCGCCGGGGTCCTTAACGGGTTCGACTTCAGCATAAAAACAGGGGCTCTCTGAAGTTATCCTGACGATCCTCGCGCGGGTCTTCCCTTCCACCAGCACTCTGACGGCGTTGGTCCCCGGAACGCGCAGCAGCTGTTTTAATTTGCAGATCGTACCGACTTTATAGAGGTCTTCCGCTTTAGGAGAATCCTGCGCTATGTCCTTTTGAGGCGCCAAAAAAACCATTTGGTCTGACGATAAGGCCGCATTAAGCGCGGAAACCGACATATTGCGCTCAACGTCAAAATTAAGCAGCATGTCGGGAAAAACTATTATACCGCGAAGCGGCAGCATGGGCAGCAGTTCTGTTTCGGGATTCGCGATCTTATTCATGCGGCGATACGCCTCCTTACACGGCGCTGCACACCGGGCAGTCTATGCGGGTTGCGACGCGCTTTGATTCTTCTTTTTCTTTCTGTATATCGAAGGCGCTGTGCCGTTTTTAATGCAGTCCTCCGTAATGACAACTTTTTCTATTTCGGAGTCGGACGGCGCATCATACATTATACCGGTCATTATGTTCTCCAAAACGCTTCTTAAGCCGCGAGCGCCGATTTCCATATCGACAGCTTTATCCGCGACCGCTCCCACGGCGCTGTCCTCAAAAATAAGATCGACGTTGTCATAGCCGAGCAGCACTTTATATTGGCGGACCAACGCGTTTTTCGGTTCAGTCAATATCCTGACAAGGTCTTCTTTCTTGAGGGCGTCCAGAGGCGTTAAAACAGGCAGTCTGCCGACCAGTTCAGGTATGATCCCGTATTTTAAAAGGTCCCTCGCCTGAACATGCTCAAGCACGGCGTTCGGGTCACGTTCTTTGGCGCTTTTTATTTCGGCGCCGAAGCCCATGCTTTTTTTATCCATTCTGTTTTCAATGATTTTTTCAATACCGTCAAACGCGCCGCCGCAAACAAAAAGGATATTTGTCGTGTTCACGTAAATGAATTCCTGATGAGGATGTTTTCTGCCTCCCTGCGGAGGGACCCCGGCGATCGTCCCCTCAAGAATCTTCAGCAACGCCTGCTGCACGCCTTCACCGGAAACGTCTCTTGTTATTGACGTGTTTTCGCTTTTTCTGGATATCTTATCCAACTCATCGATGTATATTATTCCTCTTTCCGCCTGCTCGATATCAAAATCAGCGGCTTGCAGCAGCCTGAGAAGGATATTCTCAACATCCTCACCGACATAACCGGCTTCCGTCAGCGTCGTCGCGTCGGCTATCGCAAAGGGAACGTTTAAAATACGCGCGAGCGTCTGCGCGAAAAGCGTCTTTCCGCTTCCTGTCGGACCTATCATGAGGATATTGCTTTTTTGAAGCTCGACGTCGTTGCCTCCGCCGTAAAATATGCGTTTGTAATGGTTGTATACCGCAACCGACAACGCTATTTTCGCGCGTTCCTGCCCGACTATATATTCATCAAGCACAGCTTTAATATCCGCCGGTTTGGGCAGTTCTCTTGCCTTTGCGGTTTTTTTGCGCGCCACCGGACCGGATTCCGCGCCGATACAGCTGTCGTCAACAATGCTCATGCATAATCTGACGCACTCATCGCAGATATAAGAACCGTTCCCGGCTATCATCCTTAATACTTCGGATTTTAATTTCCCGCAAAAACTGCACCTTACTTGTTTCTTATCATCATTTTTCACCATACAGTTACCTCATTTTTTCAAAAATGCTCCGCCTGCGGGTTTTATTGCCGCTCCTGAAACTCAGCGTTTATTGATGACTTTATCGATAAGACCGTAATCCGCAGCTTCGCCGGCTGACATGAAGTTATCGCGCTCACAGTCGTTTCGAACCTTTTCATACGGCTGAGAACAGTTCTCGGCCAATATCTTCGTCATTTTCTCTTTTGTTTTCAGTATATGAGCGGCATGTATCTCAATGTCCGTCGCCTGACCTCTGAAACCGCCCAACGGCTGATGGATCATGATCTCTGCGTTGGGCAGAGCCAGTCTCTTTCCTTTTGTTCCGGCGCTCAGAAGAAATGCCCCCATTGAAGCGGCCAATCCGAAACAAATGGTGGATACATCAGCTTTAACATATTGCATAGTATCATAGATCGCCATGCCGGCAGTCACGCTGCCGCCCGGGCTGTTGATGTAGAATTGAATGTCTTTGTCGGGGTCCTGCGCTTCGAGATATAAAAACTGCGCGACCGTAAGACTCGCCGTTGTGTCGTTTATCTCTTCCGACAGCATTACTATGCGGTCGTTTAAGAGCCTTGAGAAAATATCATATGAACGTTCGCCGCGCGACGTCTGCTCTACCACATACGGTACCAAACTCATTTTTTGTCCCTCCCGATCATTTTTTCTTTTTTGCTCTCTGATCCGATATTTCCGGCAGTTTTATTCCTGCTCTGCCCCGGATTTTCCGGCGGTCTTTTTCACGGTCCTTTTTTTTGTTTCCGCGCCGGAAGCTTCAGCGGCGATTTTCTTTTCACCCGGTTTCCCGGCTGTCGCTTCTTCGGTATTTTGTTTTTCGGTTTCCGGTTTTGTTTCCTGCGCCGCTTCTTTTTTCCGTACCGTTTTTTTCGGCTTCGTTTCCCGGGTTTTAACAGCCGCTGAGGCAAAGATCAGATCAGCCGCTTTTCTGATCCTTATGTCTTCCGCGAGAAATTCTTTTGCCATGCTTTCCTTGGCCCTTTCAGGGTCGATCTCGTACCGGGCCGAAATGCTCCGGTATTCCTCTTCAAGTTCTTCATCGGTAACTTCTATTTTTTCCTCTTTCGCTATTTGAGACAGAAGCAATTCTCTTTTTACATGTTTCAGCGCCGCCGGTTTTGCCGATTCGAAAAATTCCGCCTCGCCGGCTCCCGTGAATTCAAGATATTTTTCTATGGTGAGCCCCTGCGCCGCAAGCCCGCCGGCCAGTTCTTCCATCATTTGCCCGACTTTTTCTTCTGTCATGGCTTCAGGCACGTCGACTTCCATGTTTTCCACGGCAATATCTATTAAAGCTTCCCTGTATTTCTGTTCGCTGTCGCGTTCTCGAACAGCTGTAAGGTTCTCGCGGATATCCGCTTTGTATTCTTCAAGAGTTTCAAACTCTGACACATCCTTTGCGAATTCATCGTCTATGTCGTCAAGCTTGTTCTCTTTTACTTCTTTGACCGTGACGTGAAACACTGCCGCCTTTCCGGCTAATTCTTTGTGGTAGTCTGTCGGGAAAGTAACGTCCAAATCTTTTTCACCGCCCGGTTCCATACCGATGATCCCGTCCTCAAATCCGGGAATAAACTGCCCCGAGCCGAGAACGAGCTTGTGATCTTTGCCTTCTCCTCCGGCAAACGGCACGCCGTCGACCATACCTTTAAAATCGATCGTAACTTCATCGTCCGACTGCGCCGGGCGGCTGACTGTCACCAATCGAGCGTTTCTCAGCCTTACGCGCTCAAGTTCCGCTTCGACGTCTTTATCCGTGACCTCCGCTTTTTCTTTCTCCGCTTCAAGGCCTTTATACTGTCCGGCTTTCACTTCAGGATAAACCGCTGTTTCAAAGGTTAATTCCGCTGTTTTGTCTTCGGCTATATCAACATTAACAAGGCTCGGCCGTCCGACGGCTTTTATCGCTTCGTCGGCTGTCCCTTTGGCGAATGCGTCCGCCGCCGTTTCGTTGACCGCGTCCTCATAGAAAAACTCCTTGCCGTACATTCCCTCGACGACCATACGGGGAGCCTTTCCTCTTCTGAATCCCGGCACATTTATATTGCCTTTGTTTTTAATGTAAGCTTTATTGAGTGCGGCTTCAAATTCTTCGCCTGAGAGTTCCACCGTGAACTTAACTTTGCTTTTCTCTGTTTTTTCAACATTTTTCACGACCATTAAGAATAATCCTCCCGATTGCCGAACAGTATGAACGGCGATGCATTATTTTGCTTGATCCTTTGCAGCATAAACTATATTTTACCGGAAATATTTAAAAAAAGCAAATCCGAGATTCGCCTGAATTCGTTGTGTAATAATACCCGCGGGTCATGTTCCCTTGACCTCGAACGCTCAGTCAAGAATCTTTTCCGGCTTGAAGCCCAAGAGATCGACTGACACCGGAATGAATTCCGTTCCTCTGTGAGTTCCGCGAAACGCATAACGAAGTCCGGCTCCGTGCAGGTGGCCGTAACAACATACAGGAACTTCATATCTCTCAAAAAGCTCTAATATACCGGCGCACTCATAGTCTCCGTATTTGGGAGGATAGTGCAAAAACACAAATTTTTTTCGCCCTTCCGCAGCTTTCAGCGAGGTTTCCAGTCTTCCGATCTCGCGCTGCATTATTTTTCTGTCGTGACCGGTCCCTTTTTCTTCTTCGAAAAACCAACCGCGAGTTCCGCAAACCGCTGTTTCACCGTAGAAAACACAGTTGTTATGGAGAATTTCGATATTTTTAATGCCTTCACGCCCGAAAAACGCATATATGCCCGAAGCAGTCGTCCACCAGTAATCGTGATTTCCTTTAAGGATGATCTTTTTACCCGGAAGATCGTTAATAAAACAAAAATCGTCGCGCGCCTCTTCAAAATCCATTCCCCAAGACAGATCTCCGCACAAAACGCAGACATCGTTTTCCGACAGGACCGAAAAGCCGCTTGAAATTTTTTTCACATAATTATTCCAGCCGCCGCCGAACATGTCCATTTGTTTATCGGTACCCAGCGACAAATGCAGGTCACCGGCAGCGAATAAAGCCATAATCTGTATCTCCGAAAATATCACGCATCGTTTCAGTCACTGAAACAGGAAGCCGCTTACCGCGTTTTTCATGTCTTTTTTATCAACATGATCGGTAAAACGCGGCTTTTTTTTGCTTAACCCTCTCAGCGGCGCAGGAGGTTTTTGCCCTGTCAGCGCGGCAAGCGCCTCAACAGGGTCTTCCCCGTTCCCTGTATTACCTCCCAAAGCGTCCGAAACATCCTCACAGAATTTAAAAGGACTTGCCGTCGACAAGACTACGGCAGCTGTCGAGTCGTTTGTATTTGCTCTGTAGTCTTCCAAAACCCGGTATGCGACGGCGGTGTGGGTATCGGTCAGATACCCGTTTTTTTCCCAAAGCTCCGCAATTGTGTGTTTTGTGTCGAAGTCGTCGCAAAAACCGCCGGAAAACTCGTTATTGATCGTTTCTTTCATTTCCTGGCTGACTTTATAAACGCCCTTTTGTTTTAAATCGTTCATATATCCCGATATTTCGGCGGAATCCCCGCATAATCCGTAAAGAAGACGTTCAAGATTTCCGGAAACCAAAATATCCATGGACGGCGAAGCTGTGGTGTAAAACGGACGGTTGACGTCATAAATACCTGTGTTTATAAAATCCGTCAGTATATTGTTCCTGTTTGATGCGCAAATGAAACGGTTGACAGGCAACCCCATGCGCTTGGCATACCATCCCGCCAGGATATTCCCGAAATTGCCGGTAGGCACGCAAAAGTTGATTTTTTCACCGGGACCGATCATTCCCGAGTTCATGCAATCACAGTAAGCCGAAATATAATATGCGATCTGCGGCATCAATCTCCCCCAATTGATCGAATTCGCAGAGGAGAGCATATATCCCTTTTCACTCAAAAATTTCGCAAAAACAGGATCTGAAAAAATATCCTTTACGCCTCTTTGCGCGTCGTCAAAATTTCCGTTCACAGCGCACACAAAAACATTTTCGCCTTCTTGTGTCACCATTTGGAGTTTCTGGACTTCCGATACTCCGTCGCGCGGGTAAAAAACGATAACAGAAGTACCGTCAACATCCCGAAATCCTTCCAAAGCCGCCTTTCCGGTATCACCTGAGGTCGCGACCGCGACGCAAACTTTTCTGGTCTCGCCGCATTTTTTTAAAGAGGCCGTGAGCAGAAGCGGCAGCATCTGCAGCGCCATATCTTTGAAGGCGCACGTCGGCCCGTGCCACAGTTCTAAAAACGCTGTGTTTTCATCGATACGTCTCACCGGCGCGGGGTTAGTTGAAGCGAAGTTTTCACCGTAAGCTTTTTCGGCGAAATCGGAAAGCTCGTATTCGCTGAATTCATCCGAGAAACCGGCTGCTGTTTCGATAAACCGCCGCTTGTAGTCCGCTGTTCGGAACCTGTCAATATCTCGGGCCGTTATCTGCGGCAAACCGGAAGGCACGAACAACCCTCCGTCCCGGGCAAGTCCCGTCGCTATGGCGTATGTCGCGGAAACCGTGTTTTTCGCATCCCTTGTACTGATGTATTTCATAGATCCTCCCGAGAAAACGCGTTCTCAATATGGTTTATTTCTATCGGCGACCCGGCACTTCCGTCCAGAGTATATACTCCCCGGCCGTCGGGTGCGTAAACTTCCAATACGTCAAAACGAGGCTGCAGCATCGACCGGTTTTTTGACAGCCATATCTCCGCGGCGGCGGTCAGTCTCCGGCGCTTTGCTCGATTAACGGATTCCGCCGCGCGCGCGAACGACGCATCCTTGCGTAATTTTACCTCGGCGAAAACCACGTAAACACCGTACGACGCGATTATATCTATCTCTCCGAAACGGCAGGAAAAATTCAGGCCGATTATTTTGTATCCTTTGTTTTTTAAGTATTCGGCTGCGCGCTCTTCTCCCCAACGCCCCATAAGCTTTTTATTCAGCTGCGATTTCGTGTAATACTCTTTGTTCAACACGTCCAAAGCATCCTGCCCTCCGTGATTTCCGCTTTTTTATTTTACTTAATAACCTTTTTCAAAAAAGACGGCCGGTGTATTTCACATATTCCGTATTCATCTATAGCCCTGTAATGAAGCGCCGTTCCGTAGCCCTTATGTTTTTCAAACTGATACACCGGATACACTCTTGCCATATCAGTCATATACCGATCTCTCGTCACTTTCGCGAGTATCGACGCCGCCGCTATGCTCGCGCATTTCGCGTCGCCGCCGGTTACGCACATGTTCGGATATGAAATGCCGTTTGACCTGTTCCCGTCGATCAGGCACAGAGCCGGCAGGACCGAAAGCTTCCCGATCGCCCTGTTCATCGCAAGATAAGTCGCGTTTTGTATATTCAGTTCCTCGATCTCTTCTGCCGAGGCGAACGCGACCCCGAAAGCCAAAGCCGCGGACGTAATGATATCAAATAAAGCCTCTCTCTTTTTCTCGGCGAGCTTTTTCGAGTCGTTCAGTCCCTCGATTTTAATCTCCGGCGGCAGTATGACGGCAGCCGCGCAGACCGGTCCCGCGAGCGGACCTCTGCCCGCCTCGTCAACTCCGCATATCGGTGAAGCTTTAATGTTTCTTTCCGTTTCCCAAAGATCGATCGTCATTTTGTACGGATATCCGGCCTTTCAAGTGAAATACGCCCCAGTTTCCCGGCGCGAAATTCGTCAAAGAGGACATAAGCCATACGTTCAATGTCATAATCCCCCCCGGGCATCAAAAACGCCCGCCTTTTTGCGGCCTTCTGTAAAAGCTCATGACCGGAGTCGTTATCCTCCGGTATAAAATCATATCGGCTTTTTATTGCCTCCGGATAATATTTTTTTAATCTTGCCATAAATCCGGCAGCCAATTCCGCGGCGTCGGTCATTTCGTTAGGTATCGCTCCCGTTATCGCCAAAAGCTCCCCCGTTTCCGGATCGTCAAACTTCGGCCAAAGCAACCCCGGCGTATCAAGCAGTTCAAGCCCGGAGTCGACCGTTATCCACTGTTTTCCTCTTGTCACGCCCGGTCTGTCCGCCGCCGGGGCCGCTTTTCGTTTTGCCGCTCTGTTTATGAAGCTCGATTTGCCGACATTCGTTATTCCGACAACCATGACCCTTAAAACAGGCGGTCTGAGTCCTTTTGACGCGCTCTTGTTAAGCTTTTCTTTAAGCAGCTCTCGCACCGCCCGAGGAAAACCGGAAATTCCCGCGCCGCTTTTGCTGTCGGTTTCTATGAACGGCTCTTTATTTCCTTTAAAATATTCGCGCCAATTCGCCGTAATATTGGGGTCGGCCAGATCGGCGCGGTTAAAAATCAAAAGCCGGGGCTTTGCGGCCGTCAGCCCGGCTAAATCCGGATTGCGGCTTGAGAGCGGTATACGCGCGTCCGCTATCTCGCACACAGCGTCAACAAGCTTGATATTCTCTTCAAGCATTCGCCGCGCTTTTGCCATATGTCCCGGGAACCACGAAATATTTATTTTTTCATCCGGACTTTCCTGCATACGACGTTTTTAATATACCGAGCCGAAGTCATCTATCGGAAGAATGCGAAAAATAACTTTACCGATGATTTCACGGGTATCAACAAATCCTATGCGAGAATCTCGGCTGTCAGTTGAACCGTTACGGTTGTCGCCCATGACGAATATGCTCCCCTCCGGCACCGTGATTTCACCGTC
>Ga0082212_10010314_pt1 | contig 11970 bp, 8 predicted proteins | sample TergutNt197P3_FD_71548 | JGI IMG/M metagenome (GOLD analysis project Ga0082212, IMG submission 71548) | Neocapritermes taracua P3 segment gut microbial communities from Petit-Saut dam, French Guiana - Nt197 P3 | ecosystem: Host-associated > Arthropoda: Insects > Digestive system > Gut ... | reverse complement strand
CCCCTTTTCATGCACCAAAGCCCCGCCCTCGTCCGTTTCCCAATGCTTACCGTTCCAGACAATCCATTTCTTCCATGACGGAAAGTAACGGATATTCCGCCCGTGTTCCTTCAAAAGCCTTGAGGCGTTTGTAGAATCCGTAAACTGAATATTCCCGCTTTTCAGTTCGTGAATTCGCAGAAAGATGCTCTCGTCAATAAGTTGATTTCCCATAATTACTCCTTAGATTTTTTTTGCGTTAGCAAACATGATTAATCGGAACATAAAATTCCGTTTCCATAGGGAAATCGTAGTATTGGGAATGAGTACCTGTATCTTATGGAAAAGTCTAAAATTCGGGGGTCTACCATTTATTAACCCTCAGAGGAATGAGGGAATACAAGGTTTTTCGTCCGCTACCATACATACATTCAAAATAGGCAGGGCTGGAGCGGGGAAAAATAGGAGGTTTGTGCAAATTTTGGGGATATACTAAGCGGAAAGGGACAAATTTTTCCCTTGTCTAAGGCTCTTCATGGCTGATATACTTTGAAGAGACAAATAAAGCCATGAACCGAAAAGAAAAATATACCAAGCAATACTTCAAAAGATTTTCTTTCACAATTGGAAACATTTTTGACGGATTTCAAATTTTTGAAATTCTTAATGAAGAAAAAGAACTTAAATTAGTATATGACTTTTATAAGTCTTCCCGCGGGCAAAACGAAAAAATAATTAAAATAAAAAACTTTTCAACAATTTTACAAAATATGGAAAACCTTAATGTTGAAGGTTGGGATAACAAGTATTCCAATAAAGTATATGACGGAATTGATTGGAAATTGGAAGCGTATTTTAGGCAGAGCATTGTCTACAAAAAACAAGGAAGCAATAATTTTCCAAGTAACATAAATACGCTAATTGAATTCATTAAATCATTCTTTCCTTTTTTTAACGTGGAAACAAAAGTCAAAAGTAAATTATCTGAAAAAGACTTATTACGTCTTTACTGTATGAAACATCGAGGCACGTCATTTTTTGAGGTGTCTGTAGGGAATCAAATAATGGCTAAAAACAGTACCGACAGAAGACTGGATATAGTCAGAATAGAAAATGACCATTACAAGTGGCACCGGCAATACGCCAAACATAAAGAATATTTTAAAGAAATTGTTGGTAATAAAATGTATGAAATTGAACTGGTAGAAATCAAAACAAGATTAAACCGTTGTGTCATAGGCCAAATACTTGTGGGAGAATACCTTTTCAAAAAGAAATTTAATGTTGCAAAAGTATCGCTTGCCATTTTATATCATATCGGCGATGAATTACTGGAAATGTTTTGTAAGGAAAAGGGAATACGGCTAATACAATACTGAATTTATAAACGGAAAAAAAGGCAAATGAAAGTAAGATGTATAAAAGAGCCGTCCTCCAAAAGTAAGCCCAATGATTTCAATTTATCTTTTGGCGACCTTATTTATGGGAAAATATATGATGTAAAGTCCATAGAAAATGACTGGTATCGTATTGTTGATAATTCTAATGAAGATTATCTATATCCGCCGGAACTATTTGAAGTTGTTGATGGGTAAAACAAGTACATAACCCTCTATCCCTTCCTTTTTCCCCTTCTTTTTGATATACTGAAAGCCATGATACATCCAAAAAGGACAGGAAAAAGCCAAAAATGACCTCTTTCGAACAAATTCTACAAAAGTACCGTGAGATTTCCTTCTCCGAACGGGACAAAGGCTACCGTTTCGAGCGACTTATGCAGTCCTACCTTATGGCAGACCCCTATTACGCAGGGTTATTCTCCGATGTTTGGCTATGGAACGAATTCCCCTCAAGGGCAGACTTCGGCACAGGCGACAAGGATTTAGGCATAGACCTTGTTGCATACACCCGGAACGGTGATTATTGGGCTATCCAATGCAAATGCTATCAGGAAGACGTATCAATAGACAAACCCAAAGTAGATACTTTTCTCTCAACTTCCGGCAAATCTTTCTTTGACCATAAAGAAGCAGGAAAAAGACACAATTTCGCCTATCGCCTATGGATAGACACAACAAAAAAAGGGTTCAACCCTGCCGCAGAAGCGACAATACAAGACCAGACCCCGCCTGTCGGCAGGTTAGGCTACTATGACCTTTATAATGCCGCTGTTGATTGGCAAAAATTAGACGAAGGCAAAAAAGCAACCCTTAAAAAATATGACCCAAAACCCCACCAGCAAACCGCCATTGACGATGTTCATAAATATCTGAAAAAGAACGACCGGGGAAAACTAATCATGGCTTGCGGTACTGGTAAAACCTTTACCAGCCTTCGTATTGTCGAAAAAGAAACAGGCGATAAAGGTCTTGTTCTTTTCCTTGTTCCCTCAATCGCCTTGTTAGGTCAAACCTTGCGGGAATGGAAAAACCAATGTGTCAAACCCATACACGCAATATGTATCTGTTCCGATGCTTCTGTTACAAAATCCGGTAAAAAAGTTGGAGACGACATCGCTGCCACAGTTACAGACCTTGCCCTTCCTGCTTCTACAGATACAAAAAATATAACCAGGCAATTTGAAACCGCACGGCTTATGCAAAAAAAAGAAGGCGGTAATATCGTTGTTTTTTCAACATACCAGTCTATTGACGTTATTAGTAAAGTACAGGCTTCGATTAACAGAATAAAAATGGACAGCTTCTTGTTTGACCTTGTTATATGTGATGAAGCCCACCGCACAACAGGCGTAACGGCAATAGACAAAGAAGCCGCCGACTTCGTAAAAGTACACAAAGATAAATATATTAAAGCAAAGAAACGTATTTACATGACTGCCACGCCGAGGCTTTATTCAGAAGCGGCACAGACTAAAGCAAGGGAAGCGTCAGCCGAGGTTTGCTCAATGGACGACCCCGAAAATTACGGCGAAGAAATGTATCGTATCGGTTTCGGTGAAGCGGTAGACAAACAACTTTTATCTGATTATAAAGTTATTGTTCTAACAATCGAAGAAGACCAGTTAGATGAAAAACTTGCAAAATCAATACAAGACAAAAACGCAGAAATTAAAACCGATGATGCTCTTAAAATAATCGGTTGTATAAATGCCCTGTCTAAAAAATCATTAACAGACAAAGAATTGTTTGAAGGTGTTGACCCCTCACCTATGCGGAGTGCCGTTGCGTTCTGCCAAAGTATCGCAGTATCGAAAGAAACTGTTTTAGACTTTAACGCCTGCCGTGATGCCTATTTTGAAACCCTAACGGAAGAAAAACGCCGTGGAATGGTAATTGTCGAAGCAGACCATGTTGACGGCACAATGGGAGCGCAATTAAGGGAGCAAAAATTACATTGGTTAAAATCTTCCGATGTATCAAAACAAGAATGTAAAATACTAAATAATGTTCGCTGTCTTTCGGAAGGTGTTGACGTTCCTTCTCTTGATGCCGTTATGTTCCTATCCGCCCGAAACAGCCAAATAGATGTCGTCCAATCGGTTGGGCGGGTAATGCGGAGAGCCGAAGGTAAAAAATACGGCTATATTATTATTCCGGTAGTTGTTCAGCCCGATGCCGACCCCGATAAAACATTATCATCAGACCGTTTTAATGTTGTCTGGACAGTCCTCAACGCCCTTCGTGCCCACGATGACCGCTTTAATGCAACTATCAACAAAATTGAACTAAACAAAAAGAAAAGTACCGGACACAAAGGCAAAGGCGGCAGTATTTCCGTTACTGGTGCTGAAATTGGCGGCGGTGCAGCCGATGATGATGCCGATACAGGCGGTGCGGGTTCAGGATTAACAAAATCAAAAATAGAAAAACAACTTGAACTGGAATTTGCTAAACTACAAGGACAAATCTACGCAAAGATAGTCCAAAAATGCGGCACAAAACCTTATTGGGAACAATGGGCAAAAGACGTTGCCGCAATCGCCGAGCACCACATTGAAAGCATTACCGAAATTGTAAAAAAGAAAGGCAATGCAAAAGACGAGTTTGAAAAATACTTAAATGGTTTGCGGAAAAATATCAATAGTTCAGTAACAGAACAAGATGCAATAGAAATGCTTGCACAGCATATAATCACACAGCCGGTTTTTGAGGCTCTTTTTGAAGATTACTCTTTTGCGAAAAATAATGCTGTTTCGCAATCTTTACAGGGTATTATTGACGCTCTAAACGAAAAACAAAAAAAAGAAGATACAGAAAAACTTGACAAGTTCTATGTTTCTGTCCAACAAAGGGCAAGCGACATAGATAATAGCGAAGCCAAACAAAAAATCATTGTTGAATTATACGACAAGTTTTTCCGCACCGCTTTCCCAAAAGTAACCGAAAAATTGGGTATTGTTTACACCCCCGTAGAAGTCGTAGATTTCATTATCCACAGTGTAGAAGACGTATTGCAAAAAGAATTCAGCCGGAGCATGACCGATGAAAATGTCCATATCCTTGACCCCTTTACCGGAACAGGTACTTTTATCACAAGGCTTTTACAAAGCGGTATAATAAAACACGAAGACCTGACGCGGAAATACACCAAAGAAATTCACGCTAACGAAATTGTTTTATTGGCATATTATATCGCTTCAATCAATGTTGAAAATGTGTACCATGAGCAGTTAAGGATTGCAGAGCCTTACAATACGGCATTTTTTCCGCCTGTAGAGATGAAAGCCGCTGAAACAATACCATTTCCCGGAACAAAAAAACCAAAAAAGCAAGGCGAAGAATATACACCTTTCCCCGGAATATGCTTGACTGATACCTTCCAACTTGGAGAAACAAAGGAAGGGGAAGTCCTTTTCAGTGAGATTTTTCCGCAAAACTCCGAAAGAGTTCAAAAACAACAGAATACGCCGCTCCGTATTATTATTGGTAATCCGCCGTATTCAGCAGGGCAAAAATCAGCAAACGATAATGCCCAAAATATAGCATACCCAAGACTTGATGCCAGAATAGCGGAAACCTATGCGGCAAGTTCAACTGCAACAAGTAAAACCTCGCTTTATGATACTTACATTAAGGCTTTCCGTTGGAGTACAGACCGTCTTGACCCTGAAAACGGTGGCATTATCTGTTTTATTTCAAATGGTGCCTGGATTGACGGCAACGCCCAGGGTGGCTTCCGTAATTATCTTGAAAAAGAATTTTCATCTATCCATGTTTTTAATCTTCGTGGAAATCAACGTACAAGTGGAGAATTAAGTAGGAGAGAAGGTGGTAAGATATTCGGTTCAGGTTCTCGAACTCCAATATCAATTACCTTATTAGTGAAAAATCCACAGCAAAAAACCGATAAAGCGGTAATCAAGTATTATGATATTGGCGATTATCTCAGCCGTGAGAAAAAACTTGAAATTATAAAAGAATTTAGAACTATCAGTAAAATTGATTGGGATGTTTTGTCGCCTAATAATCACAACGATTGGATAAATTTCAGGAATGATGCCTTTACCAATTTTATCCCTATTGGAGATAAAGAAAATAAATCATCAAATACTTTCTTTTCAGAAAAGTATAGCCGTGGTGTTGCAAGTGCAAGAGATCACTTCTGCTGGAATTATTCTCAAAAACTCTTGGAAAAATCCATCAAGAAAATAATTAACTTTTATAACGAACAGTGCAGGGACTTCCAAAAAGCCAAAGAAAAAAATGATGGAATAAGTTTAGATGATTTCGTTACTTATGACGATACAAAAATAACTTGGAACAGAGGTTTCAAACAAGACCTTGCTAAAGGTAAAATGTTCAAATACAACCACGAAAACATTTATCAGGGTTTATACCGCCCCTTCTGCAAACAGAATATGTATTTTGCAAAAGAACTAAATGATATGACTTATCAGATGCCAAAACTTTTTCCTTCACAAAGTCAAAAAAATGTTGTTATATGTATTTCTGGTTTAGGTGGTGGTAAAGCCCATTCTTCCTTGATAGTAAATATGCTACCCGATTTGAATGTACTTGATGCTGGTACACAATGTTTTCCCCTCTTTTGGTATGAAAAGAAAGATAAAGTCCAATCAGGGCTTTTTGAACAGGTAGAAGAAGAATATATTCGCCGTGATGCCATTTCTGATTTTATTCTTGAACAGGCAAAAACTCGATATGGCAATAAAGTTATTAAAAAAGACATTTTCTATTATGTTTACGGCTTACTGCATAGCCCCGATTATCGGAGAACATTCGCCAACGACCTCAAAAAAATGCTTCCACGCTTGCCGCTGGTAGAAAAACCGGCGGACTTTTGGGCATTCTCCGAAGCGGGAAAGAAACTTGCTGAATTGCACCTAAACTACGAAGAACAAGAACCACCAAAAGAAATTTTAATAAATGGTAAGCCTATTTCTAAAAAGCCATTCCCCGATGGACAATTAACAGTCAATAAAATGTCTTTCCCCTCAAAGGGCAAGAAAGACACCATAATTTATAATTCCTATTTGACAATTTCCAACATACCGGAAAAAGCCTACGAGTATATAGTCAATGGTAAATCCGCTATAGAATGGGTAATGGAGCGTTATGCCGTAACAACCCACAAGGATAGCGGCATAAAAAACGACCCCAACGATTGGGCTATTGAACATGAGAACCCTCAGTATATTTTGGATTTGCTTTTATCGGTAATTACAGTAAGCATAAATACAGTTGAAATTGTGTCAGGGTTGCCGAAGGTGGAGTGGGAGTGAGAATAGTTGATTTGTTCTCCGGCGTAGGAGGGATGACATTCGGGTTTTACTATTCTCTTGAGAACGGAAAGTTCGTTAAAAACAAAAATTGTGAGATTGTATTCGCCAATGAAAAAAGCAAAAGTGCTGCTAAGGCATTTGGATTAAATTTTCATGATATTGAGATGCTAAACCGTGATATAAAATATTTAAAAGAGCAAACTATTTCTAATCTAATAGGAACCGGAGAAATTGATTTAATAATTGGCGGACCGCCATGCCAATCTTTTACTACAATAGGCGTGCGTAAATATGATGATAAAGCAAGGCTTTATAATGAATATATTCGGATGCTCAAAATTATTAAGCCCAAAATGTTTATTTTTGAAAACGTAAAAGGAATTCTATCAATGAAAGACGGAACTAATTACTCTGTTCTAAAAAGAATTAAAGACAGATTTGGAAAAGAGGGGTATTCCGTTTCTGATCAAGTTTTAAATGCAGTAAACTATGGAATTCCGCAATACAGAGAAAGGGTATTTATAGTTGGAACACGAAAAGATATTAATATTTCATGGGTCTTTCCAGAGGGGGATAGTACCCGATTAACAATAAAAGATGCAATAAGTGATTTACCATCATTATTACAAGGAAAAACAAAAAGTATTTATGAAAAAGAACCCTCAAATGATTATCAAAAACTGATGCGTTTCTCAAATGAATCGCTAACATACCATTATGCCGCTCTTCATGGCGATAAAATCAATACCGTTATTAAAAATATTAAACAAGGACAAGGACGGCTTGATTTTAATAAACTTATTGACGAAGGTCTTGTTGATGAAGAATACCGTCTTACTTCTGGCTATAATAATACCTATGGACGCTTAACTGCTAAAAAACCATGTACAACAATAACTCATAATATGTCAACCCCTTCAAGCCTCCGATGTATTCATTATAGTCAGAATAGAGCATTAACTCCACGTGAAGGAGCAAGAATACAATCATTTCCAGACTGGTTTCAATTTTCTGGAAATATGTCAGAGGTAAAATCACAGGTAGGAAATGCAGTACCCCCTTTATTGGCGATTGCTTTGTATGGGCAAGCTCAAAAAGCTTTAAATGGAGGGCAGTAGATTGCAGAATACAAAAAATAAAATATATTTTAATTTCTCATATAAAGCATTAAAACTATTAGGTGACGGTTTATATTCTAATCCATGGACCGCCATCTCGGAATTGGTTGCAAACGGTATAGATGCAGAGGCCCAAAAAATATATATCCATATTAACATGGTTAATAAAAAAAATTCAACAATAGAAATATTTGATAATGGAATTGGAATGGATTATGACGATTTAGCCGATAAATATGCATTAATAGGTAAAAATAAACGACTCGATGAAGAATTAAATACTAATCAAAAAAATAAAGTTATGGGGCGAAAAGGCATAGGTAAATTAGCCGCATTATATTTATCTTCAAAATATTTTTTAATTTCAAAAACTGGTACTAATGAAAATTGTTGGTGTATAGACATGACTGATATAACAGATGATGATATACCGAATTTGAAGCGACATGAAATAATACATGTTGAAGCTTCTAAATATTGGAATAAATGTAATACAGGAACTTTAGTAAAATTAATTAATGTCGATTTAAGAAACATTGGAGAACAAACGCTTGAAGGGTTGAAAGCAAAAGTAGCTGATTACTATTCATTTGAAAATGAAACAGTTGAAATATTTATTTCACTTAAACAAAAAGAAAAAGAAAGTATTCTATTCGAAAAGATTGAAAAACAAATTGCTTTCAAAAACTTCTATGCCTTCTACAATAATACAGGAATTGATTTTAGTGATAAACTTCCAAAAACAGTTTTATTGAGTACGAATATCCCAACTAAGATAAAAGGCCCAAAAACCGGAATATTTTATAGAAAATGTCCAATAATAAGTATAGACAAAAATTTTGAAACAAAAGGCGAAAGTTGTTTTTTACAGGAAGATGGACAGACATCAGAGAAATCGTTTTCTTATGAAATGCGTGGATGGATTGGTATTCATACTACAATAGAAAAAGACGAAGCAAAAGATAATGACGATATTTTTTTAAGAAACAGGGCATATCAGCCTAATAGATTACGACTATATGTAAGAAACAAACTTGCTGTAGAAAATTTTATGAATTATTTAAAAAATACGCAAGCGTTCAGTAAATATATCGAAGGAGAAATATTTTTTGATATACTGGATACCAACGACCTTCCTGATATTGCTACTGCAAATAGACAAGAATATAAAGAAAACAATGATAGAATACAGAAGCTCATTGAAATTCTAAGACCGATAGTCGGTATATTAATACGAGAACGTTCTGAAAAAGGTACGCAAATCCGTAAAGAGGAAAGAGAGTATTGGGAAGCTAAAAAAGCTGAAGAAACTGCAAAAAAAGAAAAGGCTGAACAGGAAGCTCGAAGAGCAGAGGAAGCACGCCGAGAAGCAGAAAAAAAGTATCAGCAAGCAGAGGATTCTCGACAACAGTATGAGGAAGAGGTAAAGGTAAGAAAACAGCAAACTTACTTTTTAGAAGCGGCGCTAACTGTAGATGATAGAACATCGTTTTATAATACACATGTTATAAAGGGTAATGCAGAAGATATAGCTTTAAACCTAAATAATATTTTGAAAAAATATCCTATGCTAAAAGAAGAACAGGAATTTCAATCTATAGCTTACGCTATCAATAAAATTATTATGACAGTAAGAAATTTTGCTATAATTAACTACGATTTTAAAAGAACAATAGAAAATGATGATTTAGGTTACTTTGTCGAGCAATATTTTAAATCTATAACTGTTGATGATACCCTTAATATAGAGATAGAAAATACTTCTAATTCATATATTAGGTTTCCTTATCAAGATGTAACAATGATGCTTTATAATATAGTGTCCAATTCAAAAAAAGCAGCCGCAACAAAACTAAAAATAGAAATATTTAATGAAGGTAACAATATTATTTTAAAATTTATTGACAATGGCAAGGGTATTAAAAACGGTATAGAATTAAGTTCGTTATTTGAATTAGGATTAACATATACCCATGGCACAGGAATTGGACTTGCCCAGATAAAAGATTTAATTGAAAATAAACTAAATGGAACAGTAACCATTGAAAGAAATAAAAATAATGGTGTGACATTGGAGGTTGTGATCCCAAATGAAAATCAACTATAAAATTATATGGCTTGACGATCAGCCTGAGAGCATGAAAATACATATCGACAGGATAATAACAATATTAGCTGACAATTATTTTATTCCAGATATAAAGAAGCCTTATGTAAGTTATGAAGATTTCCATCAATCATTTGAGACATCTACGGTTGACGATGCTTACGGTGAAGTTTTTAACGATTGCGATTTATTGTTGATTGATTATAATATTGCTGAGAAGCAAGAAAATGAGCAAAAAACAGGCGCAACATTAATAACTCAACTAAGAGCCAAAGGAATATATACTGAGACTGTTTTTTATTCAAACGCGATGGATGAGTATAGAAGGGAAAACAACAAACCTGAATTAGATAATGTCATATATGCAGACAAGAGCGAATTGGTTAATAAAGTTGAACAGATAGTAAAAAAATCTGTTGTTCAATCCATGATAATTTCAAATCTACGGGGTTATTTAATGGACTGTACCTCTGATTTTGATTTCATGTGTAGAACCATTTCGGTATATTACTTTGAACAATTAAATGACGAACAACAGTTAGAAATACTGCAAAAAGCAGAAGAATATATCCATGCTCAGTATAAATCAGAAAATGATAAGTTTGAGAAAATTAATGAAAAATACAAAAATATCACTGATTTAGAAAGTATTAAAGATAAAAATATATTCATTAATATCTCTGATATATCAAAAAGAATAAAACTATTGGGCAAGGTATTTGATTCTTTGGAAAGTGTTATTGTTGTTAGGGACAAATTTAGACTAATGGCATCAATATTGCAGAAATGTGGTATTAGAAGTCACTCTGAAATTTATAATGTTGAAAATGGATTAGCAGAAAATAACAACCCAGAGAATGATAGATATTATAATGCGATAATAAAGCATCGTAATAAACTTGCCCATAACAAGTTAAAATATGGCGAAAAATGTAAAAAAAGAATAAAAATCATCAATTCGATAGAAGATATTGATTGCAATTGTACAAATAATGAATGTGAAAAGTCGTACAGTTACGATGCCTGTAAAGCCCTCAGAAAAAATGCTTACAATTATTATACAATACTAAATCCTTTGCTAGATGAAATTATTGTGCAAAAGTCAAGGAAGTAAATTATTGTGCCTGATATTTTTAGTAAAGAGAAAAGATCAACAGTAATGAGTGCAGTTAGGCATAAGGACACCCTGCCAGAACTGATAATTCAATCCTTGATAAGGGATATGGGTATTGAATATGAACGTGAATATCGTGTTTTTAATAGTAAACCGGATATAGTAATACCAGATATGAAGAAAGTCTTTTTCATTAATGGGTGCTTTTGGCATGGACATTCATGTAGGAAGGGGAAACCACCATCAACCAACAAGGATTATTGGGAAAATAAGATTACAAAAACAATTGCTCGTGATAAAAAAAATTATAGTGAATTAATTACAAACGATTGGGAATATTTAGTGATATGGGAATGTGAAATAAAGAAGAAAAATATAGATTTTTTGATAAATAAGATAGCAATATTTTTAGAGATAGACTTAGAAATATTGGGCGATGAAGGAGTAATGTATGAGACATAATCAGATACTAATACTGCAAACTATTTTTTTTAGAGAAAAGAAAAGTATCCTATATATGGCGATTTTGCCAAATTTAACTGGAAAGGAGGTCCCAATGCCCTATAAACCAATAGAAATAGGCCGAAAAAACCTCACCATCATGGGATTTAATTTCAGTTCCGTTAGTAACTTTGATTCCGTTGTAATCCCCTCGGAACGGCCATACTTGAAAGTAATCAATATCGGTGTACAATCAGAGGTTACAAATGGCTAAAAAAATAACCTCCACTATTTCAATAACTAGGCAGGATAAAAAATTCTTCGCCGAAATTGCGGGCATTTTGCACAAAGCCAGGGAAACTGCTTATAAAACAGTCAATACCGTAATGATTCAAACAAATTGGCAAATCGGCAGGCGGATAGTTGAGTATGAGCAAAAAGGCAAATCCCGTGCCGAATACGGCGATTATCTTATTGTCAATCTATCCCGCTATTTAACTGATATTCTGGT
>Ga0082212_10010313_pt1 | contig 11970 bp, 8 predicted proteins | sample TergutNt197P3_FD_71548 | JGI IMG/M metagenome (GOLD analysis project Ga0082212, IMG submission 71548) | Neocapritermes taracua P3 segment gut microbial communities from Petit-Saut dam, French Guiana - Nt197 P3 | ecosystem: Host-associated > Arthropoda: Insects > Digestive system > Gut ... | reverse complement strand
GTGGGGATAAATTACGAAACGTTTAGCGAAATCGGGAGCGGGATCAGAAAAGCCCTGCCGGGGAAAACCGTGATTGCCGCAGGAAACGCGGAAGCGACGAACGGATATTTTTCCACTCCGGACGAAATCGACTCCGGAGGCGGATATGCGGCGCACAGCAGCATGTTTTTGTACGGAAAACTGCCTTTGAGCAGAAAAGCGGCGGAAACTTTCGTCGAGGCCGTAAACGAGAGGATAAAAAATTTGTGAAATATGATGGATATGCGGGGATTTTGCCATAGGGAACGCCGCCCTCGGCGTTCACATCGGTTCTGTTCTTTCTCAATTCAAGATTTCGTCGAACACATCGTTTAGTTTCGCTATGTCCTTTTCGGCTTTGGGAAGATATTTTTCGTACATGGAAACAAAATCGGTCTTCCTGTTGCGGCACAGGTTCATTATCTCCTCGTTGTATCCTCCGATCTCATAGATCCAGCCTATGTCGTAAATTTTCGAATCGAAAATCAAATCGAGCATTTCCTCGCTTTCCTCGTCCCTGACAAGCTTGCCCTTCAAGGCTATGTCGTAATAGGCGGGCCTGAGCGTTTGCATCGACTCGGCCGCCATCGATTCGAGGATCGCACCCGTCCTCGCGGCGTCCCGCTGCGCTTCCGGGACGCACAAAAATCCCGCGTGCCAGCCGTTTACCGTACTGTAATAATTGTCCTGCGCCGCTTCGAGCTTCGGATACGGCAGAACGCCGAAATCGACTTCCATCGCGCGCAATCTCACGACCAGCTCCATTATCTGGAGATAGAACAGCCCTTGGTTGTTCGCGAACATCGCATTTGTCTTCTCGCCCGACCAGTCTTGGCGCTGATATATGAGCGCGTGGTCCTTGTCCAAAATGAAGCTTATGTATTTATCAAAAGATTGCAGCGTCCTCTCGCTGTGCAAAGTGAGCTCGATTTCGCCTCCGTTGATTTTGGCGCACTTTTCGCCTATCGAGTTCACTATCCCATGCATCGTGTCGTCCCAGACGAATGCGCCGTAAAGGTCTTCGAGCCCCATTTTGCCATCGCCGTTCAAATCCTGCCCGACCTGCATCGCCATCTCTATCAGTTTGTCGTATGTCCATTTTCCGCTCTTGACCAAGTCATACGGCGACTCGAACCCGTGATCCCGGATCAGTTTTTTGTTGAACAAAATCGCGAGGGTGGCTTCGTTCACCACGTTGCTTATGTCGCCGGTGGTATAGAACATCTTGTTTTTGACCATCAGGTCGCGGTTGGCTTTTTGGTCCCACCACGGCTTTGACAGGTCGAGCGGGGGCATGTCGTTCATGTCCATGAGAAACCCGCCGGAAGCCAAGCTGCACATGGCATATCCGGCCAGCATGGCCGCGTCGTATTCGCCGTCCCCGGCCGCTATGGAATTTTTCAGCATTTTCTGCGCCGTGGGCCTGTCCTTGGCTTCCACCGGATCCAGCATCAAGTCATTTATTCTGACATTGAGCTTTTCCTCAACATGGATATTTCTTTTGTATATGGCATCGTTGAGCACGTCGCCCGTCTCCTCTTCGGCATGGAAATCGTTCCAGACTTCCGCCGTCAGGCTGTTGAGCGAAACCAATATCGTAAATTCATGGCCGCCATAGTCGGCGGACGGAACATCGGGTTCAAGCCTTGCTTCATTTGTCTCCCCGGGATTTTCGCCCCCGGCCGCGCCAGTGGAAGGAGAGTCGCTTTTCGCAGGGCTGCCATCGCCCGCGGCATCTTTGCCGCCGCAGGAAACAGCGGCGGCGCATACCAGCTGCGTCGCAATTAGCAAAATCCATAGCTTCTTCATAATATGTTCGCCCTCCTTTTCACTGCTCGCGGATGCGTATCGCCATATACTCTTTCCCCGGCAGGTATATGACCATTTTCCCGCTCATTCTTCCCCGCTTCTCTATTTGCATCTCCCACGTGTCGATTACCTCCACTTCATAGGCTGCCGATTCATCGAGCCTGCATTCGAAGCAGGATGGGCGCGCATTTCCGAAATACACCAGGCAATAGCTGCCTATCGCCATTGGTTCTTCGGGGATGGCGACCGTGCCTTCGCAGCCGAATACCAAATATGACGTAGGCTGCATGTAGGGCGCCGGAATATTGGCGACTGTTTCGTCGCAGCTGAATACCCCAGCGAAATCCCCGTCATTCGGCCGGAATTGCTTTAATCCGAAACCCGGCGTTTCGTACAGGATATTCATCAAAAATCTAATCCTTTCGGGGCTCTCGCCGTGCAATCTGCCGCCGTGGCTCCACCAGATGATGTCCTCCGGGTGTTTGTAGGTTTCGCCGTGGCCGCCGTAGCCGCCGCGGACCGCGCATTCCCAAAAGCGCCGCACGAGCTCCTGGGCGGAAAGCCTGCCGAACCCCTCATCGATGTTGCCTTCGTAAACCATTTCATCGAATACAGCAGGTTTCCCGTACTGGTCGCGCCATTCGGCCGTTTTTTCAACCGCTGGGCTTTGGATGCTGCAATGGGTGACCCATTTTCGGGTATGGTCATAGAAAACGAGCGCGTTATGGATCGAACGCAGATGATTGTACGGGTCTTTTTCGCATAATATCTTCGCGTACCGCTCCCAGTCGGCGGTCGTTTTATTTTGCAAAAAGTCAAATTCGTTGGCGAGGCTCCACCATACGTTGCGGAAAGCGGCGAACCGCGCGATGATGTACTTCCAGTAATGATCGTCGTTTTCCGCTCCCATATTTGAAAATCCCCACCGGTCGTATGGGTGCATGACGATGATGTCGGCCTCGATTCCAAGCTCCGCCAAGTCCCCGATGCGTTTTTCGAACCGGCGGAAATGCCCGGGGTCGAACCGCGTGAAATCCCAATTGTCCAAAGGCGCTCCCTCGTAGGGGTAAGTCTGCGGCTCGCGCAGATTATATACATAGCTCTTGGGGAACACGCAGAAACGGATCTTGTTGAAATAGCCTTTTCCCAGTTCCTCTATGGTCTGCTCCTGGACTTCCGGCGGCTGATGCGTCCAGGCATAGCACGTTGTGCCTATCGGATAGAACGGCGTCCCGTCCGCATAGGCGAAATGGCGGTTCACCGCGCGCACAGGGCCGTGAACTCCTTCTTTCGGCGGAGCCACGGTAAAACTGCCGCTTTTGATTCCCTGCGCGAAACTGCCGCCTATTTCGTAGCTGTACTCCCCCTCAAACGAGGGCATGAAACGCACCTTGTATACCCCGCCGCCATCGTAAAAACCGTCCACGGCAACGCTTTCGCCTTTGCCTGCGAATGTGCCGGCGATATGATAATCCAAAAAAGGATTTTTGTCGGAAAAGCCTTCAGCTTCAACTTCAAAAACTTCCCATTTGTTCACAGTCCCTGTTTCGCCCGCATGGATTGTCTTCATATATTATGCCTCCTGATTATATTATATTTTTTCGATATTTGAAGTTTTTTTTGCTATATTAACCTATTCGCTTTTATGCCGATACACTTCAACCCCCATATACCGCCCCATGGCTTCTTCCAATATATCGGCCACATGGCCGCGCACAAAACAAACATGATGCTCAAAACCGTTATCGCATATATATTTCAGCAATTCCTGGAGCTTCGGCACGCGGCAAAAAGCCACGCCGCCTTTTGTCGGGACTTCTTCCGTTCCAAACTCGCCTTCGCCTACATACATTTTCATAATGCCGCGCGTATCGTCCGTGGTAACGCGTACAAAGGTCATTGGCCCGGCCGCTACCTGCGCTTTGCATGCGCCGAAAGTGCGTTCCTGGCCCAATACGCTGCCAAGCACGTCCAAACAGCTTATTTCCATATCCGGGTTCCTAAAGAAACTCTTTGGGAAATTGGAACAATGGAGCGATATGCAGCAATCCCTGGCGTTCCGCACGTTGTTGTTCCAGTCCATAAGAGCCGGGGCGGAATAAGCGGCAAGCTGCGCCGCAAGCATGCTCACCGCGCCTCCCACATCGCTCTCGCAGGCGCTTGGCTTTCCTTTTTCGCCCATCATGCTCATACCCAAGCATGCCGCACAGCCATAATTATTTTCCAAGCTGTCCCAACACTGCACGGCGCTTGCCTGACAATCTAAATCGTCCACAAATTTTTCCATGGCGAGACATAATTTGGCTTGAAGAGTGATTTTATCCGTCGATATATAATTCGGGACACGCCCATAGGCGCATATCTCTTTTTCTTTTGCCTGTATGTCAGTATCGTCATATTTTTCGGCGGCAGCCATAATTTCGCTTAAATCCACGGTCTGTACGCTGATGCCGTATTTTTGCAAAATTTTTTCTGAAAAACGGACAGTGTTAAACGCGGCCGGACGCGCTCCCAACATAGCGATGCGGCTGTTTTTTAATCCACGCACCACATTGCAAACGGCGGAGAAACGTTTTATATCCTCTTCGAATTCGCCGCTGTCCAAAGCGCATGTATGCAACGACGTTTGCGTAAAGGGAATCCCGCGCTGACGGAGATTATTGCATAGGGAAATTTTTCCGCAGAATGCGTCGCGGCGGTTTGACATATCCAATTTGTCAAAATCATCGTCGCAGGCTTGAACCAGAACCGGCACGTTCAACCCTGAGCGGCCGATGGCCTCGGCCACGCCCAATTCTTCCCCGAAATTGGGAAGGACAACGATTATGCCCGCAATATCGTCACATTTATTTTTAAACAATCGCGCGGCGGTTTTGGCTTCATCAAGTGATAAAACGGCGCCGAGATGCGTGTCCGTTTCACTGGCCATGACATAGCCATGGCCCAGTTTCTCCAGCAATTTCGTGATTCCCGCCTTGGCTGCCTTGACCAGATGGGATGGAAAAAAACTTCGCGTGGTGACAATAACGCCAAAAGTTTGTTTATTCATGCTCATATTCACCTTCTTCATTTAATGAATCATTGATGTTTCGTTCTCCCGATGATATGCTCCTGCATTTCGGCGCTCAAAAGGTTGAATTTTTGGCTGAACCCCGAGACGCGTACGGCTAAGTTCCTGTATTTCTCGGGGTGTTTCTGCGCATCCCTCAATGTATTTGCGTCGATTACGTTGAATTGGACGTTGCAAAGCCCTTGCTGCGAGGCGACAAGCAGAATATCGAGCAAATAGCCGATATTTCCGTCTGCAAACAGTTTCGGGTCGATTTCGACGATGGCCGATGCCGTTCCGGGGGTTTTTTTCGTGGGCAGGGAGGCGATGGAATTGAACAGCGCCGTGAGCCCATTTGAATCCCTGCCCTGCATGGGCGAAACGCTGTAAGCCAAAATTTCCCCCGAGCGCCTCCCGTCCGGAGTGGCGGCGGTTTGCTTTCCGTCGTCGATCATCCAGAGAAATGTAAAAGGCTGGGCATGAAACGACAAACCGTATTTTTCGGAGAAACGCTCCAAGCAATCGCACGCAAAATCCGTGATTTCAAATGCGATATCATCGACTTCGCGAATATCATTCCCGAATTTCGGGGCTTTGTTGACCAGCTCCAGCCTCAGCGCTTCGTCGGGAAAATCGTTTTCCAAATGGCCGTATAGCTCAAAAAGCGAGAGTTTACCCTCTTCGAAGACAAATTTTTTGACGGCGGCGAGCGAGTCGGCCAAGTTTGGAATTCCGCCGAGCATGACCTGGTAGTAGTCGTATTTTGCGCCGTAATCGTTAAAATCCAGCCCTTTTTCCATGCAGCCTTCCGTGAGCAATGATTTATACGGCCGGGGGGCGTTGGCCACGCTTGCTTTTGTATGGCATTTCACCCCTTGGCAGGTCATGTCCAGTATATGCTCGACTTGCCGGAACACCGCTTTTTTGAAATCGGCATAACTGAGAAAATTTTCCAATCCGCCCGTATTCAGCCCCGGGGAAAGTCCTTTGCGGAACATGCTTTTGCCGTCGTTCATCGCGTATTCGACGGCTTTCAAAAGATTTGTCTGCCCCGTGACCGCGTGAGGATTGCTTTTGCCGGGTATCACCGTCTCCACGCACCCAATTTGCGTGTAGTCCCGCGCATCCTCAAGCGATATGCCCTTTGAAACCAATGCGGGGATCAATACATCGTCGTTGAAAAAAAACGGGATGCCCTTTTTGACATGGCCTACCACTTCCAAAGCCCTATGCAAAAATGCCCTGTCCGTTTTTTGGGAATATCTCACCGAAAGGCACCGCACAAAACCGAGCCGCTCCGTCGCGTCCAGCATCAAAAACGAAAGCTCGTTCTCGGCCGGTTCGCCGTCAGAACCACAGCCGCCGATGCAGGACTGCTGGACGTCGTAATCCCTATACAGCTTGATCCACAGGCAGCAGATAAGTTCAAACGCTTCTTCTTTCGTCAAGGCGCCGTTTTCGATGTCCTTTTTGTAGTACGGGTACAGAATTTGATCCAACCTTCCCAGCGAATTGGCGTTTATCCCGTCTTCCCACGTGTTTATGATGTGGGCGAACCAAAGGCCCTGCACCGCTTCGAAAAAATTCCGCGCGGGTTTTGCCGGGACCTGCAGGCAGCGCTTTGCGATTTCTTCCAATTCTTTTCTGCGATTCTCGCAAAGGCCGCTTCCGGATAAGAGCTCGCGGGCTTTTTTCGCGTAATTTTCCCCTATTTTGCCCCCCGCTTCGCAAAGCATTTCCATGGCTTTATGCAAAGAGTTGGAACCGGCATATTTTTTTGCCTGTTTTGCCAGTCCCTCGAAACCGAGCTTCAATACTTTTTCGTACCCTATGACGGAATGGTTTGAGTCGATGCCCGCCGCCCTCGCGCTCCGCTCGCTTGACAGGGCTATGTATTTTTCATGCAGCCCGGAAGCGGGGGAATATTTGAACCGGGCGGCGGCGGCATCCCTGTTATTGAAATACAGCTCTGTCTCGTCGGCGGAAAACCCGTTTTCCAAAAGCGCCGCCCGTCCAAAAGAGTCGTCCGGAACCGGCGAATACAGATAATGATATCCCCTGTCGTCGTCGGAATAATTGTACCCCACAATCAGTTCCCCATCCCCTATTATCGCCGGGGAAGAGGTTATCGTTTCGCTTATGCCGCAAGCGGTGAGAATCATGTTGTCGCTGCCTTCGGGGGCCTTGAGCTCCCCAAAAACGAACCTGACGGCTCTCTGCACCGAAATTTTCGAAGATATGCTTTTTGCCTCCATCGCCTCGCGGCGCAGGTTTTCGCATCGGTCTGTAAGTTCGAACATATGAATACTCCTTTATTTTTTGCCTTTTACAACTCAGACGACTACGTCAAAGATCGATTTGCCGCCGAAATCGAGCCACTCGGCCTTAGGCTCCTTAGCCGCGCTCCTCCGGAAGTCGAACGTAAGAAGATAGCCCCTCGCCGCATTTTTCGCTTCCATATAGCCCAGCAGCTGCCCGTATGCCTCATCGTTGTAGCGCTCTCCCCGCCATAGCTTAAGCTCCACGATGAACTGCTCGTTTCCGTAGTCCACCACTATGTCCATGCGCCGCTGGTCCCTCGTCTCACTCTCGATGTGATAAAAGCCCCTGCCGTTGATGAATGGGCGCAGGTACGACAGGAACACCAACCGCCCATGCCGCTCCAGGAACGGCGCATCCTGTTCGCTGTATATCTCCCCATAGTGTTCGGCGAATTTTCGCAGGCACAGCTCCATGTCGAACCTGCCGCTATTTACGATGTCCGAAATGACCCCGTTCGGGGTTTTCGTCCCCACACTGGTTTGGTCCTTCGAGATGAAATAGTCGTATATGATCGTTTCGAATATGCGGTTCGACACGGCCGCGATCCCGTTTTTGTTTTGTATGATGCCGAACATATGCGCCAAATCTATCACGGGATTGCCAGTTTTGAAATTGTAGCTTTCACCCGAAATCAGCATATTGTACAATAATTGGTGCAATTCTGCGTTGTTCTCCAAGTTTTTGTATATGTCGTCGAACAATGTGTTTTGCTCGTGTATGATGATGTTCACTGCTTGCTGCGCGCCCGATGGCGTCCAATCCCCGCCAACCTCCTCGTCGATGCACTGGCATACCCTCGATACCAGGAATGGATAGCCGCCCGTGTAGCCGTGGATCTCCCCCGACATCTCCGCGATGTCCATGCCCGTTTCGTGGTCCGCTTCGTACTCCGCCAGCATCGTGGCTATCTCCCCCGCGCAAAACGACATGTCCACGGCGAACTTCACCGCTATGTTCCACGGCGAGTTGTATACTTTCCCCTCCGCCGCCGTCGGCGTGTGCGTTCCCTCGCTCATCATCTTCAATTTGAGGTTCTTGATGTCGTACACCCCGGCCAGCACTACGCTGTGGAACGTGTGGTCACGGCCGTTTCGCCGCGCTATGAACTTCTCGCGCAGCATGCCGAGGAAACCCAGGAACACCCGGTGGTTGCTCGCCTGGTCCACCTCGTCTATCATCAGCACCACCTTTTTGCCAAAATTCAGCTTTGTTATGTGCCGGCCAAGCAATTTGAAATTTGTCACATCGCTGTCCACCCATTTTTCTATGTAGTCACCATCGTCGCATACAAACTGCAAGGCAAGTTGCACGCATTCCATGAATGCCTCGCAAAAGTTTTTTTCCGACGCGAAGCTCTCGTCCCCGAGCCCTTGGAAGCTGATTTGCGCCACGATATACTCGTCTGCCAATGCTTTGCGCAGCTCGTACAATGTCGTGGTCTTCCCGTACTGACGCGCACGGTTGATCGTGAAGTAGCTCCGCCTGTCCACCAGCTCCTTTATCTGCGCTATCTTCCCGCTTATGTCCACCATGTAGTCTTTTTCCGGAATGCAGTTCCCCGTCACGTTGAACCTTTTCATATCCCCGCTCCCACAATCTTTTTTGTTTCCCCGCCCTACCGCCGGAGCTTTTTTTTGATTATCCCAAAGGCCGAATGCAAACCAAAAAACACGGCCAATATTTCCAGCCTGCCCAAAACCATGCCGACCATTTCCACGGCCAAAGTGCCCGCGCTTGCCCCGGCGTGGGTTATTCCGCTCGTTATTCCCGAAGTGCTCAAAACGGAGGCGAACTCGAACATGGCTTCGGGAAGCGAACAGCCCGCCGTGAGCGTGAGCGTGAGCGCCCCCGCGAAAAACACCCCGATATAGCAGGCCGCAAATCCGAATGTGTCCGCCACCAGCGCATCGTCGATGGGCGTCCTGCCGCGAATCGTGTGATACAATGGCGCATTTCTCCTTATGGACGGCGAGAGCCGCGCCATTATGTTTTCGCGCGTCATCCTAAGCAAAAAGTAAGTTCTCGAGAGCTTTATTCCGCCCGAAGTCGAGCCTGCGCTCCCCCCGACCATCATGAGCAGAAAAATCAGGCCCAAGGCGAACGGCGGCCACGACAGGTAGCTCGCCGGGCCGTGATATCCCGTGGTCGAAAGTATCGCCACCACCCCGAACAGCGCATGGCGGAAACTCTCGCCGAGCCCCATCTCGGAGCCTGCCGCAAGCGAGAACGCGCACAGCGGCACAAAAAGCGCCAAAACGGCGAACATGAAGCGTATTTCGGTCACGCGCAAAACGCGGCGTATTTTCCCCTGGGCCAAAAGCAAAAGCACCGCGAAATTAGAGGCCCCCGCCAGCATCAGCGCAATTGTCGTCATCTCGACTGCAAAGCTGCCGTATCCGCCGATGCTTCCCGGCTGCGTGCTGAAGCCCGCGGTGGACAATGCGGACATCGCGTGGCACACGGCATCGAAGCCCTCCATCCCGCATATGCGGTAAGCGAGCGCCCCGGAAAAAAAAATCGCGTTGTATATCCCAAAAATCGCCCGCGCCGTTTTTTTTATGCTGGGCCTCGGCCTGTCCGAGTGGCCTTCCGCCCCGTACATGGCCGTGGAGTGCTTGCCCTGCACCACCATGGCCATGACCAAAATAAAGCCGAGGCCGCCGCAGTACTGCATGAAGCTGCGGTGGAACAAAAAAACGCGGGGCATCGCCTCCACATCGACCATCGCGAATCCGGCGGTGGTCCAGCCGCTCACGGCCTCGAACAGGGCGTGCAGAAAATCGAGCTTCCCGGAGATGAAAAACGGCAGCGCGCCCATAAAAAAGCTGTAGCACCACACAAACAGGATGACAAGGCTCCCGCGCTGCATGGGCGACTGCCACGCGGTGATTTTTTCGTCGGCCCGCCGGGAAGTCGCCGCGCATATCAAGAAACCGAGAAGCAGCGAAAATACCGTCGGAACCAAAAACGAAGGCATATATTTCGTCTCGGAGGGATAAAAGGGCAAAACAAAGAGCGGCGCCCCCACGAGCAGGCCCACGAGCAGGACAAGCTTCCCGTAATTGCTGCCATTTTTCAAGATGGCCAAAATCCGCTTCATGTCGCAATCACCCGCCCGTGAGTTTTTTTATGGCAGTCGTTTCGTGCCCTTCCGAGGAGATCAGTATCAGCACGTCGCCCGGATGCAGCTGCGTGTCGCCGCGCGGGACAATGCTCACATCTCCGCGCTGCACGCATCCCACGACCACTTGCTTGGGCAAATTTATTTCTTTTAGCATTTTGCCCGCCGCGGGGGCGTTTGGCGATACTGTCACCTGCGATATTTCGATGTTGGTTTCCCCCACGGGTATCAAAGTGGAAATCTCGCCCAAAAATGCGTGCTGCTCGATCACGGAGGCGACCGCCGATATGGCGCATACCACGGAGTCGATGCCCATGCGGTAAAAAAAATCCGTTTTTTTGGGGTCGGATATGATCGCGACGGTTTTTTTGACGCTGTATTTCTTTTTGCACAGCTCGCAGATGACCAAGTTGTCGTCGTCCCTGTCCGAGAGGGCGATGGCGATATCCGCGCCGTAGATGTTCGCCTCCTCCAAAATATGCGGCCTCGAGCCGTCGCCGAAGAACACTTTCAGTTTGTCTATCGCGGCAAGCGCCAGGCATTTTTCTTCTTCGTTGTTTATGGCTGTGACCATATATCCTTTTTTTATCAGCGAAGCTGCGAGGAACTTGGTTTTGTTGAAGCCGCCTATGAGAAATACTTTAGCTTTGGTTTTCATTCCGCCCCCCCGCATCCACGCCCACCCCAAGCAGCTTGTCGATTTCCTTCATGGAGAGCACCGCGGGGGAAATCGTGTCTATTCCGAATTCGCGGTAGACGCGCTCCCGCCCCGGGTCATAGAGGCGCGCGATGACTTGCCCGACGCCAAACTCCTTTGCGGCCTGCGCGATCAGTATGTTGGTGTTGTCGTAATTGGTCACGGAGACCACGGCGGTGGCCTTTTCGATCTCCGCGTCGTGCAAAACGTCCAAGTACGTGGCGTCGCCCACCAAGGTCGCGCCCGCAAAAGACGGGGAGAGCTTGCCGAAAGCCTCTTTGTTTTTGTCAATCACCAGCACGCTTTCGCCTTTTGCCGAAAGCTGGTTGGCGAGGTTCGCCCCAAGCCGCCCGCAGCCCACTATGATCGAATATTGCTCTTTTTTGTTTTTTTTGAACGGTTTCATGTTTTCACCGCCTTGCCTTTCATTCGTCGAACAGCGATATCTGCGTCTGCTTGGGCTCGAAGCCAAACAATTCGCCATGCAGCTCTTCGGGCTTGTATATGATCCCGTGGGCGCGGCATATTTCTTTGGTGAGCGCCCGCAGCGCCAGCCCGCCCTCGCTGTAGCAGGCGTATGCGTCGCCGAATTTTTCGATATACTTTTGTTTTACTCCGGGAAAATGGCGGTCGAGGCACTTGTAAAAATAGTCCCTGCTCCCGGCCCGCATCGTGGTGCCGAAACAAAACGACGAAAGCCCGCGCACACCAGCCTTGGCGCAGTAATCCATCAGCCCGCGCAAATTTTTTTCGGTGTCGTTGATAAACGGCAAAACCGGGCAGATCCACACGGCGGTGGGTATGCCCGCGTCGCGCATCGCCTCGAGCGCGCGAAAGCGCTCGAAGCTGGTGGACACGTTTGGCTCGATGACCCGGCAAAGCTTTTCGTCGTATGTGGTCAGCGTCATCTGCACCACGCATTTCGCGTTTTTGGCTATGGCCGAAAGCACGTCC
>Ga0082212_10010312_pt1 | contig 11972 bp, 9 predicted proteins | sample TergutNt197P3_FD_71548 | JGI IMG/M metagenome (GOLD analysis project Ga0082212, IMG submission 71548) | Neocapritermes taracua P3 segment gut microbial communities from Petit-Saut dam, French Guiana - Nt197 P3 | ecosystem: Host-associated > Arthropoda: Insects > Digestive system > Gut ... | reverse complement strand
GCTCAATTTCGGCGCAGACAAGGAAGATTTCGCTGCCCAAACTGGCGGCATATTCCCTGGCTTTTTCGACATTCGGGTTGCTTTTTCCATTATCAGCCAAATCATCTTCGGAAATATTGGCCGCAAAAATAACTGGTTTATTAGTCAATAAATCAATGCTTCCAAACAACTTGATTTCATCTTCATCTGTCGTCGCAAAACTTCGCGCCGATTTGCCCTCTTCCATATGCGCTTTCAAGGATTTTAAGGTATTGACTTCTTTGGTCAATGATTTGTCAGCCTTTGCTGCTTTCTCCGTTTTAGTGATTCTTCTTTCAAGGATTTCAAGATCGGAGAAAACCAACTCCAAATCAAGGTTTTCAATATCGCGGAGTGGGTCAATTCCACCATCCACATGAATTACATTATCATCTTCGAAACAACGGACGACATGGATAATGGCATCCACTTCGCGAATATGGCTCAAAAATTGATTTCCCAAACCTTCGCCGCGGGAAGCTCCTTTTGCCAATCCGGCGATATCGACGAATTCGATTGTGGCTGGCGTGACTTTTTTGGATTTATGTAGATTGCCTAATAGTTTCAGACGTTCGTCCGGCACGGTTACAATTCCGACATTTGGCTTAATGGTGCTAAATGGGTAATTCACTGATTCGGCTTCTGCTTTTGTAAGCGCATTAAAAAGGGTGGTTTTGCCGATGTTGGGAAGCCCAACGATTCCTAGTTTCATTTATTTTGATTCTCCTTTTGGTTTTCAAGCTTTTTCTTATTATCATTTTGGCATTTATGCCATTTTTGCCGTCGCCTTTTAAGTTATATCAATATTTTTTGATTGATTTTAATTCTTCAAATAATTTAACATAATTCTGATAACGTATCCGGCTGATTTTCCCTTCCTCCAACGCTTTTTTTACTCCGCAATCCGGTTCACTTAAATGGGTACACTCACGGAATTTACATGTATCGGCATATCCGGCAAATTCAGGATAACAATTCTTAAGTTCTTCCTTTTCCATCTTCCCCAGATAAAGCGAGGTGAAGCCAGGGGTATCACAAAGATATGTATTTTCACCGAGGGCAAAAATCTCCGAATGCCTTGTCGTATGGCGACCACGATTAATTTTCTTGCTAAGAATCCCCGTCGCCATTCCGGCATCCGGATATAGGTGATTTAGGATGGTCGACTTACCGACACCACTGGGACCGGCGAAAGCGGTGCTTTTCCCTTTCAGCATCACTTTTATCTCATCAAATCCTGTCCCATCTAAAGCACTGCAAAATAAAACATGAAAACCACAGGACTCATAACCCTTTTTTAATTCCTCCTGCTCTTCCATCGTCGCCAGATCTTGCTTATTAAAGCAAATAATACAGGGAACGGCTTGTTTTTCCATCGTAATGAGGAAACGGTCAAGAAGATTATAATTGGGATCAGGCTTTACAATGGCAAAAATGATCATTGCTTGGTCAATATTGGCGACTGCCGGACGAATCAAGGCATTTCGACGTGGTAAAATGGCATGAATATTGCCAATGTTTTTATCCTCATCCACCACTTCTAAAGCTACGTTATCCCCAACCAATGGTTTGATTCCATCTAATCGAAAGATTCCTTTTGCTTTGCATTCATATGTCGTTTGCTTCTCTTCGACATGGACATAATAAAACCCAGCAATGCCTTTGATTATTTTACCTTGCATATCACCTCTATATGTGCGAGTACCTAAATCATTCAAGGAGAATGCACAGCATTCTCTTAATGCGTCGCCGGGCGACGCTATTGTTGGATGAAATCCACATCGCGAGTGATTTCCTTTGCTTCCGTGCGTCCCTCTATCATTTCTTCGGTGCCATCGTCATGCGTAATTGTATAAGAATCAAATTGATTCACATAACGTAAAGCGATAGACCCATGCGGTGTCTTAATACCGGTAAAATTGACCTCGATCGGAAATGAAGTCACATTCACATCCCAAAGCTGATAACCATCTGATGCGGTGATAATGACACGGACACTCGTCCCGGGTTTAAAATCAGGATCCTCAGCATAGGTAGGCCCGCCAATACTATCAATATAATTATAGAGCGCACCGACGGCACCAATCGAAATTTGAAAATCAACTGCCGTTCCCGCCTCGACAAATAAACCTACCGAATAAGACTGATGGCAGACCAAACCAAGCAAACTCTCATTATCATTGTTGACTTCGGTAACCCGTCCAACAGAAAGCCCTGCTTCGATTAACATCACGGTTGCTTCTTCTTCTGACTTACCAATCAGGTTTGGAACCTCAATCTTTTTTTCCTCCGGACCCAAGCTGACCCAAAGGTTAATCATCGCCCCTTCGGCAGCTTTACTATTTGCTTCCGGGCTTTGTTTAAAGACATTGCCGACCGGAATATAATCATCATAATCATCGGAACGGCTATAAGCAAATCCTTCCCGGTTGAGAATTGAGATTGCCTCTTCGATAGTTTTGTTTTGTAAATCCGGTACTTCTACCCCTTCTGAACCAATGCTGACGGTCAGTATGATGTTGCTGCCTGTAATCATACGATCGCCAGCACGAGCCGAAGCCTTTATGACCCTGCCTTGTTCTACATCAACACTCTCAGAAAGTTCTATTTCCGGCGTCAAACCAAGTTCAATCAAAGCCCGTTTCGCTTCATCTTCTTGCATTCCAACTACATCAATCATCTCTACATATTCGTCTTCTTCCTCAATATGATTATTTCCATTGCCAAACAAATCAAATTGGAACAAGCCAAATGCCTGTCCGGCGACAAACAAAACAACGAGACCGATTAAGATTGCCGCAATAATTGCCAAAACAGTTGTGACTTTTTCCATCTTGGGATTGTAATCCTCATCATCGTCATATTCATCGTAATCATCTTCATATTCATCATGATCCTCTTCGTGATCATCTTCATACTCGTATTCTTCATCTTCATGATATTCATTTTTTTCCGCATAAGCCGGAGCTTCCCGAAGCCCGGCCATGTCCGTTTTTAATTTGCGCTGTTGATTCTTCTTGATTTCAGCTACTTCACGATCCGTAATCGGCCGCGTCAAGGCTTCTTCGTCTGGGTGAGTCATTTTAACAAAATCATCATCCGGATTCATCAATGATTGCTTCAAGTCACTGATCAGCTCACCCATTGTTTGGTATCGCCGGTCAGGACTTTTCTGACAGCACTTAAACACAATCTTCTCTACGCTTAAGGGAATTTCAGCGACATAATCACGAGGGGAAGGCATATCTTCCTGAATATGCTTGATGGCAATCGCAACCGTTGTTTCGCCGTTAAAGGCTACGCGGCCGGTAAGCATTTCAAATAACGTAATGCCCAGAGAATAGATGTCACTTTTTTCATCCGAAAAACCACCTCTTGCCTGCTCGGGCGAGGTATAGTGAACGGAGCCCATGACATTGGAAGTAATGGTATTACTGGTCGCGGCTTTGGCGATGCCAAAATCGGTGACTTTTACTTTTCCGTCCTTGGAAATAATAATATTCTGTGGCTTGATATCACGATGGATGATGTGGTTATTATGCGCCGCTTCTATGCCCATGCAAATCGGAATGGTAATGCTGATTGCCTCTTTTACTGACAGGCGTGCTTTTTTTTCAATATACTTTTTAAGGGTAATTCCTTCAACCAATTCCATGACAATATAATAAATGCCATTTTCTTCACCAACATCATATACATTGACGATATTGGGATGGCTTAAGCCTGCTGCCGCTTGGGCTTCAATCCGGAATTTCGAAACAAAATTGGCATTCTCTGAAAATTCTTGTTTTAACACTTTAATCGCAACAAAGCGATTTAATTTGTGGCATTTGGCTTTATAAACATCACTCATTCCGCCAGTGCCAATTTTCTCTAATATTTCGTATCGATCTCCGATGATCATTCCGATTTTAACCATTTTATTTCTCCACTACTTTTCATTGTATCAATACAATTGCTATATTATCCTTGCCCCCATGTTCATTGGCAGTCTCCATCAACGTCTTTGCTTTCTTTTCTACATTCATATCGCTATATAAAATGTTACCGATTTCCGCATCTTCAAGCATATCGGTCAAACCATCCGAACATAATAAAACAATTTCATTGGCGGCCAATTTTTCATGAAAAAAATCAACCTGCAATTTTTCTTTGGCACCAACTGCCCTTGTGATGATATGCTTATCAGGGTGATGCTGGGCGGTCTCTTTTGCCATTCCACCAAGGCGGACCATCTCTTCTACCATTGAGTGATCCTTTGTGATTTGACGAATGCTTTTTTTATTGGGGTTTGCTACATAAAGACGACTGTCACCGACATTTGCAACATAAAGATTATTGCCGGTTAATGTGGCAGCTACAATAGTGGTACCCATGCCATAAAGCTCATAATTCTCACTTGCTTTGCGGCGGATTACCCGATTTGCTGCTTGGATTGCATAGTCTAGAATTTTCTTCGGATTCTTTCCGGCAAAAACCGCAACTTCATCCAGCACCGTTTGAACTGTCCATTGCGATGCCAATTCACCGCCATTGTGGCCGCCCATGCCATCGGCAACAATAAAAATATTCGGCAGATTTCCTATTTTCTCCCGACTTTCATAGATATAGTCTTGATTTAGTTTGCGCCTTTTACCGATATCAGTTATCGCAACTGACTCTAGCATCCGCATCTCCTTTGTATGGTAAGTTGTCTAGCGCCAGTCGCATTCATGCGACTTGTGTGCATCATGGCAACTGAGATTCATTGCATAGCAATGAATCTCAGTTGCCCACAGGCACTATTTATATCACTTCCCATTTCCCTTCTTATGGTAACATTAATTTGATTTTTTTCAAGTGTATTTTTGAAATCCAAGGCATTTTTCTTTGCTGTAGCACAAAAATCACGCTCTTTGACTGGATTTAGGGGAATCAAATTAACATGGCAGGGAATATCATGAATATGGTGGTTCTTCCTTTTAAACTTAATGAGCAAGTCTTTTAACGCCATCGCATCTTCCTTGCTGTCATTGACATCGTTCATTAAACTATATTCAAAGGTAATCCGCCGCCCTGTTTTCATAAAATAATACTGACATGCCGCCATCAACTCCGTTAAGGGGTAGGCCTTGGCAATGGGCATCAGCCTTATTCGCTTTTCATCGGTTGCGGCATGGAGTGATATAGCCAAATTGATTTGCAGCATCTCATCAGCCAAACGGTATATTTCCGGAATAAGTCCGCAGGTCGATACGGTGATATTCCGCATGCTGATATGCAGGCCATTTTCGTCCGACAGAATTTTGATAAAATTAAGCAGCTCTTCATAATTGTCCAATGGCTCGCCAATTCCCATTACTACGACATTCGAGACACGCTCTTTCGTATGACGGGTGACCGCATAAACCTGTTCCAGCATTTCCCCGGCAGTTAGCGAACGGGCAAGCCCTCCAATCGTCGATGCGCAGAACATGCAGCCCATGCGGCAGCCAACCTGACTGGAAATACAGACCGAGTTTCCATGCCGATATTTCATGAATACACTTTCAATAAAATGCCCATCTGATAAGGCAAAAAGAAATTTCCGGGTACCATCCAATGATGATTCCTGGAACTTTGCCATCGTAACTACCGGAAAGGAAAAATGGTTGGCCAGATAGGCTCTTGAAGCTTTCGGGATATTCGTCATTTCCTCAAAGCTCTGCACCAAATGCTTATGCAGCCACTCATAAATCTGCATGGCGCGGTAAGGCTTTTCACCAGCTGCGGCAAGTGCTTCATTTAATATTGGAAGTGGCAGAGATTTGATATCGGTCATTTAATATCCTCGCGTCTTAAGCGACAGATAAAAAATCCATCGGTTTGGTGAATGCCGGGAAGTAGTTTCAGTATGCCGATTTCAATTTCTTCTTTCGGTTGATTCAATGACACAAGCCGCTCCGGCAAAGCATCATAAGTGAAAGGAAAATTCTCGACAAACCATTCCATCATGTTTTCGTTCTCATCACGCGTCATTGTGCAAGTGCTGTATATCAATATTCCCCCAGGTTTTACGTACTGCCACACCGTTGATAAAATCCAGCGCTGTAAACCAGATAAGGCAGATATTGACTCCGGATTAATTTTATATTTAATATCAGGCTTCTTACCGATGACACCAAGCCCTGAACACGGCAAATCAGCCAATAAGATATCCGCTTTTTGCATCAACGATTCATCAAGGACACTGGCATCGTGAACCGATATTTCGATGTTTTTTTGCTGTAAGCGGATTTTGTTTTCTTCTATTAGCTTGCATTTATTGGTACTTAGATCACGGGCAATGACCTTTCTCGCTCTTTTGGCGGCATGAAGTGCTTTTCCACCGGGGGCAGCGCACACATCGACAACGGTATCTTCTGCACCAATCCCTGCTGCTTCACATACGAGCATCGAGCTGACATCTTGAACGATAAAAAAACCTTCTTTGAATCCGGGCAAATTAGAAATGTCGCAAGCTATAGAAAGTTCATAAGCATAATCCAGATAAGGATGGGGATGGACTTTCGCACCGATTGCTTTTAATGCATTTAGCCACTCCTCTTTTTTGGCATTCTTATGTAACCGCACTGTAATCGGTTTCGCTTCGATTAAGCCGCGCAAAATGGATTCCGTTTTTTCGTATCCATACTCGGCGAGCCATTTTTCGACCAGCCATTCCGGCATTGAGTAAGAAATGGATAAGTCATTTGGCAGAGCTATTGTCTCTTTTTGTCTGACGATATTACGAAGAATACCATTGACAAATCCTTTCAAGGAAGAAAAACCCCTCTTTGCCGCCAGTTTTACCGCTTCATCACAGGCGGCACGATCGGGGACATTCGTCATGAAAATGATTTGATAGACACTCATTCGTAAAAGATTACGAATCAGCGGCTTCATTTTAGCGATCGGAACCTTGGAAAATAGATCAATGATATAATCGAGTTTTATTTGTTGTTCAAGCGTTCCTTCCGTCAAACGTTTGATGAAAGCTTTATCGCGGGTCTCATAATGGTCTAATTTTGCGAACGTTTCCCGCATGACAAGATGACCAAAAGCCCCTTCCTCATTTACCCGGAGGAGCATATTGAGGGCAATGCTGCGGGTGTCTGTCATATAATCTCCCAATTTTTATGAAGCTTTAGTTATTCTTTGGTGCCGGACCATTGTCAAACCTACCGCAATGCGGTAGGATAAGCTTAGAAAATCTCTTCGAGTTTCACACTATGTTCTTCGGCCACGTAAGGCAATCAAACGAACCAACTGCAATACGGCAGCAGCAGCGGCGGCTACGTAAGTTAAAGCAGCAGCGGTCAACCCCTTACGACTGCCTCTTGCTTCCTCGTCACCCATGATCCCATAATCACCAAGCGCTGACATCGCCCGATTAGAAGCATCAAACTCGACCGGCAAGGTAACAATCTGAAACAATACCGCAAGCCCAAATCCGATGATGCCAATATTCAATAGCATCATTCCAATCGGCAGCTCCAGTCCCATGATAAGACCTATGAAAATGAGGGGCATCCCGAGCTGGGAACCAATGGTCGCAACCGGTACCAATGCCGCCCGTACTCTTAAGGGAGCATACTCATTGTGATCTTGAATTGCATGTCCGCATTCATGAGCGGCGACACCAACAGCGGCAATTGAACTGGAATCGTATACCGCCTCTGATAAGCGCAGGACTTTCTTGCGAGAGTCATAATGGTCGGTCAGATTGCCGGCAACTCGCTCAATTTTGACATTATTGATCCCACTGTTCCGCAGAATGCGCCCAGCTGTTTCTGCCCCTGTGATTCCGCTGCGACAGCGGACACGGGAATACTTTGAAAACGTGCTTTTAAGATACCCACTGGCAGCTAAGGAAAGAGCTGCCCCAATTAGGACTAGAATATATGTGCTGTCCATGTTTTTTCCTCCTTATACTCCTATGAAATGTGATATTGTTGACTCGTTCAGTCAATTGTCTCTGACATCATTTCGCCAGCCGAAATATTATAACCCAATAGAAAATCGCGGACTGACATTTTTTTCTTACCTTCTATTTGTAATTCGGTGATTGCCAGGCAGCCCTCGCCGCAAGCGACGATGATGCTGTCTTTTGTCACATCCATGATGGTGCCCGGTTTGGCCGTTTCACTTTGACGGGATACTGAATCAGCCGCCCATATTTTTAAAGTTTTATTATGATAATCAGTATACGCACCGGGGCGGGAATGTAACCCTCTTATCAGTCTTTCGATTTTAACCGCCGGAGTCTGCCATTTGATCTTGCCCTCATCGCGGCTGATCATCGGGGCATGGGAAGCTTCCTCATGATTTTGCTTGATGGCATTAACCTCGCCTTTTTCAATTTGGACTAAGGCTTCCACGATTAGCTCAGCACCCAGCAATGATAATTTATGATGCAGCGAATCACTGGTTTCACATTTCTCCAGCTCTATCTTCTTTGTAAACAATATATCTCCGGTATCAACGCCCTGATCCATTTGCTGGATGGTGATTCCGGTTTCCTTTTCGCCACTTATAATGGCTCTTTGAATCGGTGCCGCGCCACGATACTTTGGTAATAATGAAGCATGGATATTGATGCAGCCATAGCGTGGCAGCCGAAGGATTTCTGCGGACAAAATCTGGCCATAGGCGACTATCACATAAATATCCGCGCCAAACCTTTTCAATTCCATAACGGCATCTTCTGCTTTGATTTTAAGCGGCTGTAAAATAGTAAGATTTTGTGTGAGGGCAAACTCTTTGACCGGTGAGCATTTTATTTCCCGGCCACGGCCTTTTTGTTTATCAGGCTGGGTTGCAACTGCCAACACCTCATGTCCGGCATCGATGATTGCTTGCAATGGCGGTACCGCGAAATCCGGAGTTCCCATATAAATAATTTTCAATTATTCACCCTCTTTATCCTCTTCTTGCTCTTCTTCTGCTTCCGAGTTATCCCTGAGTTCACCTTCCACCGACTCAATATATAAGCGACCATCCAAATGTTCCATTTCGTGGCAGATTGCCCTTGCCAACAGCTCGGTCGCTTCCAGTTCAAATGGCTTTAGCTTTTCATCATAAGCCATTACCTTGACATAATTCGGTCTTGTGACGATGCCATGCTTGCCCGGGACGCTCAAGCATCCTTCTTTGCCCGTTTGCTCACCACTGGTTAAAATAATGCGAGGATTGATTAGAACATATGGATTTTCACCATATTCTTCACCGGCATCAACGACGAAAATACGTTTCAACACGCCTACTTGGCAAGCCGACAAACCAACACCTTCGATGTCATACATAGTATCCAACATATCTTTGATTAACATTTTTATGCGCGGGGTCATTAAGGTTACTTCTTTGCTGGTTTTTTCGAGAATATCATCACCAATTACCCTTATATTTCTGATTGCCATTTACACCATTCTCCATCTTTCACGGATTCTTTTATTTCTGTATCGGAAATTGCTCCTGCCAGCGTAAATAATAATGCCACAATTATGGGTCAAAATCAAACTGAACCATTATGCCGGTTATCTCATTTCCCTTAAATCTTTCAGCCAAGTTTTCTTCCAGAATATCTTTACTTTTAATCAGTATATCATAATTATGGTGTTTGATAATAATTAAAAAACGATAAATATCATTAATTTTTGATATCACCGCCGGAGCCGGGCCAATGATTTGCAAACTTGAGTCCAAGTTCATTTCGTTGACCGGCTTAGTCAATTTGCTTCCGCTTTTTTCTAGCAGCCGTACCAAATCTTCCGCCAGTGTGATGCCTTTATTTTCATCTTCCGCATTGACGAGAATCGCCAGCATATGGGCGGCCGGCGGATAAGAAGCCAATTCACGATAAATGATTTCTTCTTCATAAAAAGCCGGATAATCTTGGTTCGCCGCATGGATGATGCTATAGTGCTCCGGCCGATAGGTTTGAATCACTACTTCACCGGGTTTTTCACCACGTCCGGCACGGCCGGCCGCTTGGGTCAAAAGCTGGAACGTCCGTTCCCCGGCACGGTAATCATTCACATTTAATGATAAATCGGCGGCAATGATCCCAACCAAGGTGACATTGGGAAAATCATGTCCCTTTACAATCATTTGTGTCCCGATTAATATATCTGCTTTTCCATTTGCAAAGGCCGAAAGTATTTCCCCATAACTGTCTTTTGTTTTGGTCGTGTCACCATCCATCCTAAGTACTCTTGCAGTTGGCCAAAGCTTGCGGATTCCTTCTTCAATCTGTTGCGTGCCTGCTTTAAAACCCAGAAAATATTTGGAGTTACATTCCGGACACAGCTTCACTTCATCCATCCCATAGCCACAATAATGGCAGAGCATTTTACCCACTTGATTTTTTCCTAAACTGCGATGCTTTGATAATGAAACATCACAATGAGGACATTTTAACACATACCCACAAGAGCGGCAAGAAATGAAACTGGAATAGCCGCGGCGGTTTAGGAAAAGCATGGTTTGCTCACCGGAATTCAATCGATCTGTAATGAGCTTTTGTAGTTTGATGCTAAATATCTGGCGGTTGCCTTTCTTTAGCTCTTCCCGTAAATCAATGATATGTACATCGGGCAATACCGCCCCACTTAACCGATTTTCCAGAGTAAACAGTCGGTATTTATCATTGACAGCTCGGTAATATGCTTCCAAGGATGGGGTGGCTGAACCTAAAACAAGGCTCGCTTTTTTAATTTTTGCTAACGCCAAAGCTGTTTCACGAGCATGGTAGCGGGGTGTTTTTTCACTTTTGTAACTGGTTTCATGTTCCTCATCGATGATAATCAAACCCAAATCAGAAAATGGCACGAACAAAGCCGAACGCGGCCCAATGATAATATCAATTTCACCACGTTTTGCCCTCTCGCATTGATCGAATTTTTCGCCCGCTGAAAGTGATGAGTTGATAACTGAGACACGGTCGCCGAAGCGTTTATAAAAGCGGAGCAAAATTTGATAAGTAAGGGCGATTTCTGGAATCAAAACAATGCATTGTTTGCCCGTCGCAATCACATTTTCAATAATTCCCATATACACTTCCGTTTTACCGCTTCCGGTAATGCCGCGAATCAGATATGTATTACGGACACCCTCACGGTAATCGGAATCAATGGCAGCAACAATCTCCTGCTGGTCAGGACTTAAAATCGGTTTGGTTTCATGCTCCGCAGAAATTTTGACCGGATTTCGATAGTAATGAACAATATCGATGGCAATAATTCCTTGCCGTTCAAGGCTTTTCAAGGTCGCGGCGTCAACATGGAGCTTTCTTGTCACCAACTCGTAGGGCAAGATTTCTGCGTGTAACAGCTCGGATAGAATTCTGGCTTTTGCTGATTGATTTTTATTGACTGATTCAGTCAGTGCTGTCGCTATCTTACTTTCTGATACCAAGCGCCGTACCGTTTTTTTCTCTTTCGGCTTAAACTTCTGTTTTGCCGGCAAAACCGTCTTCAATGCGGCAATCATTGTTCCGCCATAATGTTTCTTCATCCATGCCGCCAGCTTTATTGCATCGCTTGACATATCCATTCCGACATTTGCTATCCCGATAATCTCTTTCAGCTTGTCCGGCGGATATTCCGCTTGATTGGTTTGTTCAATAATGACACCCGATATCTGGCGATTGCTTTTTCCGAAAGGAATCACCACACTCATACCGGGTTCCAGCCGCCCATGTAACGATGCCGGGATCCGGTACTGAAAAGGCCGGTCAACATTTTCATGGGCAATATTTACGATAACATTGGCATATAAGTAAGGGGGCATGTTAACCTTTCTTGATTGAGTACTCTCGGAAACTCTTTGTATGCAAATTTGCGAGATGATTTTTTGTCAGATGTGCACAAATTTATGAGGCGTACGCGGGCGTACGTTGATTAAATTTGTGTGCGTCTGGCGGAAAATCAGCCGCAAATATGCGTGCAAGGGAGTTT
>Ga0082212_10010311_pt1 | contig 11973 bp, 7 predicted proteins | sample TergutNt197P3_FD_71548 | JGI IMG/M metagenome (GOLD analysis project Ga0082212, IMG submission 71548) | Neocapritermes taracua P3 segment gut microbial communities from Petit-Saut dam, French Guiana - Nt197 P3 | ecosystem: Host-associated > Arthropoda: Insects > Digestive system > Gut ... | reverse complement strand
CGCTGGATAATTTAAGCGTCAAAATAAAGCAGGGTGAAAAAATCGCGATTGTTGGCGCGAACGGAAGCGGTAAATCTACTTTTGTAAACCTGCTCTGCGGGTTATATGGCGCAGGGAGCGGAACGGCGGAAATAAACGGTGAATCAATCAGCCGGAATTTTTGGAAAGCGCGGCGTTCGATGTCTGTAATATTTCAATCATTTTGCCAATATCAAGACACGCTTAGAAATAATATAACGATTTCAGACCCTTCGCGTTCCGGTGAAGACGAAGCGATTTTATCCCTTGCCAAACGGACGGGCGCGGACGAAGTGATTACGAAGCAAGAAAGCGCGCTCGATGAAATTATCGGTATGTTTTCGCAGGACGGCAATAACTTATCGGGCGGGCAATGGCAGAAAGTCGCTATCACCCGCGCTTTATTCCGAAAAAATGCAAGAGTTTACATACTCGACGAACCAACCGCCGCGCTTGACCCTATCGCAGAAGCGAATATTTACCGTAATTTCGCCGAGCTTACGGAAGATAAAACTACTATACTCATATCTCACCGGCTTGGCGTTACAAGCGTTGTTGACAGGATTTTAGTCTTTGACAAAGGACGAATCGTGGAGGACGGAAACCATACAGAGCTTATGGCTAAAAACGGGCTATACTCGAAAATGTATAAGGCGCAGGCTAAATGGTATCAATAAATATAGAAGCATATTACACTTATTCTCCCCTGACGGTTTTAGCTGTTTATTCAAATAAAATATACTCATTTTTTCGTGTTCCATATCTTTGAAAGACGGGTTTTTATTCAAAAAATTAAGAAACACCTGCTGGCACGCGTCATCTACGGCTGACGGAAAATAATCGTATAATTTCCCTACGCAGATTCTATATACCATGTCGATATACTTTTCCGTAACTTCTGTTTTGTTACCGCTTGGAAAATCCATTTTATGCTCCCTTCATGTATCAGCTTGCAAATTTGATACAAATATTTTTCAAGGATAAATTTATCTCTTTACTTATATACAAAATTATATCATAGGATTTGTTACATTTATACGAAAACTTTTCAAAGTTGTTTTTTAAGTTTTTTGTTAAGGGATTAATTAATTATCGTTCCGCAACTACCGGTTGCTAAACTTCCAAGTTTAGTTGGTTGTCATTTTAAAAATGATTTGATATAATAGAGATACTGGATAAGGGGGTATTCAAATGAACATAGGTGAAAAAATACAGGAACACAGGGAAAAGAACCGTTTATCACAAGAAACGCTGGCAGAAAAACTCGGCGTTTCGAGGCAATCTGTTTCTAAATGGGAGCTTAGTCAAGCCTTGCCGGAAATTGATAAAATTGTAGCTATGAGCAGGTTATTTGAAATAACTACCGACGAATTACTTATACCGAAAGAACGTATATGTAAAAGCTGTCCCATGTTAGATAATATTAAAAATCTTATTAATGAAAATCCCAAAATTATATGTCAAGCGGTAACAACTATGTTAAAAGGCGAAGAAAACGACAAACAAAAACTCGCAATACTAATGACCGCGTTGGGCGCGGATTACGCGGTAAAAATATACAAGCATTTAACAGATGATGAAATTGCGATAATAACAATGAGAGTCAGTATGCTTTCAAAAGGATTTATTTCAAATATTGACGTATCAACTAAAAATGAGGCGCTTGACGAGTTTTATAAAATGTGTACTGATATTCTTGAACAAGCATAATTTCCGGCAATTAAAAATAACAACCGATAGTTGATAAAACAACTTTTGGTTATATATAAAAAGAAACCGTCAAATTAATGATGGTTTCTCTTTATCTATTAAAATATTATGCCTGCGCTGTTCTTAACCGTTTCTATATCTTAAAGCCTGCGCGTTCCACATTTCGCTGTATTTTCCGTTGAGCGCGAGAAGCTCGTCATGCGTTCCCTGCTCTGATATTTCTCCGTCGTCAAGCAAATAAATCCTGTCCGCTCTTCTTGTTGTTGACAGCCGGTGAGATATAAATATCACCGTTTTTTCTTTTGCCACGTTATTCATTGACATATTTAAGTTATATTCGGCAATCGGGTCAAGCGCGGACGACGGCTCGTCTAATAAAACCAGTCCCGCGTCTTTATAAAACGCTCTCGCGACCGCGAGTTTCTGCGCTTCGCCGCCTGATAAATCAGTTCCCTCGTCGTCAAACTCATTTGTTATATTTGTTTTCAATCCGTTTTTTAATGATTTATACCTGTCATAAAAATCGCTCATTTTAATCGCGTTTATTATATTATTCTCATCGCCGTCATTTACTTTATCCATGACGACGTTTTCCCCTATATCCGCCGCGAAAAGCTGAAAATCCTGAAATATAACGCCGATATAATTTCTGTACTCGTTAATGTCATACTGCCGTATATCAACGCCGTTTAAAAGTATGCAGCCGTCAGTAGGGTCATAGAGCCTTAATAATAGTTTTATCAGCGTGGTTTTTCCCGCGCCGTTATATCCGACCAGAGCGATTTTTTCTCTGGCATTTATTTTTATATTGATATTTTTTAAAATCATATTGTTTTTATCATAACCGAAAGATACGTTCCTACACTCCAGTATTCCGGAATGTTCAGGCATTTCGCATGATTTTTCGTTTTTAATATTATTATCGAAGTTCAAGAAACTTTTTATTTTTTCTACATATAAGCTTGTTTCCACCGCAAACGGACCCAAATCGGCTATAGTGCTCAATCCCCGCCGTAAATTTGCGGCAGAATTATATAATACCACTACTTCCGCGAATGAAACCATGTGAAATACAGAAGCTTTAATAACTAAATATAATATATAAATAACGTCAAACATAAAATCCGAGGATACATACCATGCCATAATACTTACGATAAAACGCTTGAATCCGTATTTTTTATTTAGGTTATATATTTCGTCGTTGACTTCGTCGAACTCTTTGTGCAATCCTTTGGAAACCTCTTTGTTCAATCTCAAATCCTTCGCGTAATCTTTTAAATAAAAAACCCGCCTTATATAATTTCTTTTCCGTTCCAATACGTTTTCCTGCAACCTTATTTTATAGTTTAATTTATTGAGGATATTTGAAAAAACCGTTCTCATTATAAAAGACGCTATAACAAATAAAATCGACATTGCGTCTATCGCGATAAAAAACGTGCCGTAACAAATCAGCATAGCTGCGCTTGAAAAAACCATGTTTACCAATCTTTTTGCGCGTTCGACGGCGTTATCCGCTTCCGATACGGATAAAACAAAATTATTGTAATATTCGGTGTTGTCATAACACGAAATATCTACTTCTTTGGCTTTGTTATATAATTTTAATTTTAAAGCCTGCTGCACAATGGGTAAAAACTTATATCCCGCGTAATGGTGATATAAATTGAAGAAAAGCGTCGAAATCATTGAAAGCGTCACAATTAAAACGAGATAAATCAAAACTTCCCCGAAACTCTTTCTTGTTTCAATCGCGTGAAGCACCAGATATACGCATACAGTCTGCTCGCAAAAGTTTATTACAATATGAAACACAGCGGCGAGTATATCATAAATCCCTAATACGGGAGCCGCGCCAAATAAAATTTTTACGGCAAATATATTATTTGATATAATCTTTTTCATTATATATTTACCTCCGATTCATTCTCTTGCGAGTCATGTATAAAATAATTTTTTTCCTGTATCTTGTATATTTCGGCGTAGGATTTATTTGCTTTAATTAAATTCCCATGCGTTCCGTTTTCTAAAATTGTCCCGTTTTCGCACATTAATATAATATCAGCGTCTTTTACGCATGATAACCTGTGCGATATAAAAAATCCGACGCCGTTTTTGTTTCCGGCTGATTTTAATATACTGTTAAAAAGCTCGTTTTCGGCGATGGGGTCAAGAGCCGACGATGGTTCGTCAAATACCACTACGGGCGTTTTATACGCAAGCGCGCGCGCCACGATTATTTTCTGCTCTTCGCCCCCCGAAAGAAGCGCGCCGCCGTCGTCAAATTCTTTTGTCAGCGTCGTGTCAATCCCGTTGGAAAGCCTGATTACGCGCTCGTATATTCCCGCGGATTTCAACGCTTTGAATACTTCCTCGTCCGTGCCTTTTCTTCCCATTAAAACATTTTCCCTGACGCTGCCCGAAAAAATTTTTACGTCCTGAAACGCGCACGCGAATAATCTGCGGTATTCCAAAAGATTATATTCTCGTATGTCCCTGCCGTTTACTAATATCGCCCCGTCAGACGGGTCGTATAACCTCATAAGCAATTTTACAAGCGTGCTTTTTCCCGCTCCGTTATGTCCGACCAGCGCAAGGTTCTGACCTTTTTCTACGCGGAAAGATACATTATTTATCGCGTTAACTATGCCGTCATAAGAAAACGACACGTTTTTAAACTCTATTGCGGTTATGTTTTTGTCGGGTATAATGCCGTCGTAATCCTCCGGTATTTTTTCTTCATAATCTAAAAACCGGCGCAGATTTGATATAACCATACTGTCCTCGACGCTCCTGTTAACAGCGTTTAATACGCCCAGCCAGCCCCAAGATGCCGTAATCATTACGCTTGTCAGCACCGCCATCTGCTCAAAAGAAATCATGTTCTGCACTATAGCGCGGTATGTTCCGTATATAAATATCCCCTCAAAAATCATTGTAAACGAAAAAAAATACTGCACGATTCCGAGGGGAAATATTCTTTTGAAATATTTTTTCCATATCGAGCTTTTTGCTTTCGTCGCGTCTTTATATTTATCAAATAATACGTTATGTATTTTAGACAGCCGTATTTCTTTCGCGTATTCGGGCAGGTACATGACTCTGTTTATATATCCCATTATCCTGTCAAGAGGCACTGAGTCCAGATAGCGTTTATAATTTATTTTATTTACTATGGGCGCGAAAATAAAATTGCCTATTACCGGGGCGGCTAAAAACAAAATTGTCCATTTATCTATTGTAACCATCACCCATGAAGCGGCTAACGCTCCGGTTATACCTGCTATAATTCTGCCTAAATTGTCGGTTACTTCTCTTAATTTAGTTCCCGCGCCGTCCAGAGCTATTGAAAATTCGTCGTAAAATTTACTGTCTTCGTAGCATTTAAGCTCTACGTTTTCCGATTTCTTATATATTTTTTTGTATATGCCGTGATATAATTTTACGTTCTGCGTCGGGAATATCACGTTTTCGCAATAATATACATACGCCTGAAGCAATAAGCTTATGCCGCCGATAACGGATACGGATAATATGATTTCATTAAGCGGCAGCTCGTTCTGGATAACGTTTATTACGAAACGGACAAAATACGCGCTGTAAAATACCCATAATAACTGGTTTACCGTTTGCCTCAGTAAAGAATGTATCACTCTTGATTTAGATAACGAAAAAGCGAGTTTTACCGCGTATATGTTGTTTTTTAATATTTCGGTTCTTGTTTTTTCTTTTTTCATTTGATTCTCATATCCTTTATTCTGTTTATAACCGGTATTTCCCCGGTTCCGGACGTTTTGATATTTTGCCCCTGACGCGCTCCAAGCGTTCAGGGAACAGCGCGTCCGGTATAGGCTCAAGCGCATCGACTTCCCCGCGTTCAACCGGAATTGGACCATGCGTTGGGGTAAGCCACTTTACGGCGTTTGTTATGACTTTCTGTACGCTTTTATTTTCAGAATAAACCGGAAATTCCTCATGCCCCTGCTGGAAATAAAATATCTTCCCCGCTCCTCGGTTCCATGCTGCTCCCGAACGCAATACCTCGCCGCCCTGAAACCAGCTTACGAATATGAGGTCGTCGGGCGTAGGAATACCGAACGGTTCTCCGTACATTTCGTCGTATTCAATATCGAACCAATCATTTTCTAACCCTTCGGCTATGGGATGCGCCCGGTTTATAACCCATACCCGCGTCCGCTCGCCGCACTCGCGGTATTTGCCGCCCGCTCTGCACCTGCCGAGCAGCAAAGTTCCTATTTTGCTGAAAAGCCCCGAATGAAGAATGAGTAAGCCCATGCCGCGCTGTAATACCGCCGTGACAATCCGTTCGGCGGCTTCGTCTGGTACTTTGTCGTGGTACATGTGGCTCCACCACACAAGAACATCGGTATTGTCGATAAGATTCTGCGACAGTCCGCAGTCGTCCATATTAAGAGAACTTACCGTAATTTCAAGCGCGGGGTCGTTTCTCAAAAAATCGGCTACCGCCGTATTTATGTCGTTCGGATAGCTTTTTACCGCGTGCGGCTGACTTTCGGGTAAACCTTCGCTCCAAACAGTCACTTTGATTTTGTCCATTTTTTTCCTCCCTGTTACAATATAATTAGCGGATAAGGCACGGTATCCGGCGGTGCGTTTATGACGGCGTTTTCAAGGGAAGGCTGGGACTTTGGAAATCACAGCGCAAGGAATGCGCCGATTATCTTTGAGCATACGTTTAATATGATAATTTTACGAGCTTTCTTATCATAGGCGAAAAAACTGAAAAGCCGTCAAAAGAAGCGATTTTTGCAGAAACCCTGAAACTCATAAAGCGTCTTATCTCCGAGGAATCCCTCGTTCAAAGTCACCACAATGGAATTTCGGCGCACAAAGCGTTCGCAAACGCTCTTATGACATACGATTGGGAAGATAATTTTGAACCGTATATGTCCGTGATGTGTACCTACAAAACCTATCTCGACAGGCAGTACGCCGTTAAATTTTTACAGGATAACGGACGTAATGATTTGGCTGATATTTATAAAAAGATAACCGAACTTTGCGCGGAGTTGGGACGGATTATCCCGCAGGACTTTTCGGCGGGTGATATGTTCAGCGATAAAACAAAATTAAAACCATACTGCGATATACTATTGCAGATAAGCGGGTTGGAAGAAAAAGCGGCTTCTTTGTTATAAAGTTATGGTAGCAGGAAAAACCTGCTTTGCAACAGAGCGGGTTTTCCCTTTCATATAGGCGTTCAGTACGTAAACTTCGCATTAACAATACATAAATTATTTGATTACGTACACAACGAAAATTACCGTAGTATCATGGGTTTTAGTTCATCCAGTACATAAGTACAGAATTTTCAAGGTAATAATCTTTTTTAAATTTTTATGCTGACCGATGGCAACAGCAATCTTATTTTAAATTTAATGTAATTACGTACACGGAACTTTGAAAGTCACAATATAGCTGAAATTTTACCGTGTACGCAATTTTTCTATATCTGTACTGATAATTCAAGTATTACGTACTCGTCTTACCCAATTTTGAAAGCATAGAATGTGTTTTCATTTCCTTTGATTTTCGTAATCCTGTGAGTGAACCCACGATTTCCCATAACGAGTTTATCCTCGTTCACTAAATGTTTCTTCAAGTCCTCGTTATTCCGTCCTTCAAAGGAGCAGGAAGTTATATTTTTACTGCGGACGTAAAGAATATCTTCGGCAACGATGCCGACATGGTGCGAAGCGTCGTATCCATCGTAAGAACCTTGAAATAAAAAGATTTTACCTGTGACACCGTTATATATCTGCTTAATCTCGTTCATTATTTTAAGTGCATCTGTGTTTACGCCGGGAGTTTTAACGGTGCTTTTAGCGAGAAGATTTCGTATATTGTCTAATCGAAATTCAATACCCAGAGCCGTTGATAAGAGTTGCTCCGTAGCGAGAATCAGAGCAATCTTTTGCTGCTGACGCCCGTTTACGTCAGGATGTAGCTCCCGAACCGTATTAAGCCATTGTTCATATATCTCCGCGACGGCGGATTCTATATCGTCAAATTTTGCGAGATATTCAAGAAATAATTCTCCGGCGATGCCGTGGCACTCCCCGACAAATCTCGCAAGGTCTTCCGCATGGGCGGCGTTATCGGTATATTGCTTTTGGATAATCTCGAACACGCGGGACGCATACCCGTTATTTTCGCCCTGATTATCCATATCAAGAACGCTCACATTGGATGAGAGCAGAAGCGGCATAAAGTGGCGGGTTGCAGAGCTAAAATGCGTATTTAATCCCCGTCCGTCAGCAAATGCCGACACAGTTTCGCTCAAATATTTGCACCGAACGGTGACGTCGTTTCCAATCAACGGCAGCGTGTTTCCGTCGATTATATATTTCCGCAGAGCAGCTTCGGTTGCCACGTTTGTTGTTATACGGTCAGGACTTGTCCACATAGCGGCAGGTAGCAATAACACCGAATCTTTGCCTTTAAAAGCCTTTCCGACGATAGACAACACCACATTTTGAATACGCCGGTTCTGTAATATTTTATTAGTCAATCCGCTTGCGCCGACAACAAAAACAAGCTCTAAAGCCGAATCTCTGCCAAGGACATTGTGCTGTAATCCTTGAATCAACATATCTTTATCGCCTTTGACGACAAGTTCAGGCATGGATTTCGGCGAATTTTTATTTTTAAACGTTGATTCTGCGTTATTTCTATAATCGGAATCTTTGAATGACGAAGTTTCGGAATAGACTTTTTCGCCCATTATATAAGGTTTATCCTTTATTTCAACGATACCTTTTTGGGTATGATAATAATTATCGCGTTTCCTGTCGCTTCCCAGTTTTATAATCGTTTCAGCCAAACTATCCGCTTCGCCAATGCCGATAATAAATCCTTTACTCATCATTCGGCGTACAACGGACTTCGTATCTTTCAAGCAATCCCCGTAATCAATGATAATTTTACCTACATTTTCGTCTGGACTTGAAATAACAATACGGCGGTTCATATTGTCGGTGATGTCGGTTTCAAATTTAATATATGCTTTATCGCCAGACGCTAAATCAAGTGCCGCTGTTTTCAATATGGGATTCCAAAAACAATTCGGAAGACCGTCTATTTCTTCCGTAAAATCGGGTTTCAACATAATTAAATTCTTCTCAGTATTATTTTTATTCGATTTGCAGTCCTCTTGGCTGGATTCGTACACTTCTTCGATTATTTCGCTTTTATCTTTTTGCTGACCGATATAGTCAGCAAGAGCTTTCGCTACGTATTGTGCCAAATTAGGGGGTACAGCATTTCCTATCATTTGGTTCAACTTTCCTAAATTATCTTTTTCGTCAATCCATTTAAAATTGTCAGGAAAAGTTTGAATCGCCGCTCGGTCTCGCCATTTCAACACATGAACGCGGGAGTCATGCACATTAACACCATCCGGGTCTTTGTCATGTCCTTTGTACGCAGAAGGAAGCGTACCTTCTTCGCTATTACCAACGCCACGCATAGTGGGAGCAGGTTCATCTAATGAATAAATTGACCTCTGGGAATTATTGCGACCCCGCGAATAATAAAATTCAAAATTAATGCTATCGCCGAAATATTCACGCATTGTCATCGGCTTATTCGATAAACCAGATAAAATGAAAGGGAGTCCCGCATTGTCTTCACCGCCTAAATGTCCTATTAAAAAGTAACGATTACGTGCTTGCGGGACACCACAGAAACTCGCGTCAAGGGAGATTTCCGTAAGACCATAACCCGCAGATTTGAATATTGTTTTTGCTTCTGCCAGAGCTTTACTTCCTTGAATTTCTCTCACATTTTCCATGACGAAATATTTAGATAGTACATTTGCAATTATCTCCGCATACACTACCGTTAAACTTGCACGCTCTCCCTCTATCTTGTTACCAGCGTTGGAAAAATCCTGACACGGCGGACCACCTATAATTATGTCTGGACGCATAGCCTTAATTTCTGCTTGCACCGCTTTATTCGATAAATCTTTTTCATGAATCGGGTGGGAAAAATTCATATGATATACTTCAACTGCTGGTTTACAAAAGTCATACGCAGATATTATTTCAAAACCTGCGTTTTGGAAACCAAGCGAAAAACCTCCGCAACCGCTAAATAAATCGACTACTCGTAAACCAATATTAGTTTCAGCAGGAGCAGTTTCCATTTCTTTTGATTTCGGCATTTGCGCCTGATTGCCCCAAACTGTCCATTTATCGCTGTATCTCCGGCGTACGAACAATTCCAAAAATTTACCGGTTGGGAATTGTTTCTCCAAAAGCTCATTGTAATAGTCAGGTTTCTTACTGTGGTCCGTGCGTTTCTCACTATAAACGGAACTCACTCTGGTTTCTTGCGGCGGCGGACTAAATTTGCCTTTCGTACCAATCAATAAAAATTCATGCTGACCTCTCGCCCAATACCCCATTCCTACAATCTCTTTGTTCCAACACAAATTAGTCTTGTATTTAAAGCCCCACGCTTTCATCACTTCCAATGCTTCAGGCAGCTTCGCAACTGTTGCCCACAAGTAAAGAACTGCGTTTTTATCTGCTGGGATTTGCATTGCCTTGATTTCTTCCAAAGTAAGTGTGGGATAGTGATTTTCTACTGCTCGGTTCTTCGGCGCAGAATCATAACGCCACGGTGGGTCTGCAAGAATCACGTTGAATGTTCCTGATATAGGGGCAGGTGCAGTAAACGGTATATCCTTATATTTGCTTTTAGTCTGCTTCTCGGAGGGCATTGCCCCGAAATTCTGTACCTCATTATCGGAAATAAAAAATTTCCCTGCTCGAATGTCCTTGTCGAGCTGCCGCTCTGCAGCTCTGGATAAAGTGGATTTATTCATTGATAAATCCTCCTCGTTACAAATTTCTTTTTAAACGAACACCTGAATCCCGTTACAAACAGGGCATTTTGTCCGATTTAAAAAAGATATTTGTTTTTACCTACGGCACAAAAAATCAACAATGAAAGCAAGCAAACGCCCTATCTACCACAGATAAGGCGTTTGGGATATTTTAAAACACGAATTATTCCCCATGTTATCGGGGAGAACTTGATACTCCGAAAATGATTTATCAGACTATAAATCGTATCATTTTATACAATTTATGGAAATGAATAAAATTTTTATTCAGTCACCGCTACTTTTACAAACCACAAAATTATGTTTTCTTTTGATAAATTTAGTCCGTTCAAGCTAACAACATCGGCTCTTTTGCCCGTTGAGAAAATTTTTATCGGCTCATAATTGAGAAGCTGGTTCTCAAAATTTATCAGCGAAAAATCTCATTGGAAAGAGCCGACGCTAAAAACGTGCTACCCGTCATTACGGGATAAAGGTTGGGAACAGAAACAACTGAAGTTGAAACTATAGGTAAAACCAGCGTTTTCGATAAAATCAAAACATGGTATCGGCTCATATTCTTCAATGTTTTACAAAATATTAAACCAATTTAACCTCGTTTATGATATAATATATGAATAAATAACGCCTTTCTGCGTTTTCGGAGTGGTGCAGAAGGTATCATACGGAGGTTGGCATGAATAATTTCATTAAAGTAGACGGTGGGATATTCGTCCGAAAAGGCGATTATCAGGTGAAAAAAGGACTGTCGTTCTCGGAAATAACGGTCAAAGTCGATGATTTTTATATAGATGATTTCGTCGTCACGCAAGCTGACTGGGATGAGGTCATGGGGTATAACCCGTCTTATTTCAAGAATGATGCTTTACCCGTAGAGCTTGTCGGGTGGCATGAGTCTGTTTTATTCTGCAACAAGAAAAGCGCAAAAGACGGCTTGCAGCCATGTTACACGATAAACGGAGAACACGTTGAATGTGATTTCACGGCGAATGGTTATCGCTTGCCGACAGAAGCTGAATGGGAGTTCGCGGCAATCGGCGGAGTGAAAAGCAAAGGCTATCGTTACGCAGGCAGCGATAATCTTGACGAAGTGGCGTGGTACGCTAAAAATGCGGGAAAGACGACGCACCCGCGAGGGCAAAAGAAACCGAATGAATTAGGTCTATACGATATGTGCGGGAACGTGTTTGAGTGGTGCTGGGATTGGTGGGACAAGTTTGACTGCGATTATATGGATAACCCGAAAGGACCAGATACGGGAGCAATGAAAGTAGTGCGAGGCAACAACTGGGTCAATGGAGCGTCAACGAGCGATTTAAACAGGCGTGTACACCGTGGCGTGAACG
>Ga0082212_10010310_pt1 | contig 11974 bp, 4 predicted proteins | sample TergutNt197P3_FD_71548 | JGI IMG/M metagenome (GOLD analysis project Ga0082212, IMG submission 71548) | Neocapritermes taracua P3 segment gut microbial communities from Petit-Saut dam, French Guiana - Nt197 P3 | ecosystem: Host-associated > Arthropoda: Insects > Digestive system > Gut ... | reverse complement strand
ATGGCGCTGTCGATGCCCACAATATTTTCGTGGTATTGCACCATCGCGCGCCACCAGTACTGTTTGATGTTGTTTTTCAGTTCCACGCCATACTGCCCGTAGTCGTAAACGGCGCTTAGTCCGTCGTAAATTTCGCTGGAAGGAAAAATATAGCCATACTCTTTGGCGTGGGCGATGATTTGTTTGAAGAGGTCTTCGTTGGACATAGATGTTAGATTTTTATTAGCCGTAGGCTTCAGCCTACGGATTTTTAAATTTTAAATTTTTATTCGTGCGGCGAAAATATAGTAATTCCTAAAACTTTAAAATGTTTCTATTTTTTAATATTTTATTTTGATTTTTTTTCAAACGAGAGTATGTTTTTAGTAAAAAATGATGATAATTAAAATATTATGCTACTTTTGCCACCTTTATTATATTTAATATTATGATATTATGAAAAAAGTATTTTTTAATTTAATAGCCATAATTTCTTTATGCGTGTCTTCTTTGACTGCACAAACCACAACAGGAACAGATTTTTGGGTAACATTTGGACAGATTGGAACTTCCTATTCGGTGGTTCCATCTCAATTATGTGATATGCATGTCCGTATTGTAGGCGGATCCTTCCCAACATCCGGAACCATCTATTTCACAGAGTTGGGAACCGATACTACTTTTAATATTGCACCTTACGAGGTATATACCTATATGTTGGATAACGCTGAAAAAGATGCCGTTTATAACACTACAACAGGTACAACAAATTTCAGTATTCATATTACCGCTTCTAATCCGGTTTCCATTTATGCATCAAATCATTTTAATCAATTTAATGATATTTCAAATGTACTTCCTGTAACTGCATTAGGAACAGATTATTACGCAATATCGTGGAACAACGGTTTTGATTCGGATGCCTACGCTGTTATTGCAACAGAAAACGATACCCGTGTGTCTCATAATGGAGAAACTCCGATAACACTTGCCGCAGGGCAGGTTTACTACAGGGAATCTTCTAATATTCAAACAGGAGACCATATCACTTCCGATAAACCTGTAGCTTTTTTTACCCTGAATAGAGAAGTATGTATCCCATTGTTTGGTAGTGTTGATGATATTATTTTTCAACAATTGGCGCCCGTACATACTTGGGGAAAAACGTTTTTTGTGCCTGTTACTGTAATAGAATTAGAGTATGTGCGTATTGTGGCGTCGCAAAACGGTACTAATATTACACAAACAGGAGGAATTCTTCGCGACGATTTGGGAGGCGCATCCACCCTTAACAATTTGAATGCCGGAGATTATGTAACATTGGAAATAGCATTGAGTAATAACGGATGTTTTATTGCCGCCGATAAACCTGTGGGTGTGTGTTCTTTTATGAGATCCATCCTTTCAGGCGAAGGGCAAGGTTCGGCTTCAGAAGCATGGATACCGGCAATAGAACAATCTATTCCCACTGTCTTGATGACGCCTTTTGAACAACCCAATTACTTCTATCATTATGCCATAGTTATTACACCAACTGCTACAAAAACCAATACTACGGTTTCTACGGAAGGAAGCGCTCCTGTTTTATTGAGTGGCGGAAACTGGTATGACAACGTGGATGCAGGAATGTCGTTTTACAATATGCCGTTACCCGATTTTTCCGCATCATACATATTTTCCAATCCGGAAGGAGTTATGGTGTTTGGCTATGGACTGAACACCGTAGCATATTCTACGGCTGCTTCTTCTTATTACTACCTTGCAGGCTCCGGTATGCGCAATCTGCAAATGTCGTTTTATGTTAACGGTATCCATTATGAAGATTTATCCTCCGAAATTATTACCACACCAAATATTAACTTTCACGCCGAAATAGAAGATTGGAGTAGTTTAAGGTGGTTTATTGACGACGTTGAATACCTTCCGGCGCAAGATGAATTGGATTGGAGTATCACTTTTGCCCCCGGTATCTATAATCTTAGAATGTGGGCACAATTTACCGGCGGGAATACGATGTCAATTTCAGCAATAGTTAATATTGCCGCATTGATTGAGGCTACGGCTGAACCGCTCACTGCCGGTAGCGTTACCGGCACCGGCTATTACGAAGTGGGTGAAACCGCTACGCTTACAGCCATACCGGCAAACGCCTGCTACGAATTTCTTTATTGGGCTGATGAATTTGACAATGTGCTTACCACCGGAAATCCACTTTATGTTACGGTTGAAGGAGATAGCAGTTTTGTGGCACATTTTCAACTTAAAACCTATACGATTACGCCTTCGGTAATTGGCGGAAACGGCGCCATTGCCCCAAATGCCACAACTTCTGTGGATTGTGGCAATAACCAAGCCTTTACTTTTACCCCTGATAATTGTTATGAATTAAATTCGGTTTCTGTTGACGGCTCGACCACCATCCCAAGTGGAATTGGGGTTTTAAGCGGCAATACTTTCACTTTTAACAATGTTACGGCAAACCACACTCTTGATGTAACTTTCAGCAAAATAACGTATGAAATTATCGTGCTGGCAGATCCGCCCACCGGCGGCGATGTCTCAGGTGGCGGAACAAACATTGGTTGCGATTCTTTGGTAACCATAACCGCAGCAAATAACGACTGTACTATCATTTTTTCACATTGGTCGGATGAAAACGACAACTGGGTTTCCAATGATGATACGCTTAGATATAATGTGCATAACGACAGTACGTTTATTGCCCACTTTGTGGCGAAAGAGTACGACATTCTCGCAACGGTAGCGCCTGTGGGTAGCGGCACGGTTTCCGGCGACGGCACCGGCATTATCTGTGGCGTGGAAATTGACGTAATGGCTACCCCCGAAGATTGTTTCACTTTTCTATATTGGACAGATGAAGACGACAACTGGATTTCCGACGACGATATGCTTACTTTTATTGTTGAGGAAGACATGAATTTGGTTGCCCATTTTGAGCAGCAACTTTACGACGTTGTTGCCTCAACAGACCCAACCGATGCCGGAACCATTACCGGCGATGATACGGATATTCCTTGCGGAACCATTATTACCGTTACCGTTACCGAAAACCCGGGCTTTACTTTTCTCTACTGGACAGATGAAGATGACAACTGGATTTCCGATGACTTTTCTATTGATATTACTGTAACGGAAAATCACACGTTGATTGCCGTTTTTGAAGCAGACCCCTCCAATATTACTGTTAAAGCAAATCCAATTACCGGAGGTATGGCAGGCGGAAACGCCGTGAATGTGCCTTACGGCACAGAGAGAACAGTGTGGTCTTTCCCATTTAATGACTATTATTTTGTAAACTGGACAGACCTCGACGGTAGCGTGGCTTCTCTATTGGATACATTTACCTTTGTGGTAACCGGCTCACGAACGCTAACTGCCAATTTTGCGCTCAAAAGTTATCAGGTTACTACAACGCCCAATACGCTGGATATGGGTACCACTTCCGGCGACGGCATCTATGAAATCGGAGAGTTGGCAACCGTAACGGCAACCCCGTTTCTTCCATTATACCATTTTGTGAACTGGACTGATGATGACGGCTGGGTTTCTAATAGTAATCCCTATTCATTCCCTGTTTCGCGAGATAGAGATTTAACGGCTAATTTTGCAATACAAGACTTTTCTGTTACGGTATTGCCGGATCCGGAAGATGGCGGTATAGTGTCGGGCGGCGGTAGCCACATCCCTTTCGGAACACTCATAACAGTAACCGCTACCCCGCTTGTGGGATACACTTTTCTATACTGGACGATTAACGACGTACCCAAATCGGTGGATACTTCCTATTCATTCAACGTAACCCAATCGGTAACGGTGGTGGCGCATTTTATACCTACTACCTGTAATGTTTACGTGTTTACAAGTTCAGGCGCAGGCGGCACGGTGGAAGGCGATACTACCAATATTCCTTATGGCGCGTGGCATACCGTTTATGCTTACCCCAACCCCAGCTATCATTTTGTGAACTGGACGGAAGACGGCGTGCCGGTTTCTACCGATTCTACGTATGGATTTATTGTGCATCGCTCTCGAGATCTGGTAGCTAATTTTGCACTGAATACTTACGACATTATCTTAAAAGCACAACCTCAGCACGGCGGCATCGTTTCCGGCGGCGGCACCGGCATACCGCATGGAACTACCATTCACGCTTCGGCAACCGCAAACCCATTCTTTACTTTTCTTTATTGGACAAAAGAAAACGGAGATATTGTTGCCACAGACCCTGTTTTTGATTTTAATGCAACCTCCGATACAACTTTAATTGCCCACTTTATTTCCGATACCTTTACCGTTACCTTAACGGCTGAACCCGTCGGCAGCGGCACACTCACCGGCGGCGGAACAGATATTCCTTACTTAACCGAAATTACCGTTTGGGCAATCCCCGACTCGTGCCACAATTTTATTTGCTGGATAGAAAACGGCGATACCGTTTCATTCACCCCCGATTATACTTTTGATGTAATTGGAAACCACGAGTTGGTTGCGCATTTTGAGTTTTTGATTTTTAGAGTAACCGCTGAGGTGAATCCACCGGGTGCCGGTATCGTTTCTTTCGACACCGCCTACTTTAATTGCGGAGACTCCATAACTTTAATCGCTACGCCCAACATTGGCTACCGTTTCCTCAACTGGACGCTGGAAGGTGTGGTGGTTCATCCTGATTCTATTTATGGATTTTTTGTAACAGATTCCGTTGATCTTGTTGCCAATTTTGAGTATGTAACTTACTATATTGACTTAATGCCTGATCCGTATGGCACGGGCACTGCCACGCAGAGCGGCGCTTATCCTTTGAACTTTGAATTAACCGTTAAGGCGGTTGCCAACCCCGAATATACCTTTGTAAACTGGACGGAAGATGAAGACACGGTTTGCACCACAGCCAATTATACCTTTACTGTGGATAGAGACCGTTTTCTTGTGGCTCATTTTGAAGATGCGCTGTTCGATGTTACCGTTGCACCCAGTCCGGGCTGGTATGCCGGCGAGGTTTACGGCGATACTACCGGACTAACCTACGGCACGTGGCACACCATTACCGCCATTCCTGCACAGTATTTTGAATTTATTGAATGGACATATCAAGACGGAACACACTTTTCCTACCACGCGATAGATTCTTTCCCTGTGCATCAAACCTTACATTTGGTAGCTCATTTTGCGCCACAGGGTTGTGTTATTACGCTGGGTCGAATCCCAACCATCGGCGGCGAAGTAACCGGCGCAGGTCCGTTCGCGTATGGCGAAGTGGATACCATTAGGGCTTTCCCCGCATCAGATTATGTTTTTGTTAAATGGACAGAAAACGACTCAATCATATCTAACAGCCCTATGCATTATTTTACCGTTTATACCTCCCGTCATTTGGTAGCGCATTTTGCACCCAAAGGATTTACCATTGAGGTAGAACCTGTGCCGTATGATTGGGGCGAAGTTTTCGGCGGCGGTACCTACCAATTAGAGCAAACAGCCAACGTATCTGCACAAGCCTTTCCAAACTACGCTTTTGATTATTGGAGTGAAAACGGCGAAATACTCTCTGGCGTGGATGCCGTGTATCCGTTCCCTGTTACCTGCGACCGACACTTAAAGGCGCATTTTAAATATGAAACCTACAATGTGTTAATAGCGCCCAATAATTCAGACTACGGTTGGGTGGATGGCGGTGGCTTTGATATTCCTTGGGGAACCGATACCGCTGTTATCGCCGGACCCTTTCCGAACTACGATTTCTTATGCTGGATGGAAGGCTCCGATACGGTTTCAAAGAAGCCTCGTTATGATTTAACGGTAAAAGCCAACCACAGTTTTGTGGCGCACTTTAAGCCTAAAATGTATTACATAGATTTAGTTGCTGAGCCGAATGGACAAGGCACCGTTGACGGCGAAGGTTATTACGCATTTTTAGACACTGCAACCATTACGGCAACCCCATACGAAGGCTACGTTTTTGTGAACTGGACGGAAAACGGCGATACCCTTTACGGCGCCGGCGCCGAATATACGTTCACAGTAAACCACAGCCGCAATTTGGTGGCAAACTTTGCACCGGCAAGCTACAACATTATCCTCACGGTATATCTGGAAGAAGGCGGCTACACCGAAGGCACCGAATTTGGCGTGCCGCACGGAGAGGATAGAACGGTGCACGCCATTCCTTTTGAAGGTTCTCATTTTATTAAGTGGACGGAAGACGACAAACTTGTTTCCGATGATGCTGACTATACATTTACCGTAATCTGCTCTCGCTACTTGGTGGCTCATTTTACCGCAGAAACCCGCCACATTACCTTGATATCCATTCCGCCCGATGGCGGCACCCTTACCGGCGGCGGCGATATTCCTCTGGGAAGAGAGCATACCATTTCGGCAAAACCTAACGATTGTTACGAGTTTGTGATGTGGACGGAAGGAGATTCTATTGTTTCCGAAGAACCGGATTACACTTTTACCATAGAAGAAGATAAAACTTTTTTGGCGCACTTTAGAAAAACCAATGTGAGCATCTTCACCGAAGCCACGCCGCCCGAAGGAGGCACAGTGGAAGGCGAATTTATTGATGTAGCGTGCGGAACGCCTGTTACCATTAGGGCTTTCCCCAACGATGAATACCAGTTTATAAATTGGACAAGAGACGGTGAAGAATTTGCCACCGAAGCCATTCATACCTTCGATGCCGTGGGCGGTACTTTTGTTGCCCACTTTGAAATTAACAACTACACCATAACGCTCGTTGCCGATCCGCCCGACTTGGGTACTGTTTCCGGCGGCGGAACATTCGAGTACGGAGATACCATTACCGTTACCGCAAGTGCCAAATCAGGTTTCAGTCTCATTTCGTGGACAGAAAACGGCAATGTGGTTTCCACCGATGAAGATTATACTTTTATGGTGGATAGAAGCCGAACTTTGACCGCGCATTTTGAAAAAACAAGATACACCGTAATTGCTATTGCCAACGATACTATTTATGGAAAAGTAAAAGGCGGCGGCATTTTCGATTTGAACGATTTGGTAGAAGTGCAGGCATTTCCCAATTTGGGCTATATGTTTGCCAACTGGACAATAAACGACGTGGTGGTTTCTTCAAAACCTGTTTACGAATTTTTTGTTACGGAAAACGTAACCATTGTCGCCAATTTCTATGGATTGGATTTCGACACGTATGCGGCAACCCTTTGGGACAACACCTTTATGCTTAATATGAATAAGTTGGCAAGTAAGGGTTATGATATTATCGGTTGTAAGTGGTTCAAAAACGGTAAAGAAGAAACGCACACCAATACAATAGATGAGTTCAGTTATTCGGCAGGTCCGTATGAAACAGACCTGTTGGAATTGGCGCCCACCTATTATATGTTTATGTTAATTACGAAAAACGGAACGCTGATGTACTCTACGAAAAAAATGCTTACCGAATACCGTTTTGACCACGAACCGGAAGAGCATAAAATAATGGTATATCCTAACCCTGTAATGTCGGGAATGCCATTTAAGTTGGAAGGTGTTGTAAAAGGAAGTGCCATAGAAGTATATAACCAGTATGGCGTATGCGTAAGTAAAATAAATGCCGCCGATGAAACGGCAACCCTTTCCCTCAATCTTCCCGCAGGTGTTTATATTATTCGTAACAAATATAAAACAACGAGGATTACTATAATAAGGTAAAAAAATGGAATAACGTATTTTTTTCTAAATTGTACATCGTCAAATAAGTGCTTACCGCTGTAAAATTAAGTGTTTTTCCTTTTTGCAATATTAATACTTTTTTTTTGGAAAAACACTTAAATTGATAGAGCTAAAAATAGAAAAATAAATATTAGTAACTTATATCATAAAAAAAATAATACTTAACAAATTCTATACATTTCAACAGAAAAAAAATATTTTTGCGCGTCAAAACAAAAATTATGTCTAAAAGAATATTAGTAGTAACCGGTGGGGGCGACTGTCCCGGGTTAAATGCCGTGATCAGAGGCATTGTAAAAAGTGCCAAATTAGATGGAAACTGGGAAATTATCGGCTGCATTGAATCTTATAATGGTTTGCTAAAAGATACTATGGAAATTATGCCGCTTACCGAAAATGAAGTTGCGGGCATTCACGTAAAAGGTGGTACCATTATTAAAACTACCAATCGGGGAGGTCCTTTTCATTTTCCGGTGCAACAACCTGACGGCAGTTGGAAGATTGAAGATCGCTCGCAACTCTTGTTGCAACGCTTAGACGATTTAGGCATTGAAGCTATTATCAGCATTGGCGGAGATGGATCACAAAGAATTTCGCTTGAATTGCTGAAATTAGGCGTAAATATTGTGGGCGTGCCCAAAACGATTGACAATGATTTGTCGTGCACCGATTTTACTTTCGGCTTTCAAACCGCAGTGCAAATTGCCACAGAAGCCGTTGACAAATTGGTAACCACCGCAGCAAGCCACAACCGCGTGTTTATTTTGGAAGTAATGGGGCGCGATGCCGGCTGGATTGCGTTGCATACGGCTTTGGGCGGTGGCGCCGAAATATGCATTATCCCCGAAATTCCTTACGACCCTAAAATTATTGCCGAAAAAATAGAAACACGATACAAAAACGGCGAAGGCTTTTGCAATATCGTTATTGCCGAAGGCGCCAAAAATATTGATGGGCAAATTACAGGTGCTGCCCCTACGGCGGCTGGAGATGAACATATTAAACTGGGCGGCGCCGGTGATAAACTGAAATTTGAGTTAGAACAATTAGGCGTACCGCACGATATTCGCGTTACCGTTTTAGGACATTTGCAGCGCGGCGGCATCCCCATTGCCTACGACCGGATTTTGGCTACTGCCTTCGGAGTAAAAGCATTTGAGTTGGTGAAAGAAAAAAAATATGGAACGATGGTGGTTTATAATCACCCTGATATTACTTATGTTCCGCTTAAAAATGTAGTAGAAAAATTTAATTTTATTAACCCTCAAAACAATTCATTACTGAATGCAGCTAAAAAAATTGGAATATCGTTTGGAAACTAATTAAAAAATTTAAAATTTAAAATTTAAAATTCAATGTTTAATGTTCAAAGTATAAAGTTGAAAGTTCAAAGTATAAAATTTTTTACATCTGTTCACTTGTACATTTGTACACTTGCCGCTTTCACAGTTTTTTCTTTATTTACTTTTTCAAGTTGCGACAAAGAAGAAAGGCTGTACGGGCGTTGGCGTTTGCAAGATGTTTATATGAATGGGGACACGCTAAACGATTCGCTACAATATAATGTGATTAAAAATTCTATTTATACTTTTTTCTATGCAAATAGTTTCACGGTTACAACTTTCGTGAATGGCATAGTAACTACTTCTTCAGACGGGTTCTATCATTTTATTAATAATTCAACTATAAATATGAGATATACCATTACCTACCAGCCCTACGATATTACTGCTACTATTAAAAAGTTGAATCAAAAAGAATTGAAACTCGAATATGATGATAAAGGCAACCATTATCTTTTGATATTATACACTTATTAAAGATAAAATGTAATAAATGAAAGGATTTGATACTATTTGTTCCATTTCTACACCTCAGGGCATCGGTGCGCTTGCAGTAATTAGAGTATCGGGAAAAAATGTTTTTGAAATGGCATCAAAACTGTTTAAAAACGCTGATGTATTTAAGACTTTACCGGCAAATTTTGTAAAACAATTTGATATTTATGAAAACGATATTTTAATAGATCAAACGATGGTGGCTAAATTTGCTGCCCCAAAATCTTATACCGGTGAAGATGTTGTGGAAATTTCATGTCACGGTTCCAAATACATTCAGAAAAAAATTATTGAATTATTACTGCAAAATGGCGCGCGTTTGGCAAAAGCCGGCGAGTTCTCCATGCGTGCTTTTCTAAATGGAAAATTAGACTTGCCGCAAGCCGAAGCCGTTGCCGATTTAATTGATTCTCAATCAGAAGTAGCACATAAATTGGCAATTAACCAACTAAAAGGAAACTTCTCTGCACGCATTAAAACATTGCGAACGCAATTTGTGGAGTTGGCAGCGCTTTTAGAATTGGAACTCGATTTTAGCGAAGAAAATGTTGAATTTGCTGACCGCGCGAAACTTATTGAACTTTTACATTCGCTCAAAGAAGAAGTAACTAAACTAACCGAATCTTTTAAGTTGGGTAATGTACTGAAAACCGGTATCCCTGTGGCAATTATTGGAAAGCCAAACGTGGGCAAATCAACGCTTTTGAATTGCTTGTTAAACGATGAACGCGCTATCGTTTCGCATATTCCCGGAACTACAAGAGATACAGTTGAGGATAACTTTACCATTAACGGCACCAATTTCAGATTTATTGACACCGCAGGAATTAGATTAACTGATGATGAAATTGAAACCTTTGGCATTGAACGCACTTTTAAAGCCATTGACAAAGCCGACATCATTCTCTATATGATTGATATTTCAAACACTTCTTTAGAAGATGTTGAAAAAGAACTCATATTTTTAGAGAACGAAATTGATTTTATTCATAAAAAGTTGATTATTGTTGCTAATAAAATTGACCAACTCAACGAGTTGCCCAAACATTTCAATGATTGGGAAGAGTACGACATTGCTTTTATCTCTGCCAAGCGCAACGTAAACATTGAAGAAATTCGGGAGTTACTCACTCAACACATTGACCAAAACAACATTGCCGACTCCACCTTGCTTACCAATGTTCGTCATTATGACATTATGCTCAAAATAGAAGAGGAGATTTATAAAATTGAAAGCGGCTTTACCCAACAACTCCCCACCGATTTAATTGTTATTCATATAAATAGTATTCTAAATTTATTAGGAGAAATTACCGGCGAAATTACTACGGATGAAATATTGGATATGGTTTTTTCGAGGTTTTGTATCGGGAAATAAATCAATTGATAATCGATAATTGACAATTGATAATGAGTAGTAAATTAGATATTTACTGCTTTTTTATTTATATTTTTTTATTGTAATTTCTCGTTTTATCTCGTTTTTTTGTGTATTTTTGTACCGCATTTGTACCGCTGTGGTACAAAGAGAAAAAGTAAATCCTAAGTGATGTAGTAAGTTTACACCAATTCAAATAAACTTACACTAACTGACAAGAAATTACCACTAATAACACCTATACTATGACATCTAAATTTCAGTACCAAAAAATTTGTATCACCTGCGGCAAAACATTTACCGCACAAAAATGTACCACAAAATACTGTAGCACCCCTTGCGCCAAACGTGGATACAAAACCGAAATGAAAGCAAAACGGCAGCAAAACGAAAGCGACACAATCAAAGAGCGCAACCTCCGGAACCTGTTATCGCAAGAATTTTTATCCATCTCATCGGCAGCCGAATTACTTAGCATTTCGCGTCCTACACTTTACAAAATGATAGCTGCCGGCGAAATAAAAACAATCCGTGCCAGCGAAAGAATTGTCAGAATCAGAAGAACCGATTTAGAACAAATGGGAACCATCATCGCGCCCATCAACACTCCCATTCCCGAAATCGCCAAAGCCAAAGAAGAATACATCGGAATCCCTGAAGCAGTCAAACTCCTTAACGTTTCCCTCACATGGTTCTACAAAAAGATAAAAACCGCTGATATTCAATCCACAATCATAGAGGGCAAAGCCATGTACCCTTTAAAATCCCTGAAAAAACTGTTCAACAAAAATAAACATGCTGAAATAGCCGAATGGTACACCGTAGCCGAAATTGTAGAAAAATTTGGCGTTACAAAACAATGTGTTTACGAGTACACGAGCGACCACAAAATGCCGAAAAAGCGCGAAGGGCAAGAAGTTTTAATATCAAAACATCATTGGGAGCAATCCAGAGGGCTAACCTCATCAGAAAAAGAAGATTACTACACCGTTCCGGAAGCATCCGAAAAATACAACATCGGGCGCAGCCACATGTACGATTTAATTGGAATACACAAAATTCC
>Ga0082212_10010309_pt1 | contig 11974 bp, 7 predicted proteins | sample TergutNt197P3_FD_71548 | JGI IMG/M metagenome (GOLD analysis project Ga0082212, IMG submission 71548) | Neocapritermes taracua P3 segment gut microbial communities from Petit-Saut dam, French Guiana - Nt197 P3 | ecosystem: Host-associated > Arthropoda: Insects > Digestive system > Gut ... | reverse complement strand
CCGTTTGAAGCGCCCGTTGGCGATGGCGTCGGCGCGGACATCCTCGCAGCAACATTCTTGTATCTTGCACTCGCGTTTTTTGCTTCCGTCTATTTCTGCGTAGAGTAGGCAATACTCACATAGGCAATCTTCTTCGTAATACTCGAAACGGTCGTATACTCTGATGTTATCGGGCACATCTGGCATCACGCGCCCTCCTTTCCTGTTTAGGGCAAAAAGAAAAAGCCCCGGTTCGCTCCCAAAGTAAATGAGAACAAGCCGGGGCTGATTTATTTTTTGTTTTGTGGTATTATTTAATCGTGAGCTACAGTCTTGCGTTAGGTATTTGATTGCTTGCAATAGTAGCACAAATCATTGGGTACGGAGAATGAACAAATGAGCCAGTTAATCAAGATAGACAAAGAATATGCAATTTGGATTAGCGAACTAAGTAACCGTTTCAAGAACATGCAAATTAAGGCGGCTACAAGAGTCAATCATGAAATGCTCGCTTTTTATTGGATGCTTGGAAAAGATATAGAAAAAAAGAAGGCTGAGCATAAGTGGGGAAGCAACTTCTTTGCCACGTTAAGCATGGATTTACGAGCGGCATTGCCTGGCCAGGAAGGCTTTTCAGAAACAAATGTCAGATATATGAAACGCTTTTATGTTCTCTATAGTCAATATCTTCCACAACCTGTGGAAAAAACAGAAGATGAACTTCTTCCACAACTTGTGGAAGAACTAGAATACAGCGAAATCAATCCGCTTTTTGTGGACTTAATATGTACTGTTCCGTGGGGACATCATCGTTACATAATAGACAAATGCAAGGGGAATAGTGAGAAAGCCTTATTCTATGTATATAAGACTATCGAAAACAATTGGTCAAGAGCGGTTTTGCTCAACTGGCTGGACACCGACCTTTATGAACGGCAAGGTAAAGCGATTTCAAATTTCATTAACCAATTGCCTTCTCCTCAAGGTGATTTGGCTCAAGACATCACAAAAGACCCATATAATTTCGATTTTTTGACGATGCGTGAAGGCTTTGATGAGAAAGAGTTAAAAGATGCCTTGACAGATAATGTCGTACAGTTTTTACTGGAACTGGGAAGTGGATTTGCCTTTGTTGGCAGGGAGTACAGGCTAATGATCGGGCGGACCGAGAAATTTTGCGATTTGCTTTTTTATAATATAAACCTACACTGCTATGTGGTTGTCGAGGTGAAAGTCGACAAGTTTGAAAGCGAGTACATCGGTCAGCTTGGCACTTATGTAACCGCTGTAAACCACATATTGAGAACCGAGATTGATAATCCGACAATAGGGATTTTAATCTGTAAGGAAAAAGACAACGTGCTTGCCCAGTACGCTTTAGAGTCGTCAAGCCAGCCTATAGGCGTTTCTGAATACGAGCTATCAAAACTTTATCCCGCAGATTTCAAGGGTACGCTACCGAGCATCGAGGAAATTGAGAGGCAGCTTAAATAATCTCTAGTTCCCGTCTGATTTTCTAACCACAGCCCCGCAAAAGCCTGGGCACAAGCACAACATCTATTGCAAATGCAAGCTTTTTAGCAGTACCTATTGACTATAGTCTCCTCCAATGATACAATGTGGTAAGAAAAAGATGAATTCTAACCACGCGGGAGGAGACGGGAATGTACATAGCATACGATGTCAAAAACGGGGTCGAATACGCCAAACTGTATACCTCCAGAAGGATCGGTTCCCGCACTTATAAGGAACACAGCAATTTGGGGAGGGTGCTGGACAAGGAACGGGGGATTTATCAGAATCGCGAGCGCGGAGTCTTTGCCTACAGCTTGGAGCTCAACACTTACGAGAGCGCGCCGGTAGAATACAAGCCTCCAGAAAAAGGGCGGAGGAAAGAACCGTTGATTGTAGATTTCGGCGATGTTTTCTTCTTGGACGAGTTCATCAGAAACAGCGGGCTCGTCGCTGCGGTCGATGCGATAGGGTACGGCAACCCGGACACATTGAAAGCCATGCTTTCTTACTACATACTTTGCTCCATGTCTAACCGATACGCGCAGGACTGGTGGGAGGGGAGCTATGCGAGGATGCTCTACCCGGACGCCAGCCTGTCGAGCCAGAGGGTCAGCGACTTCCTCGCGGCGATTGGAGATGAATATTCACAAAGGGAGTTTTTCCTCGAATACTTCAGTCTTCTGGACAAGTCGGGCAGCCGTACCGAGAACATCCTGATTGACAGCACAGGCCTGCCGAACAGTATCCATTTCCCCCTGACCGCCATAAGCAACCACAACGGCGAAATCAATAATGAAGTCAGGCTCATCTATGTGGTGCAACAAAACACGGGGCTCCCCATCTACTTCCGCTACTGTCCCGGGAATGTCATCGACGCGACGACGCTGATCAGGTGTCTTGCGGAACTGAAGGAGCAGGGTGTGAACACGAAGTTCGCCATACTCGACGCGGGGTACTACACGGAAGAGAATATACAGGAGTTCTATGACAGCAAGATATCGTTCATCACCAGGTTGAAAGAGAACCTGAAGCTCTACAAGGAGCTAGTCTCAGACCACCTCGGCTCGCTGGAAAACAAAGAGAACCTCGTCGAGTACAACGGCAGATACGTTTACCTGAAATGTGTGCCCTGCCAACTATGTGGAAATAACGCTTACGCCTATGTGGGGCTTGACATCGAAAGGAAATCAAGCGAGGCGCACAAGACTTTCCGGAGAGCTAAAGACAAAAAATTGACGATTGACCAAGTGTACGATACGATCCAAAAGCAAGGGGTATTCATACTAATCTCATCGCGCCGCATCGCTCCGGACAAGGTTCTGCCGCTATACTACACACGCCAGCAGATAGAGCAGATATTCGACATTGGCAAGAACTACGCCGATATGCTCCCATTGCGTGTCCACACGGAGGAAACATTCAGGGGGCATCTGCTAATCACATTCATCGCTACCGTCGTTCTTAAGAAAATCCAGGATATCTTGAAAAGCACGTCTGTCACCCCAGCGTCGTTGTTCCTCAATCTACGCAACCATAAATGCAAGGTATATCAAGACAAAATCATCACGCAGGAAGCATTCAAGAAAGCCAATGATGGCTACAAGCTGTTCGGGATCAAGTGCCCGGTCACTATTCCGCATAAGATGACTTGTGGTTAGAATACTGACCGGGAACTAGAGTTAAATCCTTTCCCAAATATAATTTGCCGTTTCTTCCGGTGTCATATTGGTGTTATCAACATTCAATACCCTATCATCAAAAACCAACAAATTATAAATCAGATATTTGACAGTGTTGTAGTAACTCCTAATGATTTAATAATAGAAATCGGTCCTGGTGAAGGAATCCTAACTAAAACATTAAAAAATTATAAATCAAATGTAATTTGTTATGAAATTGATGAAGACTTAAAACCAATTCTAAATAATTTAGTTGATGATAAAGTAAAAATAATATATCAAGATTTTTTAAAAAGTAATATTGCAAATGACATAAAAGATATTAAATATGAAAAAATATATTTAATTGCGAATATCCCTTATTATATTACAACACCAATAATTGAAAAAATAATTAATTCTAATTTAAATGTTTCAGAAATAGTTTTAATGGTTCAAAAAGAAGTTGCCGAGCGGATGAAAGCTGGTCCTGGCAGCAAAGAATATGGCGCAATTTCTCTTGCCGTTCAATATTATGCTCAGCCGGAAATCGTTGCGACAGTTTCGCCTGCTTGCTTTATTCCGAAACCGGCGGTATTCAGTTCTGTCATCCGGCTAAAAAAACATCTATCTTTGCCTGAAAACATAAAGGATGAAGAATTTTTATTTCGGGTGATTCGCGCTGCTTTCAATCAACGCCGTAAGACCTTGGCAAATGCCTTAACAAATGCCGGGGACTTAAATCAAAGTCGTGAGGATGTATCAATTGCCCTAAAGGAAATGGATTTAAACGAGTCCATTCGCGGGGAGGCGCTTTCGCTTAAACAGTTTATTGAATTGTCAAGCATATTGCTAAAATCAAGACACTCTGCTATATTATAAAGGACGAGGAGAGTTACAAATGCAAGAACAGGTATTTTCAGCACCCGGACGGATAGAAATTGGCGGCAACCATACCGATCATCAGCATGGCCGGGTTCTTGCTGCCGCGATTAATTTGGAAGCAAGATGTAGTGCGATTAAAAACGAAACAAATCTGGTCCGGATTACAAATGCCCAATACGGTTCAGAGATAGTTGATTTAAGCGATTTACATGCCCGGGAAGATGAGAAGGGCAAATCGGCGGCTCTTATCCGCGGCGTCGCGGCATGGTTTAAACAAAAAGGCCATGCAATCGGCGGTTTTGATGGCATGATAACTTCCAATATCCCAGCCGGATCAGGGCTTTCCAGTTCAGCGGCTTTTGAAGTATTGATCGGGAAGGTGTTTAAAGGGTTATTTGGCTCAGCTGTCTCACCGCTCGATATCGCCCTCGCCGGACAGTTTGCCGAGAATGTATATTTTGGAAAACCCAGCGGCCTGATGGATCAAGCGGCTTCCAGCTTTGGCGAGCTTGTTATGATTGATTTTGCGAATCCGCAAAACCCGATCGTGAAAAAAATCCCGTATAGCCTGAAAGATTTTGCAATTTGTGTAGTTGATACAAAAGGAAGCCATGCTGATTTGACCGATGAATATGCGGCGGTTCCTTTTGAAATGTGTACAATAGCGAATCATTTCGGCAAGGAACATTTGCGGGAAGTTGAACGGGAATTATTTTATGCTAATATAGCCGGCTTGCGTAAATATGGCGACAGGGCTGTCCTGCGCGGTTTGCATTTTTTCGATGAAAATGATCGTGTACTAAAGCAGGCGGAGGCCTTGGAGAAAGGGTTAATCAACGAATTTTTGGAATTGGTAATTGAATCAGGGCGCTCGTCAATGTCCCGCTTGCAAAACATATATCCTTCCGGAAGTACCCATGCGCAGGAAATAAACCTTGCCCTTTCTTTGAGTGAACAACTTCTTTGCGGGAGAGGCGCATGGCGTGTTCATGGCGGCGGTTTCGCCGGAACCATTTTGGCATTTGTGCCACAAGAAATGAAAGCAGAATATCAAAACCGGATGGGTAATGTATTCGGTGACGATTGTTGTCATTTCCTAAAAATCTACAATATCTAGATAATTTCTATTATTTTTCTCAATATCTTGTAAATTTCTCTTTTTATTTTCTTCAATCTATGATACACTAATGAATAATGTGTAGATTTTTTGCAATAGGTATCTTTTTGCGGATATAGGTGTATCATGGATAAATTTGAATACAATGTGCGGGCAGATGAAATAAAAGAGTTAATAAAAGAAGGAGATTATGTAAAAGCAGCAGATATCGCCGATACAATTGATTGGCGCCGGGTTAAAAGTATCATGATGCTTTGCACAGTCAGTGATGTATATAAGATAAACCGTCGCTATGTTGAAAGCCGCGACATTTTGACTTATGCCTATGAGCGTAACCCTAAAGGCCGCTTGATTTTATACTATTTATGTGAATTATCAATCAAACTGGGTGATGTTGTTGGTGCTTTGGAGTATTATAAGCGGTTTGTCGTAGCAGCACCAAAGGATGCCAGTCAGTTTATTTTATTGTATAAAATTTATGAAGCCCAAGATGCTACATTGGAAGAGCGGATTAAGGTTTTGGAAGAATTGAAACATCGTGAATACAAAGAAAAATGGGCATTTGAATTGGCTTATCTTTATCATCTCGTTGGGCAGACAAGTCTATGTATCGATGAATGTGATGAGATATTTTTGTGGTTTGGCAAAGGTAAATATGTAACAAAGGCATTGGAGCTAAAACAATTGCATGTGCCGCTTCCTGAGGATCAGGCACTGCGTCTAAATGAATCTCAAGTTGCAGATTTTAGCTTTGAACTGGATAATGTTGATGGAGTTGATTATTATGCTGAGGAAGAGGATGATGAGGAATCAGCAGAAGAGATTTTCAGTGTTTTTGATGAAATTTTTACAGTTAGTGGCATGAATAAGGAAGATATCCCGGCTGATGATATCGATATTCAGATACGCCCAGTCGATGTCAGCGAATATAATACCATGAACCTGCAGCAAGAAATAGCAGAGAATATGAAGGAGCTTTTGTCTAAGGATACAAAAGAAGTAAATTTTGCCCCACCGTTGCCTAGTGAGGAGATGGAAGAAATTGAAGATGAATCCTCAGAAGAAATATATTTTGAGGAAACAGGGGAATTGGCCGGTCAAGTTGACCAAGATGAAATGTTATTGCAGGAAGAGCTAACAGAGGTACAGAGTGATACTAAGATAGAAGAAATATCCGATGATGTTGAAGGCAGTGATAGAACAAATCAAGAAATAAAGGCAGAGATGAAAAAAGGGATTACCGAAACCGGCGTAATCAAAGCCTTTAATAAAGCATCATCTTATGATGAGATTCTTTCACAAGGATATGACGGCCAAATCAGTATCGTCGTTCCTGATGAGAAGAAAATCGAAAGGCAGATTACGGGACAGCTAAAGATCGATGATATTCTTACAGAATGGGAGCGACAGAAAAAAGAGATTGAGCAAAAGCGTAAAGATGAGGTACGTTCCAAGATTCAAGAACAAACAGCGACTTTATTTAATGATTTTGATACTCAAACGAAAATAGGGCTTTTGGAGAAGCTGGAAAAAGCGATGGTCGATGCTTCCATTAAGGCTGGGCCAAGTGTCATAAAAGTTGCTGACATCGGCACAGAGATGGCAGTAGATAGATCAGAGACTGTTGCTGAGCCGGATGATGAAGTAAGACGTTTGTTAGATACACCAACTGAAATCTCTTATGAGGAATCACTTCCAGAAGTTGATGAAGATATGGAAGTTTCCTTAAAGGAAGAAGATTCTTCTCACGAAGAGATTGAATCAGCCGAAGTAGCATCAGAGGATAAAGAAGACGCAGTAGTCGCCAGTCCTAAAGAAGATGAAGTAGTTGAGACAAAAGATGAATCAGCAGACATAACAGAACCGCAAACGAAAGCAGAACCGGATACGGAAAAATTGGCACCAAAAGAAGTTCGCGAGTTTACCCCAGATGAAAAGTCACGTTTTGGCCGGATCATCCAGCACAAGAAAACCAGACGGCAGATGGTGACATTGCTTGATAAAATCAAATTACTGGAGGGCCTTCATCATTTAATTGTTACCGGTGAAGAAAGCCTTGCTAACATGAAGATCATTAAAGGCATCGTAAAAGAAGTAAAAATCAAAAGCGGTGATTCACATAGCAAGGTGGTGAAAATCAGTGGCGATACTTTAAATAAGAAAGGCGTATCCGACGCATTTTCACATTTAACCAACGGCATTGTCATTATCGAGAATGCATCCGACATGAGTAAAGACTCGGTTGCCGGTTTAATGAGTATGATTCATAAACCGGAAAATCAGCTGATGGTGATTTTGGAAGATAACCGCTCATTGATTGATGAGCTGGTGACAAGCAATACAGAGCTTGAAACAATCTTTGGCCATCGGATTGATTTGAATGCATTAGATAACCAGTCTCTGGTAGAATATGCCAAAAACTATGCCTTTGAACAGGAATATTCAATCGATGAATTCGGTGTTTTGGCACTTCATACCCGGATCGCTGAAATGCAGACATCGGATCATGAAGTGACCACTTCGGAGGTGGAAGAAATCATCGAAGAAGCGATGTATTATGCCGATCGAAAAAATCCGAAGCATTTCTTTGACATTCTGGCCGGAAAACGATATGATGAAGAAGACATGATAGTCTTAAGAGAAAAAGATTTCTTGCATTAACGATACATATCGTTGGAAAGGCATGGTTCAGAAAATGTCTAAAATATTCATATCAGAAGATGATCAATATTTGTTTGCAAACGGAACTCATTACGATATATACAAAAAACTAGGTGCTCACCCTTCCGAAGAGAACGGGAAAAAGGGCACGTTTTTTGCGGTATGGGCTCCAAATGCAGGTGCAGTATATGTCATAGGAACTTTTAATGAATGGGATGAAAATGCCCATCAAATGAATAAACTTGGTTCCGGTGGCATACACAGCTTATTTATTCCCGGCGTTGGCGTAAATGAGCTTTATAAATTTTTGATTATTACCGAACATGGCGAGAAACTATATAAAGCTGATCCATATGCCAACTATGCTGAGTTTAGACCTGGGACAGCATCGAAAACAACGGATATTTCCAATTTTAAGTGGACTGACAGTGCATGGATGCGCGAGCGTGACAGTAAAAAACATACGAGTGAACCGGTTGCAATTTATGAATGCCATATAGGTTCATGGATGCGGCATCCAAATAATGGCAACGACGGATTTTATACGTACCGCGAATTTGCTGACCGGATTTTAGAATATCTAAAGGAAATGAAATATACCCATATCGAACTAATCGGGATATCAGAATATCCCTATGACGGATCGTGGGGTTATCAAGTTACCGGATACTATGCGCCAACATCACGCTATGGTGAGCCGACCGACTTTATGTACTTGGTGAATCTTCTTCATCGTAATAAAATTGGGATTATTCTTGATTGGGTGCCGGCACATTTTTGCACGGATGCCCATGGTCTTGGCAGATTTGATGGTCAGTGTATTTATGAGCATCCCGATCCACGTCTTGGCGAGCACGCCGACTGGGGAACGAAAATATTTAATTATGCAAAAACCGAAGTTAAGAATTTTCTAATCGCAAATGCGCTTTTCTGGATCAGGGAATATCATATTGATGGTATCCGTGTTGATGCGGTTGCATCAATGCTATATTTGGATTATGGGAAAAAAGAAGGCCAGTGGGTAGCCAATGAGTATGGCGGCAATAAGAATCTGGAAGCGATTGAGTTTTTCCGCCATCTAAATTCAGTAATCTTGGGAGCTTATCCCGGTTTCTTATCAATTGCAGAAGAATCTACAGCTTGGCCATTGGTAACAGCAAAGGTTGAACACGATGGATTAGGTTTTAGCTTTAAATGGAATATGGGTTGGATGCACGATTTTTGTGAATACATGAAACTGGATCCATACTTTAGGCGGAATAACCATTATGCCTTAACTTTTGCGATGAGCTATAACCATTCGGAGAATTATATTTTACCTCTTTCACATGATGAAGTGGTTCATTTGAAATGCTCAATGATTAATAAAATGCCGGGTTATGAAGCGGATAAATATGCCAATCTTCGTGCAGGATATGCCTATATGTTTGGGCATAGCGGCAAGAAGTTGTTATTCATGGGTCAAGATTTTGGGCAGGAACGGGAATGGAGTGAAGAGCGGGAGCTTGACTGGCATTTACTGGCAAAAAGACATAATAAGGGATTGCATGAATATGTGAAGGAACTTCTTAAAATTTATCGCAAATATCCTTGTATGTATGAAATTGATAACAATTGGGACGGTTTCGAATGGCTCAATGCGGATGATGCAGAGCGGAGTACTTATAGTTTTTTCCGCAAAAGCAAGCGCAATAACTTGATGTTTGTCATTAACATGACACCAATGACATGGGAGCGTTACCGAATCGGAGTACCCAAAAAAGGTAAATATAAGTTGCTGCTAAACAGCTGTGATGATCGGTTTGGGGGAAGCGGATATGGGATTGCGTCCGAGCTTGTTTCCGAGCCGGTAGAGTGTAATTCAAGGAAAGATTCGGTAGTCTTTGATGTCCCGCCTTACGGTGCGGCAATCTTTGTGTTTTAACGTTACTGTTCACAGCCACTGTTCCGCGAGGTGTTTTGTGCATGAAATGCACAAAATCCCGAGTTTTGCAGGCGCTGTGCATATTGTTGCTGTTCACGACTTGGCCGTGAATAGTAACGTTTTAACAGGTGATGATGGTTTATGTATACAAAAAATGAGCTGAAAAAGCAATTAGGTGAACTGGGAATTGATCCATATGGTACTTTGAAGGTACACATTTCGTATAAATCGTTGGGAGAAATTAAAGGACGCGCAGATGCGGTCCTGGATGCATTTATTGAATATATGGAGCCGGGCCTATTGGTGTTGCCGAGTCATACCTGGGATAACGTGGGGGATGAAAATCCAGTGATGGATGTCCTTTATACACCTACTTGTGTCGGTATTTTGACAGAATTATTCCGTCATCGTCCTGGTGTAATCCGCAGTATGCATCCAACTCATGCAGTTGCCGCCCTGGGGAAGGATGCGGCCTTATTTGTTGCCGGTGAGGAGAAGATGAAGACACCTTGCGGGGTCGGCGGCACTCACTATAAATTGTGGGAACGGAATGCACAGATTTTATTGATTGGGATTAATTTCTCCCGCAGTACCTATATTCATGGTATCGAAGAATGGGAAGGTGCGGAAGGATCGATAGCAAAAGAGACAACTGACATGTATGTCATAAATCATGAAGGACAACGTTTATATACCCCACAAAATCGACATGATGCCCCACTTGGTTCGGAGACTTTTGTGAAGCTAGAGACTCCTGCGCTGATACAAGGCGTTCTTAAATTTGGCCGTTTCGGCGATGCTGAGACTCGCCTTACAAATGCGGCTCCCCTTCGTGCGATGGCAGGGGAGTTTTTAAAAAAGGATCCAAGGTATTTACTACGTTATTAGGACGGCTTTTCTTGCCGATATCATACCATAAAGCTTATCTTGTTATGGTTTACCATTTTAATCTGTATTGTCAAGGTTAAGAAAATCGATAATAAATCCGAAATAGAGTTTGAGTCTTTATTACTACCTCGATATCAGAGAAAGGCAAAAGCGTGAAGTATGCTTCGCATTCTTCTGAATGTTTCACGTATTGTTTGTGTCGCGTATATCGCGACATGTTTGGAAGGTTGAAAGGAGCATGGTTATAACGATGAAAATAACCATCGATGCGTCTGAAAATGGCGCTTCCTCTCTCGGCACGGTTAGCACGAAAAGTGCCGCAACAAATATCGATCATCCAACCAAATATAGAACTTCACCTTCACATGGTGAACACATCAGATTAGACATCTCTGGCAATGTTATGGATAACAATGCTTATGCCGGTCACGGAAAGACCGCCGAAGACGTTATGCAGGCTGCCGGGTCACAAGATATTGTTGCCCGCCGCAATTACATGGCCATTATGTCTAATACTATGTCTAAAGAAGATTTCGCAAAGTTGCAAAGAGATGGAACCCCCCCGGGTGACACCGAAATCGGAACGGTTGTAACGATTATCGATCATATCAAGGCTGCTTTAGTTAAAGGCGGCAAGGAAGTACACGGCTTTACCGATAATCTCGATGCAGAAGCATTGGAAGCGATTACCGGTGATAAAGTAATGGCTCAGAAACTTGCAAGACAGTTTCAGGAAAAAGGGCTTCCGCTGACAGATGAAAATATAGATGCCGCTTTAAAAGCTTGGGAGAAAGCCCGCGAAATTCCCGAGCTCCCAGAAGGTGCGGTCAAATATATGGTGGAAAATGACCTGCCGCCCACGATTGAAAATCTTTATCTTGCCAGATTTTCTGGTGCCAAAGATGCCGGAAGGCAAGGGCGCGGCTATTTTGCCCAAAATTTGGGAATGACTGATGCTTCTCAATCAACTTATTTTGCCAAAAAGGCTGACAGTTTTGATTGGGATCAGTTGAAACCGCAAATCGAAAAAGTAGTTCGTGAAGCCGGCTATGATAATAATGAAGAAACTCTGAACCGTGGCCGTTGGTTGATTGAAAAGGGCATTCCGTTGACGGCAGCCCATTTTACCGCTTTGAGTCAGATCAAGGAATTAAAGCTTCCACAAGATAGAGCAGAGCTTGCGGCGGCTATCACGGCTGCCATTTTAGACGGTAAGAATCCATTAAACGCTGATTTACTTGATCCACGCAGCAATATGGAAAAGGCAGTACGATATTTTGAGGATGTGCAACGAATAAAGCCGGAAGCGGCGGCTAAAGTCGTTTCAAATGAGCAGATGCTGAACTT
>Ga0082212_10010308_pt1 | contig 11975 bp, 13 predicted proteins | sample TergutNt197P3_FD_71548 | JGI IMG/M metagenome (GOLD analysis project Ga0082212, IMG submission 71548) | Neocapritermes taracua P3 segment gut microbial communities from Petit-Saut dam, French Guiana - Nt197 P3 | ecosystem: Host-associated > Arthropoda: Insects > Digestive system > Gut ... | reverse complement strand
GCACTTAACCTCAATGATACGGCAGCAGCATTTGCTTTTGGCGCAAATGGAATAAGAATATCATTGTTTTCCAGACTGCTGATCTGTATTGCGACTGTTGCCGTCTTTGGCACAGCTTTAATGTTCGGCAACACTCTTTCCCAAATCATGCCGCACCATACATCAGAAATCATCGGGATCATACTGATGACTCTAGTATTATTCTGGATGATACACAGTGTTGTGAGGCCACTAAAATATCGACCCCGCCGCAAAAAGAAACCCAATTCCATCCGTAGGGCCATCGCAATCTTCGACAACCCTCTGCTCAGTGGCACCGAAAATCGCACGAAGAAGATCGGCGTCGGTGGAGCATTCTTGCTCGGAGCAGCATTATCAGTAGATGCAATCGGTGTAGGTGTCGGCTTTGCCATGTCGACGCCCATTCATCCATTCGGCGTAGTATTAGCGGGCATTGCTCAATTCATATTATTTTGGGCCGGCTACACCCTAGGACACAAAGTCCACAGGGCAAATTTCAAGCATGGCGAAAAACTGCATATCATATCCTTCCTGGTAATATTAGGAATCATCATCTCTCGAATCGTCGAAATCTTGTAACAATACTTGTGCTATAATCATCAAAGGAGGTACACTTTGAGAAAAATTCATACCATCGTAGCTGCGGCCACTGTTGTTCTGGTCGCCATTGTTATCATTGGTGTTACTATCCTTATTTTTTCTCCCCACTCCCTGACTGATACTGCCTTCGAGATCATTGCCTTCTTTGTCTCCGCCAGCAGCGTCACTATAGCCATAATTTCTCAAGTCTCCGCCCATCAAGATCGTAAAAATTTCACAAAAATGATCCACGAACTAAAAACTATCGACTCCGAAGTAAATGATGAGCGCGCCATAGACCAAGACATACGCAAAGAACTCGACGAACTAATCGCCATCGATCGTAATATTTATAAACAAGTCTCCCAAAAAACCAAAAACACCAAAAAGACGCAATCTTGACCTCGTGTCATTATGGTAGAATAGGGGTATGCACAAAAGCTTCCAAGGATTTATTGACAGCAAAAATCACATTTGTATCATTCAGGCCGAAAACCCTGACGGCGACAGCCTAGGCGCTACCCTCGCACTCGAAAACATGCTGACCAAACTTGGTCACGAAACTACCCTTTATTGTCCGGTAGATATCCCCAAATACATTCGCTATTTTACCGGCTGGTCCCGCGTCACCAACGAATTTCCTTACAAGGCAGATGGCTATATCGTCGTTGATACCGCTTCTGCCACGCTACTTTCCAAGTTACTAAACGATGTCGCCATCAAAAACCGCCTGGAACACGCGCCAGTCCTCGTCATTGACCACCACGAAACTGTCCCAGATTTATCCTTCGAGCTCACGTCCATCATCGAAAAATCCACCGCCACCTGCAAGCTTCTCTATCAGATTTTCACCGCTGCAAACTATGAAATCGACCAAGATTGCGCCGTCAACTTACTTTACGGCCTACTCTCCGACACTCTAGGACTCACTTCTCAAGCCGTCACCGCCGAAGATTATCGTGTTGCCGCCGACCTCATTGATCACGGCGCGCAAATTGCCGAAATGGAAGAACACCGTCGTGATTTCATGAAAAAATCCCCTCGTATTCTCAGCTACAAGGCTGACCTCATCAAACGCATCGAGTACCACCTCGACGGACGCTTTGCTACAGTACTCATTCCATTCGAAGATATCCAGCAATACTCCGACGAATACAACCCCAACGTTCTTATCTTGGAAGAACTCCGCCTCGTAGAAGGCGTGGACGTCGCTGTCGCCATCAAAACCTACCCAGACGGCAAACTTACTGGTAAAATCCGCGCTAGTAAACCCATTGCTGAACAGCTCGCCGGTTATTTCGGTGGCGGTGGTCACGCTTACGCTGCCGGTTTCCGCACCTACGACACATACGAGAACGTCCTACCGGAGCTAATCAGCGCCGTCGTTAAGCTACTGGAAACAAAATCATGAAACTATATAACACCCTCACTAAAACCATAGAAGAATTCATTCCCGTGGACCCAAAAAACGTCAAAATCTACACTTGCGGCCCCACGGTCTATAACTACCAGCACATTGGCAATTTCGCCGCATATATCTACTGGGACACGCTAATTCGCGCCCTCCGCGCAAACGGCTTCAAAGAAAATCGCATCCTCAACATCACCGATGTCGGCCATCTTGCATCCGACGCCGACGAGGGCGAAGACAAGCTCGAAAAAGGCGCAAAAAGGGAAGGGAAGACCGTTTGGCAAATCGCCGAATATTACGCTGACGATTTTCTGGTCAATTCTCGCAAACTAAATTTTATCGAGCCAACCAAAATCACCAAAGCCACCGACTACATCGAAGCCAACATTAACCTCATAAACAAACTTACTAAAAAAGGTTATACTTACGAAACCTCCGACGGCATCTACTACGACACCAGCAAATTTCCCACCTATGCTGACTTTGCTCATCTCGATCTAAAAAATCTAAAAGCCGGTGCTCGAGTAGAGTTCAACCCCGAAAAGCGCAATCCTTCCGACTTTGCCCTCTGGAAGTTCATCAAACCAGACGAAGATCATGCTATGCGCTGGGATTACCTAAACCGACCAGGCTACCCAGGTTGGGCCATCGAATGTTCTAGCATTATCCATGCCGAATTGGGCGAGCCCATCGACATCCACACTGGCGGCATTGACCATATTCCTGTCCACCACACCAACGAAATCGCCCAAAGCGAAGCCGCCTTCGACAAACCCCTTTCAAAATTCTGGCTACACAATAACCATATCACCATTAACGGTACCAAAATCAGCAAATCCCTCGGAAATGTATATACATTTCCCGACCTCGCCGAAAAAGGTTTTACCCATCTCGACTTCCGCATGTGGGTCCTTCAGGGCCATTATCAATCCGAGCGCAATTTCACCTTTGAAGACCTCGCTGCCGCAAAGCAACGCCTACTCAATTACCGCAACTTCGCCGCCCTCCGCCACCAAAATCCCACTCTCTACGAAGTCCACGGCACCGAACTCGATCGTCTGACCGTGGAAGTAAACGAAAAAATTCGCGCCGCTCTTTTCGACAATCTTAATTCTCCAAATGCCTTGGCTGCCCTCGATACCGCCTTACCTGAATTCACCAATAACATATGGGCCGATCCGGGCCTAGTCGACAGTCTCGATCTCTACTTCGGTCTTAACCTCCGCGACTCTACTCCGGATATCTCCGATCAACAAAAACAATTAATCAAAGATCGCGAAATCGCCCGAGCCAAACAAGACTGGACTAAAAGCGACCAACTCCGCCAGCAACTGGAAAACGAAGGCATTTCACTGCTTGATGGCAAAGACGGTACTATTTGGCAGTATCTTTAGTCCCGTACTCTTCCGCCAAAACCTTCATACATCCTGCAATCGGAATCGACACAATCGCCCCAATCAATCCAAACATGTACACGCCAATTGTCACCGCTACCAGCACCAGCAACATCGGCATTCGCATGCCTTTACTCTGTACTTTCGGCAAAATCACGTGACCCTCAAGTTGTTGGTAAAAAACATAGTAGATAGCAAACACCACTCCGGCCCACACACTATTAATAGCCAGCAATAACGCTACCAACGTCCCGCCTATAAAAGCCCCGAATATCGGGATCAAGCTCATCACGCCCGCCAGCAATCCAAGCGGCAACGCCAACCCCGACGGAAAACCAAAAATCAATGACAATATAAATACTGCAATCGTAGCAGTAATTCCACCTATCAACGCCACCAATAACACTCCAGACACATACTTCTCGATCACATCTGCCATTCTGCTTAGCGCCCTTTGAGCCTTTGGTGTCTTTTTATTTTGCTCAAAACCCCGCCAAAAATCCCTCATCACCGCCGGCCCCTGCATCAGCATCAAAAACGTCAATACTAAAACCAAAACCGTCCCCATAAAGAACGATCCGATCGCTCCCACCGAAGTCAGAACATTACTACCGAGATTCTGCGCAAATCGCTCTGAAAAGTCACTGATTCCGTGCGTCAGTTGACCTCGTAAATCCGTAATCCCGAACCTATTACCCAAATCATTCACCCACGCCAGATTACTCGACACGCCCTCTATCGTGCTAGGCAAGTTCGTCGCAAATTTCGTCGTCTCGCTCCCCACCGTCGGTACAATCCCCGCCAGCACCCCCACAATCCCCGCCATGATAATAATGTAAGCAGCCGCTATCGCAGATTTCTGTGCTCGACCTGCCGTAATCTGCGCAACCTTCCTCACCAAAGGCGAAATCGCAATCGCAAGAAACAGGGAAATGCCGACAATCAGTAAACCCGTAGCTGCCTTAATGATAAACAACCCCGCCAACCCAAACCCCAATATGACCAACCAAAATCTCACAAAAGTTTTGGTATCAATATCCACCTTAATTTTATTGCTCATGAGCCAATTGTAGCATACAGTAACAAAAGTCATTCGTAATTCTTTCCAATCTGGCTTGCCTTATTGAACTACTTAGGACTATAATGGTTACGTAAAATCTAAGTGGAGGAGCCAGTTGCGCGTATTGTTTTCTGTTTTCTTATTAATTACGCTCAGTATACTTTTTGTGTCGTCTGGACAAAATATAGCCGCAGCCGCCACCAACTTAGGGCTCGCAGAAAATGCTTATGTTGCAATATCAGTAGACTCTAGTAATGTCATATTGTCCCCGTCCCCTTCTACCGGCGGATTAGCCAGCGGGTCAGTTAACATAACAACATCAACCAATGTAATGGCCGGCTACAATCTCCGCATTAGTGCCGCAGTCAACACCTTAAATCCCATGACTCCGCCTAACTCAACACCCGTAACGGCCGTAGGAGATGGCGTGACCACCGGAACCTTATTAAATCCTATAGCATTGACAGATGATACTTGGGGGTTTGCCTTAAACGCAGTCTCTACTAGCACCCCAAACAATACCATCCTGAATGGTTTTGATCTTTCCTACAATACCCCCGTGCCAAGCAACACCAGCAAATGGGCTCAGGTACCCACGATTGACACTGTAATAAAAAACACCACGTTAGCTGCAAACGAAGACGTCACTACTGTTTACTACGGAACGAAAATAACGAACCTTCCTATAGACACATACGTCGGCACCGTAACATATAGCGCCGTAGCAAATGCCCAAAGCTTCTCGACACCAACCATCATAAGAATCATCCCTAATTTTGGTGTCACAACAGGTGGTACCGAAATCGCTATAATCGGTACCGGATTTACTTTTGATGACCAATCAATTACTACAGCGATTACTATAGACGGCGTAGCCTGTCTCGATGTATCCATCAATAGCGACTCGCCATTCATAGGTCAAGATACCATCAACTGTACCACACCCATGCATGTCGCTGGAGCCATGGATGTTATCGTGCACACATGGGGCGGTACAGCTACGCTACCAGGAGGATTTACCTATATTATTTCAAACCTAGGCGAACCACCAGCGGCCCTCCCGCCAAGAGGTGGTGTTTTGGATGTTGTGCCAAATACTGGATGGGAAGGAGATGTCATTTATATAACCAGCAACAATCTATTTACTAACGTCTCGGATGTCACAGTCGGCAACGTCGCTTGCGACGAATACGAGGTAGTAGATCTAGGACTTATCTCCTGTGTGCTGCCTGCTCAAACAGCCGGTACTACCAATGATGTAGCGGTGATAAACAATGGCAGTAATATCATCAATGCTAATACTTATCTTCACATGAAGATAATCTATTTCGATCCAAATAGAACCGAATTGATCGGTTCGACTCCTAGCTCTAATATTACATTTTCCGACTTTACACCTAATGATTGCGTGAATATGAGTATGCAACAAATAGTCTTCCTCACTGATAATCGAGACAATCAAACCTATCGCATACGTAAGATGCCGGATAATAAATGCTGGATGGTTGATAGTTTAAAATACGCCTACGGAAACTTCACTACGTCTGGCTTCCTAACGATAGACGGTACCCAAGACGCTGGTACTAACAATTTTGAGATAGCAAAATACGTCAACCCTATGGCTAATGTCAATTGCTATGGTGCCACTAATATGCCAGTTGACACTCTTACTAGGTGCGGTTGGCTTTATAACTGGTATACTGCTACAGCCAGTAGTGGCACGCACAATATTACTACTGCTGGCGTTCAAACCACTGAGTCAATATGTCCGGCCAACTTCCGTCTACCCACTGCCACATCTGGCGCCGGTGGAGCCACAACTGACGGTACTGTCGCAACAGCAGCCGATTTTCCAGTGTTAAATACTAGCATGAACAATGGAACTTTAAGCACCGGTAACACACTTAACTATCCTGCCGGTTGGACTCCCACCGGAATGTGGGAAGGTGTCTATAATGGATACTTCGCGGCAGGTTTCTACAGTCAGGGCGCAAATGGTCGCTACTGGGCAGCCACAAATGCAACATCGACTAATGCATACAGCACATTAATCAGTGCCGCTTCCGTCGGACCAGGCACTTACTCTCTAGCGAAACACTATGGATTCTCCGTCAGATGCGTCATGCCATAATGCAGCCTAAAATCTTTTATCTTTTAATCATCTAGATTTTTCTTATACGCTTCAAACTCAGTAATCGCTTGTTCGAAAACCGCAAAATCTTTAATTTTTTGCTCAGTCGGATTTTTCAAAAACTTCGCCGCGAAAGCTACTGCGTCATCTACAGAATCCGCAACATAGTCACTAGAAACTTTCAAAAACGGATGCACCCAATCTTTCACAACCTGACCATCGAAAACTACATTACTGCGACGATGATGCGTGTCACGCGAAATAACCGCCACCACAGGCTTGCGAAAATATTTAGCGATTACCATCTCCTGTGCCGTACCGGCTCCTATTTTCGAACGTGCATCAACAATAATCAAATCTGCCTCTTTCACCAAAGCCAAATCATGACCAACCACCAACTCAGCGCCGACATTATCGCTAATTGCATCGCCATGCAAAATTTCCGCATCTGGCAACAATGCAGCAATCTTTTCTATATACTCAGGCTTCCAATCAACCCAACCTGCTCGCACTTTGTCGCCTTTTGGCAAACTCCCTAGTAGCGTTATCTTCATGTCAGCATCATAACATTAGTCTGCTGGTCTAGGAAAGGATAATTCGCTCTCTGTAAAAAACTTTTTCAAAACCGCATTTCGATAAATTGTTATGTATCTACTATCGTAATCGGGAAACTCAATAAGGCACATGGAGAGGCTCCACAAAAAACCCTCCATTTCTTTTTCATCCGGAAGTGCCTTAATGTACTCCGCCAACTCACGTAAGTCGCTGTCATGGACGACCTTTTTAACGATCTTGCTATTTCTGTGCCTGATTTCGATGATAATGCGTCCATCCGCATAAACATAAGTAAAACCACTGCCCGCTGAACCACCGCAGGTGCTATTATCAATCCGGAATAACCAGTCAGAGGGAGCGGGACGAGTTTCTATATATCGATTGACGGCAGCCACCGCAATAACTACGGCAATTGCTGCGCAAACAACGATCGCTATTTTTGTAGATTTTTTGAACTTTTTCATAAGCAACATCATAATCATACCACAGCCATCCCACATCAAGCATAAAACTTACACACTCATGCTTTGTTGCATAACCCTTATCGTTTCAAAGAAAGAAATTCTAGTCTTTAACAAGAAACCATGATATGCTCTAAGCATAGAGAGGCCGCGCGGGACAGAGGTCCAGCGAAAGGAGCACTCTTCATCAAGACGAGATCCCAAAAGGGTCCCGTTTTGTTATAAGGCACCACTCAATCCAACTGACCAAACTCGATCTATCCATAATATCTACCCAAAAATTCATCCCGAAAACTCTCGAATCTATCTTCTAAAATTGCTTCTCGTATTTCGTCTGCCAACCGCACCACAAAACGCTCATTATGAATACTCGCCAACACCTTACCCGTAATCTCGTCTACCTTAAACAAATGATGCAAGTATGCTGCGTTGTAATTTTTACAACATTCACAGTCACATTCCGCATCCACTGGCCCAAAATCATTCCGATACTTCGCGTTCCGAATATTCACCCGTCCCTGCGAACCATAAAGCGTGCCATTTCTCGCCATCCGCGTTGGCCCCACGCAATCAAAAGTATCACAACCAAACTCTGCCCCCACAAACAAGTCCACCGGTTCTTGCCCCATTCCCAGCCAATGCCTAGGCTTACTCGCCGGCAAAATCCCATTCATTACACTTAGCAATTCTCGTCCCCGCTGTGCACTATACATCCCGCCAATCCCGTAACCATCAAATTCCCGCGCCGTAAAAAACTCTGCGCTCTCACGCCTCAGATCCACAAAATCACCGCCCTGCACCACACCATACAGCGCCTGATAAATCGACTCGCCAACCGCCAATTTCTGATGCTCTACCAAACACCTCTCCGCCCAATCATGCGTCCGCCGCATCACCTCCCGAGTCTTCTCGAAATTCACCTCTTCCACTCCGTACCCCACCGGACAGTCAAACGCCATATGAATATCCGCCCCAATTTCCCATTGCGTCTGCATCGACGATTCCGGCGTCATCACCACCTTGTCGCCATTAATATGCGACTTGAACTCCACGCCCTCTTCACTTATCCGCACCTCCGGCAAACTCATAATTTGGAATCCACCACTATCTGTAAAAGTCGGTCCCTCCCACCCCATAAACTTCGCCAAACCACCCGCTTCTTTCACCAACCCACTCCCCGGCGTCAATACCAAGTGGTAATTATTTGCCAACACCGCCTGTACGCCCACATCGCGCAACTGCTTCACAGTCAACGCTTTCACAGTCGCTCGCGTCGCCGCCCCCACAAACGCCGGCGTCTTGATTTCGCCATGCGGCGTGCGTATCACCCCCGCCCGCATCAATCCTTTTTGTTTTACAATTTCGAACTTCAACATGTCAACATCGAATCTCCATAGCTCAAAAATGCATATGCATTTCGCACCGCATGCGCGTAAGCTTTTTCCAAATTATCCCACCCTGCAAACGCCGCCGTGAGCATCAACACGGTAGACCCAGGCGCATGAAAATTAGTAATCAAGCCATCCAACACCTTAAACTCAAACCCCGGATAGATAAATATATCGTCTTCGCCATGCGTCTTCCCTGTCTTACCCCAATATTCCAAAGTCCGTGCCACCGTTGTCCCCAACGCAATCACTCGCCCACCTTCCGTCTGCGTGTTATGAATCTCCGCCACCGTCCGCTCCGGCAAATCAAACCACTCCGAATGCATCCGATGATCCTCAACCTTCTCCGTCCGCATCGGTAAAAACGTCCCTAGCCCCACATGCAAAGTCAAATATTCTATTCGCACACCTTTTTTCCGCAACTTTTCCAGTAACTCTTTGGTCATATTCAAGCTCGCCGTCGGCGCTGCCGCACTTCCCACAGTTTTAGCCCACACTGTCTGATACCGCTCGATATCAGCCGCGTCTGCCTCTCTCCTCATATACGGCGGCAACGGCACTTCGCCAGCTTTTTCCGTCAGTTCAACCAAAGGAACTACACTATCCACCTCCGCAATTCCGTTACCCAAAATCTTCCTTACCGCAATCTCCGTGTCGCCCACCATCAACTTATCACCCTCACGCAATTTACCCCGATACATCACTCGCTCCGGCTCTCCTTCATGTTTTTCGAGCACCACTAACTCTCGTTTCCGCCCATCGGCCAGTCGAGCCGCCAATCGCGCCCGCATCACCCGCGTATCATTCAGTACCAATAAGTCACCCGGCTCCAACCAGTCCGCCAAATTAGCATATAAACTATCTTTTAGCTCGCCACTGCGCCGATCCAGCACCAACAAACGCGAACTTCCGCGCACTCCCGACGGTCGCGCCGCAATCAACCCCTCCGGCAACTCATAATCAAATTCCGAAACCAACATGTATCTATTATAACTCATGCTACAATAAGCCCATGTTCAAAAAGGTTATGCGCAACCGTTACGTCGACTGGCGCTGGCTCATCGTCTGGATCGCCATCTACGCCAGCTTTCTCATTCTAGACGCCTTCAGCCAAAACTCCCTCGGCGCTACCCTTATCAGATTTGTCGGCAGTTTCCTCTTGGTCGTCTATGTCTATCAAAAATTCCGCCCTGACACCTTGCTCATTCTTGCTCTCCTCTTCACTTTCGTCGCCGACGTTTTTCTCATCTGGCCCACCTGCCAAATTCCCGGTGTCTATACTCTTTGCTTTGCCCTGTTTTTGCACATCGCCCGCTTCACCAAAATCAAACTTACAACCTTCGTTGGCCTCCTTCTCGTCGTCGCCCTTCTCTCTGCCGCTAGCATTGTCCTAGGCGTACCAACCATTTACGCCATCACCCCCATCTACGCCACCGCCCTCATCTCCAATCTTATCCTAGCTTTTCTCTGGTATCGCCGCGACCGCCACAATTTCCACGCCCGCTGCGCCTTTTACGGTTTCGTCCTCTTCGTCGCCTGCGATATCTGCGTCGGCCTCCGATTCCTCGCCATGGAAAACGTACTCTCTACCGCCATCATACCCCTGGTCTCCTACCTAGTCTGGCTCTTCTACTACCCCTCTCAAGTCCTCATCGCCAACAGCTCCAATGTCACGGTACACAAAAACAAAACAAATGTGTTATCATAACATCATATGAATGGGAACAACTCAAAACCTTTCGCGATTCTGATCTTCGGCGTCCCTATGAGCGGCAAAACCCAGTTCGCCTCCAAGTTCAGCCGCCAATTCAAAGCCCCCTTCCTCAATTTTGACGCTATCCCCGATATCAGCCACGAAACCTTCCTAGCCGTCGTTTCGCAAATCGCCGACAGTCAACAAAACATCGTCATCGAAGGTGGCATTGATACCTTCGAACAGCGCGAAAAGCTCCGCGAAATCCTTCGCAGCGCCGGCTACCGCCCCGTCCTCCTCTGGATCCAAACTGACGTCAATATCGTCAAACGACGCCTAAAAACCAGCATGAAATCCGTCGAAAAAGCCAAGACCTTCTTCGAAAAACGCCTCCAAGAGCTCGAAGCCCCCGAAGATACCGAAAACCCCATCGTTGTCTCTGGCAAGCACACCTTCGAGGGACAACTAAAATCCGTCCTACTTTGTTTATCTAAAATATGATCTTAACCGATCCTGAATTTGGCGAAATTATCGTCCGCAAAAACGCCCTATCTAGAAGCATCAAATTCTCCGTCTCCACCTCAGGCCGCCTCGCCATGTCTGTCCCCAAATCCACTCCCAACTTTCTCATCAAACGTTTTTTAAACTCCAGCAGGGAACAGATTCGCAAAAAATTACCCGTCAAAAACCCCACCACTCAACGCGCCCGCGACGCCAAGAAAAAAATCCTCATGAAAAAAGCCAAAGATTACCTCCCCTACCGTCTCGATTTCTACGCCAAAAAACACAACTACAAATACATTAACCTGCGTTTCTCCCACGCCAACACCCGCTGGGGCAGCTGCAGCAGCTCCGGCACCATCTCGCTCAATATCGGTCTCATGAACCTGCCAGAAACCCTCCGCGACTATGTCATTCTCCACGAACTCGCCCACATCAATCACATGAACCACTCCACCGCCTTCTGGGCCGAAGTCGCACGTCACGATCCGCATTACAAACGCCACCGCAAAGCCCTCAAAATGTTCACCCCCGGCGTTTAAAATTACTTAGTCTTCCAATCCCCCTTCGTGAATCGATTCTTCCCCTCTATTATCCACTCGTTCGGATCAGCCACACGAATCTCATCAAACAGTCGTTTGGCCGTCTCCGTGAATAACTTATCTCTTATCACCTCTCGCTTTTTCTGCAACTCTCTGCTAAACACCTCGCCTCGCGCCATGCTTTCCACCAGCTCAAGCTCTATATCCAAGTTGTCCGCATCCTTCACGATCTTAGCCGC
>Ga0082212_10010307_pt1 | contig 11977 bp, 5 predicted proteins | sample TergutNt197P3_FD_71548 | JGI IMG/M metagenome (GOLD analysis project Ga0082212, IMG submission 71548) | Neocapritermes taracua P3 segment gut microbial communities from Petit-Saut dam, French Guiana - Nt197 P3 | ecosystem: Host-associated > Arthropoda: Insects > Digestive system > Gut ... | reverse complement strand
AATCTTTCTATTTCAGCTAAAACCTTAAAATATAGTCTAGGTTCTAATCCTCTTACTGCAATATCTATATCAGAGTGTTCATCAAATTTTCCATTAGCAATAGAGCCAAATATATATATTTCGCTGCAACCATATTTTTTAAGTATTTCAGTCGCTTTTTCTATGTCAGCTCTGAACTTTTCTGGAAAAGTATTTATTATATCACTCATTTTCAATCCCCTTACCTTTGTTTTTGATAATAACATTATATCACATATTTTATTATATGTGGAAAGAGTTTTATTAATTTTGTAATATGTGGAAAATATGATTTTCGAAGTATGATAAGCTACTATTAATAAAAGCAACATTTACTCCTATACTCGCCAATGAGTCAACTTGCTTCTTTCATAATACTCCTATTTCCATTGTTAGCCATATTATACCATAAAAAAAACCAGCTTTTTGCAAAATTAATAAATTTTGTGTATAATACGCTTATTAATTAGGAGGTGTGTATGCTTAGGGTAAATAGTTTTAAGGATGTGGATGAATTAGTACAAGGTAAGAAAGTGTTTTTGTTTGATTTTGATGGAACTATTGCACATACGGAAAGGTTACATTTGAAAGCTTTTAATGTTGTACTTGCAAAATATAATATTGAGCTAAACGAAGAATATTTGAATTATATTGGATTTTCTGAATATGAAATATATAAAATGATAAGTGAAGACTTTAATGTAGAACTTGATATTGAAAAACTATTAGCCGAAAGATTGGAAGTGTATTTGAAAATAGTTAAAGAATATAAATTTAGACACAAATTATTCAAATTATATAACTGTTTTTAAAATCAATTATTTAAGTAAAATAAACTTAGAATTGAATTATTAGCTAAAAATTATTATATCATACATTGTATTATTTAATATTCTTTTTGTAGTTTTTATATGATTTTATCTTATTTAAGAAAAATATATATAATAGTATAAATATAATATAATATTATAAAAAATTGTAATATAATTTCATATATATGAGATAAAAAGTTCAATATGATATTTAATTAGATAATATTGATTCTCTTAAAGTGGTTGAAGATTAAAAGAATTGAGTTGAAGCTATTTTTATTCATTATTAATGAGAAAAAATCCTATTTGAGTGATTTTAATATATTTATAGAGATAATATCTTTTTTTATAGCTATTTATTGTTAATTATAAATAAGAAAATTTTATCATTAGGGTTCTTTCTGATTAATAATGGTTGAGTAAATTTACTCTTTATTAATTTATTAATCAATTTTATCAATTCCTCATCTTTTTGAAAGAAAGATGGAGAAAAGCTTTTCATTATGTAACAGGAGGTGATAAAGATTATAATGAAAAATAAAAGCAAAAACAACTTATTCCTATTTACAATACTATTTACAATTTTAGTAGCTATTAGCTTACAAGCTAGTTTTGCTGCTGGTGAAGTTACTGTTGGAGAAGATGGTGTGGATACAATTAGCGATGCATTATTTCATACTAATGAATACGATGTCATAAAATTAACACCAGACACTTACACAGGATCTGATAATATCGGCCTATCTATTAATAGAAGCTTAACTATCCAAGGAAATGGACCACGAGAAAGTGTAACTCTTGATGCAGGAAGTGACGATAGAATATTCATGATTACAGAAAACGACTTAAATGTTAAATTCATAAACTTAACATTTACTGATGGAAACAATAACCAAGGTGGTGCTGTATATATCAATGGATTTAATACAAATGTTACATTTATAAACTGTGTATTTGAAAACAACTATGCAAATTATGAGGGTGGAGCAATCTTTGTCAAAGATGCTTATTTAAATATTAGTGGTTGTAAGTTCATTTCCAACGAAGCATCTTGGGGAAATGGTGGAGCAATCTACTATACAAATTGTCTCAATTCAGTAGTGGAAAATTCAATTTTCATATCTAACGAAGCAAATAATGGTGGAGCAATCTACAACAATCGAGGGTATGAACAAGTTGGAGAAGCAGATGCTGCATCTATCATTGCCAGTAGTGGAGAAATTTCTATTATGGAAGATGATTCAGAAGAAGAAGGATTCCTTGTAAAAAACACTACTTTTGTAAATAACTATGGAAGATGGAATGGTGGAGCAATCTACAATAATAATGTTGATAATTATATAGTAGAAGATTCTAAGTTTATAAGCAACTTTGCAAATTATGGTGGTGGAGCAATCTACAATTACAATGATGAAATCCGAAATGAGGAGTACTATTATGGCTACTCTTGGGGTTATGAATATGGTTGGATTTCCACTACCATAAAAGGTTCTAACTTTAATGTGAAAAACAGCATTTTCATAAAAAACAATGCAAACAATGGCGGAGCAATCTACAACGACAAAGGAAATAATTTCAAAATAGAAGATTCTTACTTTACAAAGAACATTGCTAACAATGGTGGAGCAATCTACAACTATGGTTCAACTTATTGGGACTCATATAGTTATTCATATAACTATGAAACTGGTGTAGGGAGTGAAGATATAACATTCGCAAATAATGGTATAGGTTTTACTATAACAAATACCAATTTCACTAAGAACAAAGCTTACCAAGACGGTGGAGCAATCTACAATGACAATGGTGATTCTTTTACTGTAATGTATTCTAACTTTACAAACAACAAAGCTTACCAAAACGGTGGAGCAATCTACAACCAGAATGGTTATGGTCATCCAGGTGAAGAAGCTATGGCTATGAGTTTATCAGATGGTAATCTTTTAAGAGGAGGAATTTCTCTTATGGAAGATGCTTCACAAGATAAGTGCTTCCGTGTGATTAATTCAAACTTTACAAACAACAAAGCTTACCAGGACGGTGGAGCAATCTACAACAATGGTGAAATTTTGCAAAAAAATTATGGTTATGATGAAGCAGGATATCATTATTATTTTGAGGAATATCAAGTGAAAGGTTCTAACTTTATTGTTGACAACTGTAATTTCACAGATAACAAAGCTCGCCAATACGGTGGAGCAATCTACAATAATCATGGCGATAACTTCACAGTATTTGATTCTAACTTCACAAACAACAAAGCTAAAAGTGGTGGAGCAATCTACAACTATGGTGAGGGATATTATCAATCCTATTGGAATGTATATGATTGGAATTGGAATCCTGTCAGAAGTGGTTACGGAGACTATTTAAAAAGTGGTTCTGGTTTTACTGTAATAAATACAGAATTTAATGAGAACAAAGCTTGTTTAAGTGGTGGAGCAATCTACAACAATAATGGTGAAGATTTTACTGTAACTGAATCTACTTTTACAGAGAATACTGCAAAATATGGTAGTGCAATCTTTAATAATAATGATGGTAGTTTTGAAATTACAGATTCCGAGTTTACAGCTAATACTGCGATTAAAAGTGGTACTATCTTTAACTGGGGAGATATGTATGTTTCTGGTAACACCATGGAAGATAATGAAGCAGAATTAGGTGCAGAAATTTTTAATCTTGGCAATATGGGTATTTTAAACTTAACATACCTTAATAACAAAACTGTTGGTGTTTATGCTAATTCATTTGCTACTATCAATGCAACTTTAACCGATGATATGGGTAATACTGTAACTGGAGGATTCATAATATTCTTTATAGATGAATCATACTATAAATATGCATTTTCTCGTGAAGGATATATAGAATTCGAATATGAAGTTGGTGATGTAGAAGCTGGAACTATTATTCCTGTAACAGGTTGTTATATTGGTCGCTGTGGATATGCTATTGATATATATAGTGGTGAGTTAAAAGTTTTAGAAAATACTTATTCAACTATTGAAGCTCCAGAAACAAAGGTAGGAAATAATGCAACTATAACTGGTAATGCAACCGATGCAAAAGATGAACCTTTAAAAAATATTGATGGTGTCACTGTTATAATTATTGACGATGAAGGCACTGTAGTATACAAAGAAATAACTAGTACTAATGAAGACGGAGAATGGACAATAAACTATCCTACAGATAAAACTGGTGACTTTAAAGTAATAGTAAAATGGGCTGGAGATGGTGAAACCTATACTGGTTTCAAAAATTGTACAACCCTAACTGTATCACCTAAAATAGACACAACCACAACAATCAATGTACCTGGATCTGGTGAAACCAAAATCGAAGATGCCGCAGAAATAACAGGTGTTGCAACTGAAGCTGATGGAGAAACTCCTTTAGCTACTAAAAATATCACTGTGATAATTACTGATAATACTGGTCATAACACAACATATACCAATGTTCAAACCGATTCTGAAGGTAATTGGGTTATAAATCATCCAACAACTATTGCTGGAACTCACAATGTAACAGTAAAATGGGATGGAAACAATACTCACAATGGTTTTGAAGTCTATGACAATTTCGATGTAAAAGACAAAACAGCTACAATCACTACAATCACAACTCCAGAAAATGTAAAGATTCCTGCATTATCTGATAAAGGAAATTCTATGGAAATTACTGGAGTTTTAAAAGATGCTAATGGCAATCTAATAAAAAACAAAACTATTACTGTAACTATAGGTGATAATTCACCAGTTACTGTAACAACTGACGATAATGGTAAATGGACTGCTCCTTACACACCTACAAAAACTGGAACTATAAATATTATAGCTAACTTTGCAGGTGATGAGGACTATAAAGCTAGTAGCGATACCAGTAGTTTTAATGTGACAAAAGGTAAAATCTTTGTTAAGATTACTGTAACTGACAATGATGATGGATCTGTCACAATTACAGCTAATGTAACTACCGATGATGGAGATCCTGTAGCTAACTATCCTGTAGATTTCTACATGGATGGGAAGAAAATAGGAACTAAAAATACCGATGTTAATGGTATAGCTTCAATCACAATTCCTGGTGATGGTAAAGAACATGAATATAAAGTTCTTGTCCCTGATGCAGAAATCCATGAAAATAGTGAAAATTCAATAATCCACACACCACAATCATCTGAAGAAGATGAAGAAGGTGATGATGATACAGACATTGATGATACTGAAGATGACAATCAAGACGATGAAAGTGAAACTCCATCAGCTGGCGCATCTATGAAAAATACTGGAATACCAATAGTAGTCTTACTATTAGTGTTATTAAGTTGTTTAGGAATAATAAACCGTAAAAAATAAACACATTTTTTAGGATAAATTTATTTTATTTTATCCTATATTTTCTTTTTTTAAAAAAAAATTAATATCATTTATTAAAAATTTCTTTTTCTAGATAAATAATTGATTTTATACTTTAATTTTATAATATTTATAAAATATATAATAAAAAACATATTATAAAAATAAATAAAAAATATATTATAAAAAATATATAAAATTAATTATAAAAATAAATTATATAAAAAAATATATTATAAAAAATATATAAAAATAAATAAAAATTATATAAAAAATATATAAAATTAATTATAAAAATAAATAATTAAATAAAAATTAAATTAAAGATTAGCTATTTTTAAATATTTAGGATTATGATGAATATGTTCCTTACCAGTGACTAAACAATAATCTGAATCACATTTTTGACATTGCCACATGCCTTCAGGACAAATTCGAAGATCTTCATAGTAAGCCATAGTACCATGAGCTTTACAATATGGACAATAATTAATAAACGCTGCTGAATGATATGAATAATCACCTGTTTTTCCACAACTACATCTTGCAGTACTGATTAAATATTGGCTATTGTATTTAACATCAATAGGAGCATAAACAGATTTAGCTACAGAACTAATAAAATCCTCTCCACAATCTGGAGGAGTTATAATATCATAGCTAAGATTATCCCTACTATCTACATTAAAATATTTAGGTACAACTTTATTCATCTTATGGGTTTTTGGAACATTAAGTTTTAAATCCTTAGGTAATTCATTCTTACTTTTTTTCATAGAAACTAAAGCTTTGTTAAGACCATAAACCGCTGTTTGGTATTGCATCTTACCAAGTTTCGTGTTAACATAATTTGGAGCTGCATTGTACCTTGTAAGGAAATTTAATATTTTTTTAGAATAAGCTGCATATTGTTTTTTAGTAAATGTTCCTTTAATATTATTTCCATTAGGATAAGCTGGATTTTTAATATTATATTTTACAACAACACTAGTATTCTTCTTTTTATTTTTAAGAGAAATAGTTTTACTCATGAGGTACATATATTCAGGTATTGAAAATTTATAACCCTCAATTTTAACATACTTAGGTAACTTTTTGTTTTTATTAACATAGTTGTTAACATAAGAAGAAGCTGAAATAATTTTAGCTTGTGATAATTTAGTAGGTTTAGCTACTTTTTTAGTTTTAGAATCATCATTAGAACTAGTATCATTCCCAACATTATTTGTTGGTGATTTACTTGTATTTTCAGTTATGGTAGCTGCCTTAGCAACAACCACATTGTCTTTATTATTGTTAGCTTTAATGATATTTTTTCCACCCTCAATGGAATTTATACTATCAATAGCATGACTCATAATTGGAGTCAAAGACATTGAAATTAAGATGAAAACTATTGCAATAATATAAATAAATTTTTTAAACTTCATAACTATCTTCCGCCTCAATAGATTTGAAATTATTATATATAGAAATTTTAATTTTTTAATAAACTTTAAATTATAACTTTTAATAAACTTTAAATTATAATTTTTAATAAACTTTAAATTATAACTTTTAATAAACTTTAAATTATAATTTTAGATAAATTAATAGTATTAAATCTAAACAATTCGATTTTAAATAAAATCTTAATTTATAAAATTTTTAAATACTTTTTTTACTTTAAATAATTTTACAAAAATATTCATAACCCAATATATGAAAATTGCAATTTTAATATAACAATTATAATATATAAAGGTTTTCATTTAATTTGTAAAAATAAGTTCTCATATAGCTTTATTTATTAAATAAAGAGTTATAAAAAGAGATTTAATTTAAAATAAATCAATCTCTATCAATTGTTTTTAATTTTATTAAATAAATTATAATAAGAGTTCTTTAGCTTAAAAAACTATAAATTATAGCTATTATAAATAAAAAAAAATATCTTAAATTAAACTTAAAAACTTAATATAGATTAGCTATTAAGTAAATAAGTCCATAATAATTAGTTTTAACTTTCATACTTTGAAGGACAATTATTATTAATATTACTTTCCATCTGGACCCAAAAATTAATAATACTATAAAAGATAAAATAATAATGATGAATGCTTTAGAAAAAATGCAAACTTTAAGTGATTCTGCACAATATGACCTTTGTGATTATGTTAATCATCATAAAACATCGGATGCTAACTTACCGGGGATTTATCATGCTACAGGTGCCAATGGTTGTAAAGTTCCGCTATTTAAAACATTGATGACGAATAAATGTGTTAATGATTGTAAATATTGTATAAATCAATCAAAAAGGAATTTTACAAGACTCGAGTTAACAAGTGAAGAATTAGCTAAAATATTCTTACATTACTATGACAACAACTATGTAAATGGATTATTCTTAAGTTCAGGAGTAGCTAAGGATATTGATGATACAATGGAAAAGATGCTTGAGACTCTAACAATACTCAGAAAAAACCATGGTTATGATGATTATATTCATCTTAAAATTATTCCTGGAGCAAGTAAAGATTCTATAAAAAGAGCTATGGATTTGTCAAATAGAGTTAGTATAAACATAGAAGCAGCTACACCAAGTGGACTATCTGAAATATCTTCAACAAAAGACTATAATAAAGATATATTAAAGCGTTTAAATTGGATAAATGAACTTTTTAAAGGTAAAAGATCTAATAATGATAATAATTCAATTATCTGTTCAAGTCAAACAACACAAATGATAGTTGGAGCTAATGATGAAACTGATGAAGAAATCCTCAAAAGAGTCAAATCATTATATAAAAAGACAAATCTTCATCGTAGCTATTTTAGTGCCTTTTCACCAGTTGAAGGAACAGACTTAGAAAAAAAAGAAGAATGTAATAAACTACGGACAAATCAACTATATCATGCTGATGCACTTTTAAATCTATATAAATTTGATACTAAAGAGTTAATTTTTGAGGATACTGGGCAACTATCATTAGATGAAGATCCAAAGATTTTAGCTGCAAAAAAAATGGATATTTTCCCATTAGAGATTAATCAAGCATCATTTTATGAGTTAATTAGAGTACCTGGAATAGGCACTATCTCTGGAAAGAGAATTATAGCTATAAGGCAAAAACAACCATTTAAAAATATTGAAGAATTGAAAAAACTTGGAGTAATTGTAGATAGGGCCGAACCTTACATTAAATTAGGTGGAAACTATCAAACAGCCCTAGATAGCTATTAAATAAGATTAAAATGGAAATTTTTCAATTAACTAGTATATATTCATAGATATAAATCTTTTCTTTTTAATTTTTATTTAGAAAATTATTTATAAGTATAAATTAAATCTTTGATAGTAAGGTAATATTTAACTATTGGGTATATTAAAAAATTCAAATTAATGTCTTATGATTACAATATAACTTTTAAAAATACATAAAATAAGGTGTGATTTCTTGGAAGAAATGGTTTTAAGTATTGGACTAGTTATAATTTTTGGAATAATATGTACAAAAATATTAACACGTACTAAAATCCCTGCATTTTTAGGGTTTTTAGCTATAGGTGTACTTTTAGGACCTTATGCCTTTAATATTCTAGATCATACTTTCATGGGACTTACTCAAGAACTATCCACATTAGCTATAATAATAATACTTCTTAGAGCAGGGTTAGGTCTTTCTCGAGAGTCCATGCGTAAAATAGGTCGACCCGCAGTTGAAATGAGTTTTATCCCTAGTGTGATTGAGGGAACCTCTATTATTTTTATAAGCCACTACTTTCTTGGATTAAGCTTTATAGAAGCTGGAATGTTAGGATTCATATTAGCTGCTGTTTCTCCAGCTATTTTAGTACCTCGAATGCTTGATTTACTTGAAAAAGGTTTAGGTGTTTTGAAAGGAATACCTACATTACTTTTAGCCAGTTCTGCAGCAGACGATGTTGTAGCTATTACTATTTTTTCAGCTTTTCTTGGAATTTACACTGGAGGAAATCTTAACATAGCCTGGGACATATTTGGAATTCCAATTTCATTAATATTAGGAATTGCAATAGGTTTAGCTACTGGTACTATTATGTTATGGACATTTAATAAATGGAACTTTTCAAGTACAGAAAAGTTGCTCATAACATTAGCTACAGGTATTCTTCTTAATGCAATTGGTGAAATGTTGCATGGAATTATCCCAATAGCCGGTCTAGTTGGTGTAATGATTATAGGATTTTTAATTGTTGATAAAAGTCCTAAAGTTGGTCATGATCTTGCAAATAAATATTCAAACTTATGGATGTTAGCTGAAATAGTTGTATTTGTGCTTTTAGGTGCACAACTTGATATTACACTTATGTTATCAGTTATTGGAGTAGGAATATTAGTTATTACCTTAGGATTATTATTTAGATTTTTAGGAGTCTATATTTCTCTACTTGGAACAGAATTTACTAATAAAGAAAAGGTATTTTGTATGGTTTCATATATTCCTAAAGCTACTGTTCAAGCTACCATTGGTGTTATTCCATTAGCTGCAGGTGTTGCTTCAGGAGAATTAATTTTAGCTGTTTCTGCTCTTTCAATTATTTATACTGCACCAATAGGAGCAGTTTTAAGTAAATTTTTAGCTGATAAACTCCTTACTGTAGATGAAGATGGTGGGAATTCAAAGCTACCATTAGTTCATGAATGATTGCTTACCTTAAAAAAAGATTTTTTTTATATATTTTTCACTCATATGATTTCATGGTTCTTAAATATGAGTATAGTTTTTAATTCTTTAATTTACAATTTTTAAATAAATAATAAATAGAATAACTTAAAAAAATAGATTTTCAATTATAAAAATTAATTATAAGTAAATTGATGAAAAAAAGTTAAAATTTAATAAAATTAAAATAAGAATTTATATTAATAAAAATAAGAATTTAATATAAATAAAAAAAGAAGGATGGTTTTACCATCCTCAAAATATGTTTCAAATTTGTTTATTTTTGTTTCCTATGGAAACCAAGGCCAATGAAAGTTAGTAACATTAATAATATTGCTATAATTGGCAATCCAGTATTTTTCATAAAGGATTTAGTTACTAAATCTTTATTTGAACCGGTATTGTTATTAGTAATAGTATCGTTTACGGTCATTTTAAAGGTTTTTCCATGAGAATAAGGATAATAAACCCCTATACCATTTACTGCAACACTAAATTTAGCTTTACCAACTAGTTCAGAAGGTAAAATAATTACAGCTATACCATTTTCATCAGTAACTCCACTACCAATAATATTACCCCCCACAATAATCTCTACTGGTTGATCTTTTATAGGGTTTCCCTCATCATCAGTAACAATAGTTTTTATTGTAAGAGATCCGTTTTTGTTTTTAATGACATCTACTTTAGAATTTATTTTACCTTTAACAACATTAAAATTTGTGTTGTTTTTAGAGGATAAATAAACATCATTGCCAGTATAACTTACAGAAACCTGAACTTTTCCAGTTTTATTAACTTTATAAGATAATGTCCACATACCCGCACTATTAGTTGTAACTTTGTAAATTTTTCCATTAACAGAAACAGTAAGTAAAGTATGGGCTACAGGTCTACTGTTTTCATCGGTTAAAACACCGTTAATTTTAACAGTTTGACCAACTTTGACCTTTTTTTGAACAACGATAGTTGAATTAGTTTTTAGCTTAGCAACATTAAAAGTTGTGCTATTAATAAATCCAAAGTAATCATCGTCACCTGTCCATTTAACAGAAACAACAAAAGCTCCACTAGATTTAGGAGTATATTGTAAAGACCACTCACCATTATCATTAGTATTTACAGTAAAAGTTTGACCAGCTACAATAACAGTAAGTTTAACATTAGCTAAAATATTAGCATTTTCATCGGTTAAAACACCAGTGATAGTAACAACTTGACCAACTTTCACATTAGAAGCAACGACAGTAGTATTAGTAGATTTAAGTACTTTAACATCATCAGGAACAATTTCATTCTCATTTCCATTTATAGCAACTTCAAAATCAGACTCATTAGTAAACAAGTTGTACTTATTATCACCATTCCATCTTACAGAAACAACAAAAGCTCCAGCATGATTAGGCACATATGGAAAACTCCAAGTCCCATCAGGATTAACAATAACAGATATCTCATCATTACCAATAGTAACAATCAAAGTAAAATCACCAACAACACCACCTAACTCATCAGTAACAACACCACTAACAATAACCTCATCACCCACTACAACATTCAAAGGAACATCAATAGTAGAATTAAGATCCAGCATAACAGCACTGAAATCAGACTCATTAGTAAAAGTATTATACTTATTATCACCATCAAAGGTCACAACAACACTAACAACAGAATCATTAGTAACAACATAAGTTACACTCCAACTACCATCAGGATTAGTAGTAACAAACTCAGACTCACCATTAACAACAATAATTAAATCAATACCACCAACAACATCATTCCTTTCATCAGTAACAACACCACTAATAATAACCTCATCACCCACTATAATATTCTCAGGAACATCAATAGTAGAATTAAGATCTAACTTAACAGCATTAAAACCAGACTCATTAGTAAAGAAGTTGTATTTATTATCACCATTCCATCTTACAGAAACAACAAAAGCCCCTGCATGATTAGGCATATATGGAAAACTCCAAGTCCCATCAGGATTAACAATAACAGATATCTCATCATTACCAATAGTAACAATCAAAGTAAAATCACCAACAACACCACCTAACTCATCAGTAACAACACCACTAAC
>Ga0082212_10010306_pt1 | contig 11977 bp, 11 predicted proteins | sample TergutNt197P3_FD_71548 | JGI IMG/M metagenome (GOLD analysis project Ga0082212, IMG submission 71548) | Neocapritermes taracua P3 segment gut microbial communities from Petit-Saut dam, French Guiana - Nt197 P3 | ecosystem: Host-associated > Arthropoda: Insects > Digestive system > Gut ... | reverse complement strand
GAGGATATCACCGCGATAGTCTCGCTCAAGGACTTCAGCGACAGCGAATACCTCTTCATGGGAACCGCCCGCGGAGTTGTCAAAAAAGTAACCACCAGCGAATTCTCCAATGCCAAAACAAGGGGCATTGTCGCCATTAAACTTGATGAAGGCGATAAACTGGTCAGCGCACTTTTAACCAAGGGCAGCGACGAAGTGGTACTCATCTCGCGCCGGGGGCAGGCGCTCCGCACCCACGAGGATAATGTCCGCGCCATGGGACGTTCTTCGCGCGGCGTAAGCGGCATGAAGCTCTCAAACGGCGATGAATTAACCGGAATGTTACGGGTGTATTCAAACGAGAAGATGCTGATCCTCTCCGAATACGGTTTTGGAAAGCGGGTCGATTTCAGCGAATTCACCTCGCACGGGCGCGGAACCGGCGGCCAGAAGATTTACACGGTAACCGAGAAAACCGGTGAAATTGTCGGCTGCGTCAGCGTGCTGGATAATGAGGACATAATGTGCATCACCAGCCAGGGCAAATCAATCAAGTTGAAAGTCCACGAGATTCGTATCATGGGGCGCAGCGCACAAGGCGTGAAAATTCTCAGTATCGACAAACCGGACTTTGTCATCGGCCTTGACCGGATCGTCAAAGAAGACGAAGCCGCCGCCTCAGCGGAAAATACCCAAGAGCAGCTTCCGTTCCAAGAGGAAAAGTAAACGAGAAACTGTATAGCTTTTTCATCTCGTTTGTTTATAATGATATTAGGAGAATATCATGAACGCACTTTTTCCTAAAGCAGCCGCTGCAGGGAAAACCCTCGGTATATTTTCAAAAGATTATACACAAGTTCCGCGGGGGCGGATTTTCCAAAGAAATGATGGTGTTTTTCAGCTTATGTGCGGAAGTTGGATAGACGGCCATATAGTTGATTTAGTAAAAGATGAATTTGATCTTCAAAATGCCCAACTTGAGATCAAATTAGATGAACATGAGGAATATTATTTTAATTAATGAGGGATGATTATGAAAAAGCTATTATTTGCGATTACATTGATTGTTGTGATACCATGTATGAGCTGTTCAAGCAAACCAAATGCTCCGGCTGTTTCCTTTTCGGATGTTATCGAAAAAGAATGGAAATTGATCGAGGTTCATATTGACGGCAAAAACATCAATTTTGATCGTAACGCCCTGGCCGATGACGGATTCGGCGAACTGTTCACTCTGACCTTTGACAATCAAAACCTCAGCGGAGTGGGTGCACCCAATCGCTATTCTGTTCCGTATACACAGGAAAAAGACCGGGCTCTCAGCGTTAAACTCGCACGTTCAACCCTGATGGCTTCCATTCGCGAGCCGGAAAAACTTAAAGAACACGATTTCTTTACCTACATTCAAAATGTGGAAACCTGGAATTTGGTCGATAACAACCTGGAACTTTACTCAAAAACCGAAGCCGGCGCCGAAGTAACCTTGGTCTTTTCTTTGTAACGCCCAAAAGACCCTCGCTAAATTGCAGTTTATTGGTTAAAGGTCTTTTCCCAAGACTTCACACAGAGGACACAGAGGAACAAAGGACACGGAGATTAATTTATATGAAAAAAAGAGAGTTGTTAGTTATCTGTGCTTGTTGACAAGCCGATTAGCTCCGGAACTCATATTCTTAACCTTATTTTCTCCTCTGTGTCCTCTGTGCCTTTGCGCCTCTGCGTGAGGTCTTTTTCGAGGAATCTTGGGGAAAAAACCTTTAACCAATAAACTCCTGTTTAGGTTTGTGGAAAATGTTTCACGTGAAACACTAATCTTCTATTTTCCGCCGTTCCGTCTTTTTTTGCGCTTGATGTCTTTTGGTTCGTAGGCGCTCTTCCCTGGTTGCCTTGCTCGGCTTGGTGGGGCGGCGGCGTTTGGGCAGCCTTGCTGCACCGGCGATCAGAGTCCCCATGCGGAAGTATGCCCTGTCCAGGTTTGTCCGCTGTGAGCGTTCTTCATCCGAGGCAATAACAATTTCGCCCTCATTCGTGATACGGTTTGCCAGTACCGACCTGACCCTGTCCAACTCCGTTTCGGAAAGGCCGGCCAAATCTTCAAGCCGCAGCCGCAGCGTTACCTTGGTATTAACTTTGTTGACATTCTGCCCGCCAGGCCCGCCGGAGCGCGAGAATGCCGCTTCGGCGGCAGCGTTGATTGATTGATGCAAAAGAACGATGTCCAAAGTTTATTCGCCTTGTTTTTTGCTCGTTACTTTTCGCCAGAGTCTTTTGATTATTCCGATCCTGCCGAAAAGAACCCAGACAAAGAAGACCACGATCAGTAGAATGGGAATTCCGTAAATGATAATGCCGATAATGACCACTACCATTATTGAAAGGAAGCCGCCAAAACCGCTAAACAATTCTTTGATACGTTCGCCAAAAGTTGTGCCTTGATACTTCGTTGAAGCCGCCGGCCCAAGGAGATTTACGTCGATAGTAGCGTAATCCACCAGATTGGCAAGATTGCGAAACTGTGTTCCGGTTCTTTCGATGTCGTTTTGCAGATCCGCTATTCGAGCCTCAATCGACAGAATCTCTTCAATGTTGTTTGCTTTCCCAAGATACGATTGATATGTTTTAAGCAGTTCCCTTTTGGTGGCAAGCCGGCTTTCAAGGTCATAGTAACGGAGAGTTACGTCCTCGGTATTTTCGGAGCGGCGCAGTATTCTTCCTATATCGTCTATTTCACCAAGAAAGACATCGTACGCCGGTGACGGAACGCGAAGGGAGTAACGGTAGGCGTTTTCGTCAATTTCAGTTGAGGCCGCATAAGCGCTGTATTTCTTCATCAAGTCGGAAACAGAAGCATCTGCCGTTTCCAGATTTTCAACCCTGATTCTGATATCCGCCCTTTTTACCAGCTTGCGCTCTACATTGCTTACATTCGCCGTTGGTGAAGCGGCATCTTCGCTCCGCTCTCTGCCATACAGATTGGACATATCTCTGTTAAAGACCGCTCCTTCCCTTTCAACCGAAACAGCCGAATCGTTATAGACGCGTTCGTTTAAGTACGCTTCGGACTTCCCGTTCATCCCGCTTTTACTGCAGCTAAAAATCAACAGGAGCGTTGTAAATAAAATAAATGTTATAATTTTCTTTTTCATAATATTTTCTCCTAAATAGAATATACAATATATTACCAGATTTTTCTCATGTCATAACCATATACCGTTCGGTATATAGATCGAAAAAGACAAAGACAATTCTTCTTCAATTTGACAATATTGTTTTTTAGTTATAATTAATTTTATCCCTTCAATATCCGCGCAGAGTGCGGCTTCATTTGAATACGGCCGGGCGTTTCAATTCGCTCTTCGCATAACAGATCCCAAAACCCGTTACTGTCGTACCCGCTTAAATTAATCACCCCATCATAATCAGCAATATTGACTGCTGCATAAATTCGTTCATTTTCATAGGAACGTTCGAAAACCAGGGGGCGGTTATACTCCAGATAGATATGCTTATAACTGCCGTATTTCAATGCTTTTTCACTCTGCCTTATTTGCGCCAGCCTGCTGATATGTCCGGTCAGCCATGTATCATAGGCGGAGCGGTTTTCAATATTGATATACGGACGCAGGTTTTGGTCGGAGCCGTATTCTTTTTTTCCCTGAAAACCCCATTCACTGCCGTAGTAAACAGACGGGATGCCGGGCATCGTGAAAAGCAGTGTGTATAACGTACTCAAATGCGCGGGATTGGAAACATTGCTTGCGATACGCGGCAGATCGTGGTTATCCAGAAAGGTGTGCAAAGGCGCTCCGTTATCGGGAACCGCGTTTTGCAGACAGTACGCCAACTCATACAAATTGTTATCATTATGACTTGATATCAAACTCTTGTATAATTTGTAATTGGTGACACTGTGCAGCGTGGAGGCGTTTACCCACCTTGAGTAATCGCCATGGACAACCTCGCCCATGAGCCAGAAATCAGGCTTCCGGCCTTCGGCGGCGCGGCGCAGTTCTGCCATAAAACCGAAATCCAGTACATCGGCGGCATCCAGCCTCATTCCGTCTATGTCAAAAGTATCAATCCAAAACCGCGCGGCATCAAGTAAATAGTTTCTTGCGTAATCATTTTGAAGGTTGAATTTCGGCAGTTCAAAATGCCCGCCCCAGGTGTTATAGGTAAACGGATCTCCCAGCGGGCTCTGCCTGCTGAAATCGACGCCGGAGAACCAGTCTGCATAATCGCGGTTGTTACGCCGAAGTTCCTGAAACGCGAAAAAGTCACGGCCGCAATGATTAAAAACGCTGTCCAGGATAACGCGTATTCCGTTATCGTGTAACGCCTTTACCAGGAACTGAAATTCGGCATTGGTACCCAGACGGTTATCGATCTCAAAATAGTCCGTCACATCATACCCGTGGGAGCGCGATTTGAGTACAGGACTGAATAATACCGCATTAAAGCCCATGCCCTTTATATGCGGGATCCATTTTTCAATCTCGCCGATTTTGCGCTCCATTACGCCATAGTTGTTCATGAAAGGCGCATTCGCCAGTGAAAGCGAGTAAATATGATAAATCAGCGCATCCTCATACCACCGATGTTTCATCGTTCCTCCTATTATACCTACCGTTAGGTATATAAATGTTCAAAAAATCAAACCCTTCTCTATATAGATAGATTACGAGAAAATACCGTGCATAAACTGATGTACCAGTTCTTTTGCGTTTTTTTCATTCAATCCCTTTTCAGGAATCCCGCTGAAGTAAAGGCCGATATACGAGTTTATCGTTCCGATAAAAGACCAGGTGAGCGTTTTGCTTTTACCTTTCAGATTGCCGTGTACTTTCGCCATGCTCCTGAACATACTTTCGATAATGTCAAATTGCGTAAAATGATTTTTCCTGACAATTTCGAAAACCGCAGAAGAGCGCGGCATGGACAGGTTAGCCAGGGTGATTCTGAAAAAAGCCTTGTTTTCCAGAGCAAAGGAAAAATAAGTTGTCGTTACCTTTTTCAACGTCTTGTGAATATCTTCATGATACGATTGAGGTTTTGGGTTATATACGGCGCTTTCAGTTATAACAGCGTTAAGCCGGTCGTATTGCGATTGGGTAACCGCTTCAAATAACCCTTCCTTGCTCCCAAAATAATAGTACAGAGTCGGTTTGGTAATGCCGGCGGCTTCCGTCAGTTCGTTGACCGAAACGCCCTCATAACCTTTTGCCGCAAACAGCTCAAGCGCCTGAGTCATTATTGTCTGTTTTACGCTGTTTTCTTCATCCACATAATAATTATATACCGAACGGTATATATTGTCAACAAGAAAAATTGACAGGCGTTAGCCGCCTGGCCGCTAACCAATCGCTTTTTTCAGTTCCTCAACCTTGTCTGTTTTTTCCCAGGGGAAATCAGCGCGGCCAAAGTGTCCGTAGGATGCAGTCTTAAGGTAAATCGGACGGCGAAGATTCAATGTTTTAATGATACCCGAAGGACTGAGGTCAAAGACTTTCGCTACTGCCCCTTCAATGCGGTTTTCCGGAACCGTGGAAGTGCCGAAGGTGTCTACCATGATCGAAACCGGGAAGGGTACGCCGATTGCGTAGGCAAGTTGTATTTCGCAACGGGTGGCAAGTTTGGCGGCGACTATGTTTTTGGCGACATACCGCGCTGCATAGGCTGCTGACCTGTCTACCTTGGTCGGGTCTTTGCCGGAGAAAGCGCCGCCGCCGTGGCGGCCCATGCCGCCGTAGGTGTCAACGATGATCTTGCGGCCGGTCAGGCCGGTGTCGCCGAACGGCCCGCCGATTACAAAACGGCCCGTGGGGTTAATGAAATATCTGGTCTTTTTATCCAAAAGATCGGTGGGTTCCAGTACCGGTTTGATGATTTTTTCTATCACCGCAGATTCAATATCCTTGTGGGCAATATCGGGATCATGCTGATGGGAAACCACGACCGTGTCAATCCGTATTGGTTTGTTCCCCTCGTATTCAACGGTAACCTGGCTTTTTGAATCGGGGCGCAGCCATTTGAGGGTTTTGTTCTTTCGCAGTTTTGATGCCTGAAGCAGGATTTTATGGGCGAGCATAATGGGCATGGGCATGAGTTCTTTTGATTCGTTACACGCAAAACCGAACATCATTCCCTGATCGCCGGCGCCCTGCATTCCCTTGAATTTTTTCAGGCCCGTACCGGAAACGCCCTGGGAAATATCCGGGGACTGGCTGTGGATCATATCGAGTACTGCCATTGAATTGCAGTCTAGGCCGTAGGCAGGATCGGTATAACCGATTTCTTCGGCGATTTTCCGCACCAAATGATGAAAGTCAACAAAAGTCTTTGTGGTAATTTCTCCGCCTATCAGTACCAGCGAGGTAGAGGCAAATGTTTCGCAGGCAACCCTGCTTTCGGGATCGTCTTTTAAACAGGCGTCAAGGATAGCGTCTGACACCTGATCGCAGAGTTTATCGGGGTGTCCTTCGCCGACAGATTCTGATGTGAAAAAGTAACGGTTCTTTTGAACTGTTTGAAGAGATTTCATTATTTCCTCCTGCCGGTAAAACCGGATAAAATCAATTATGTATGTTTCTTCTTAAATAAACAAGTAATGGCTTTTTCTTAAACGTTAAGGGCCTGTTCAAAACTCAGGCTCATTACTTTGTCTACCGGCAGGGAGAAAACGACTCCCTGAGCCTTGCTGCTGAAGCCGTGGGCTTTGCAAACTGCCTGCATGATGGGTTCCTGCTTTTCCCGGTTAGCCAAAATAAGGATCAGTTCCTTTTCATCCTGAACCGATATTCCCAAAAATTTCACCGCTCCCTCATGTGCCTGGCCGCGGGCTTTCAATACGGTGCCGCCGCCGGCTCCTGCCGCCCTGGCGGTATTCATAAACTCATCGCTATAGCCCTTGTTTACGGCAGAGATGATAAGAGCATGAGAAAATTCCGTTTGTCCCCGGACATTTTGTCCGGGCGCCGCGGCGTTTTTTTCTTCGGCCGGCTGTTTGAAGATCCGCAGCAGCGGGCTGTTGATCCCCGAAAGGGGTACGGTAAACGCTATCCCTGCGCCGTGGCTATGGTGGCCGAGTTTTCTCCGCACATCTTTCAGCAGAATAGGAACCATCTCCGGCTGTTCCAAACAGGTAATTACCGCTTTGTTACCGGCGCCAATGCCCAAAAGGTCGAGTATTTCGGAAGTTGCAGTCCCCCTGCCCTTACTCATAAAAAAGAAACCGGCTTTCTCTTTTTCAAATGAATCGGAAATGATCTTGACCCGATCCCATTCAACAATGAAAAACATCAATTTAAGATCGGTTATTACCGGTTTTGCGGCAGGGGCTTCCAGACTCTGCTGAGTACCAAGTTTTGTCGGAAACCAGGAAAACAGTTTTGAGATTTTCACAATGCTTCCTCCCCAAAAAGGGTTATTTCACCAAAGTCGATAATCTCTCCTGCCTCGGCCTGGCTGATAACTGCGGCCTGCTGTTCGGCAAAAACGGCAGTCTGGCTGGCCTTGAACTGGTACACGAGGCCCATCAACTGAATAACGATGAGCGGCGCCATGGAGACCATTGCCACAATGCCAAATGCGTTGATCATCAAGTCCCGGCCCGCGCCTTCGGCGGTTCCCATTGCCAGGGGCAGGAGGAAGGTGGAAGTCATGGGGCCTGAACAAACGCCGCCTGAGTCAAAGGCGATACCAGTAAAAATACGGGGAACAAAAAAAGTCAGCGCCAGTGCAAAAGTATAGCCGGGGATTAAAATCCACATGAGGGGGATACCCAGGAGAATTCTCGCCATGGTGAGCGCCAGCGCCCCGCCCATGCCGACGGAGAGGCCCTGGTTCATCATCTTTGCGGTGATGGCTCCTGATGAGATCTCCTCAACCTGCTTGTTAAGGACGTGGACTGCCGGTTCCGCCGCCACAATGAAATAGCCTACCAGAGCGCCGAGAGGCACTAAAATCCACTTGAACGAAGAGGCCGCCAATTCGGTTCCCAATAGGTGGCCTACCGGAATAAAACCCACATTTACCCCGGTTAAAAAGAACACGAGGCCTATCAGGGTATAGAGAAAACCCACCGTAATACGGATAATCTGATGCCGCGTAAAACGCCGGGATATTAACTGAAATATAACGAAACAACCCACAATGGCCCCCAGTGCCCTCAGTACATCAAAGAGGTAATCGGGCATTTCTATGGCGAAAAATTTGACCACGTCCTGTGATGTGGTTACCTCCTGGAGAACATGGGATGACATTTTTATATCACCGGGTTTGTAAAAAATACCCAGCAGCAGCACCGCTAAAATCGGCCCTACGCTGCACAGGCTCACCAGGCCGAAACTATCATCCTGAGAATTTTTATCGCTGCGGATAGACGCCACGCCTACGCCCATAGCCAGAATAAAGGGAACCGTGATTGGGCCGGTGGTTACGCCTCCTGAGTCAAAAGCCACGGCGATGAAACTGTTAGGTGCAAAATACGCCGCGCCAAAGGTTATAGCGTAAAAAATAACGAGCAATACCGAAAGCCGGATTTTAAACAATGTCCGCAGCACGGCGATAACCAGAAAAAGCCCCACTCCCGCAGCAACGGTAATTACCAGATACCAGAAAGGGATGGCGGGCACCTGGTTTGCCAATACCTGTAAATCAGGTTCGGCGACAGTAACAATTACCCCCATCGCGAAACTGACAATAAGTATCAGCGCCAGTTTTGAACTCTTGGTAAGCTGGATACCGATACCCTCTCCCATGGGTATCATCGCCATATCGGCGCCCAGGGTGAAAAAGCCCATCCCTACAATCAGAAGCGCCGCTCCGACCATGAACATCAGGATGGTTCCGGGAGGCATGGGTACCAGCACAACGCTGGCAATAAGCACAATCAGGGTAATGGGAAGCACCGATGTGAAGGCTTCCATTATTTTTTCTTTAAGTATTTTATTCAAAACTCAGGCCCATCACATTATCTACCGGTAAAGAGAACACGATTCCCTGAGCCTTGGTGTTGAGGCCGTGAGTTTCGCATAACGCCCGCATAATGGAAGTTTTCTTTTCGCGGCTGGTCAGAATAAGGATCAGTTCCTTTTCATCCTGTACGGAAACGCCGAAGAATTTTACCGCTCCCTCGTGAGCCTGACCGCGCGCATTTATCACCGTGCCGCCGGTAGCGCCCGCTTCCCGTGCAGTGTTCATCAGCTCATCACTGTAACCCTGATTTACAATAGAAATAATGAGATCGTTTGTAATAATGTTTTGTTTGACTGTGGATTCGCCTGCCATTTTTCCTCCTTCGCCTTTTTGCCCCTGTCCGAGCGCCTCGGCGATTTTTTCATTTTTATGGATACTTTGTTTGAAGATTAACAAAATAGGATCATTGATTGCCGAAAGAGGAACCGTAAAAGCGATCCCTGCGCCCGGGCCGTTATTTTTTAGTTTTTTCCGTACTTCTTTCAGCAAAACCGGAACCAGTACTGCCTGTTCCAGACACATAACCACCGCTTTGTCATCGGCGCCGATGCCCAACAGGTCGAGCACCTCTGATCTCGCGGTTCCTCTGCCCTTGCTGATAAAGTGAAAACGGACGTTTTCTTCATCAAAGACATCGGAAATAACATTGGCCCGGTGCCAGTCAACGATGAAAAATATTAATTTGAGTTCGGGGAGGCTGGGTTTTGAATCATCTTCATCCGGGTTTTGCCGGGCGTTGGATCGCTTACCCGGCAGTTTTGATAATAACCTTGAGAATGGGGATTTTTTCGTCATTTACGCCCCTTCTCCTGACCAAAGGTCCGATGACCAAGGATCCGAGAGCACTGTTATCTTTCCCCAATCAATAATTCTTCCCGCTGCTGCAGTACTGATGGCGGCGGTCTGCATACTTGTCATGGCTGCGGCTTCTTTCGTCCTTAACTGGTACACGAGTCCCATCATCTGGATAATGATAAGGGGAGTCATGGCGACCATGGCGACAATACCAAAAGCGTCAATCAACAGATCTCCGCCAATACCTTCGCAGGTTCCCATGGCAAAGGGCAGGAGGAATGTTGAAGTCATGGGGCCGGAACATACGCCGCCTGAGTCAAACGCAATACCGGTGAAAATCCGGGGTACGAAAAAGGTAAGGCCCAACGCAAAAAAATAACCGGGGATGAGCATCCACATAATTGGGATATGCAGCAGTATACGAACCATTGTAAGCATCAGAGCAGCGGCCATGCCGATGGAAAGCCCCCGGTTCATCATTTTTGCAGTGATGGCGCCGGAAGAAATTTCTTCAACCTGTTTGTTGAGTACGTGAACTGCCGGTTCGGCGGCAACTATAAAATAGCCGATCAGCCCTCCAAGGGGAATCAGAATCCAGTTGAAAGTTGATGATGCAAGTTGAGACCCCAATAGCTGTCCTACCGGGAAAAAGCCGACGTTTACGCCTGTCAGGAAAAGCACCAGGCCGATGAAGGTGTACAAAAAGCCTACGGCAATACGGCCGAGCTGGTGGCGGTGGTAACGCCGGGTAATAAGCTGAAACACAATGAAACAAACCACGATAGCCCCTAATGCCGCGAACACTTCCCAAAGGTAATTGGGCAGCTCAATCATAAAGTTTTTAGCCACATCCTGGGAGGTAGCAGTTTCCTGGAACACATATGGTTTGACTTCCGCAGGACCGGGTCGGTAAAAAATTCCCAACAGGAGTACTGCCAGGATGGGCCCCACACTACACAGGGCGACAAGGCCGAATGTGTCATCCTGGGAGTCCTTGTCGCTGCGGATGGAGGTTATGCCGATGCCCATTGCCAGAATAAAGGGAACTGTAACAGGGCCGGTGGTAACGCCTCCGGAATCAAAACCAACGGGAACAAAAGTGTTGGGCGTAAAAAAGGCCGCTCCAAAGATAATGATGTAAAAAACGACGAGCAATACCGAAAGCCGTATCTTGAACAGTGTCCGGAGTACGGCGATTACCAGGAAGATTCCCACCCCCACGGATACCGTCGCAATCAAGACAAATGCCGGAATGGAAGGCGTCTGTCTGCCAAGCACCTGTAAATCCGGCTCGGCAACGGAAATTATAAATCCAATTACCAAAGTAACGGTAATAATGAGGAATAATTTTGAACTTTTTGTCAGCTCAACGCCGATACCCTCTCCCATGGGCATCATCGCCATATCCGCTCCCAGTGTAAAAAAACCCATCCCAATGATGAGCAGCGCCGCTCCCGCCAGGAACATCAGGATGGTTCCGGACGGCATGGGTGTCAGCACCACAGTCACTATCAGCATGATAGCAGTGATGGGGAGGACAGAGCCAAAGGCTTCCATTATTTTTTCTTTGAGAATTTTGTTCATAAATTGTAGTTCATATTATAGGGAAAATGGGGTTTTCTGGCAATAATTTTATTAGTTTACCCTTTCGAATTTTAGTATTATACTTACGAGTGTATTGATGAAAAAGAGGTGTCGTCTCCGCTTTGCGGAGCCGTTCGATTAATATCGCCGCTCGCGCGGCTTAAAAAGAGGTGTCGTCTCCGCTTTGCGGAGCCGTTCGATTAACAACGCCGCTCATGCGGCTTAAAAAGGGGTTAAAAATGCAAAAACAGGCGACCAGTAAACGGCAGCTCGGCGTAGTGGTTCCGGTTGGAGCCCTGCGAAGCAAGAGCAGTATGGGTGTGGGGGAATTCCCCGATCTTGCGAATTTTGCCCTTCTCTGCAAAAAAATGAAGCTGGGGCTTATTCAGCTTTTGCCGGTAAATGACACCGGCTTTGAAAGTTCTCCGTATTCAAGCTTGACGGCCTTTGGGCTGCATCCGTTGTATCTGCGGATTGAGGATCTGGATGAATACAAAACCGCCGACCAATCCATAAAGGACCAGGTTAACGAAGCCAGACAGAAGTTCGGTAAAAAAGATCGTTTTTCCCATTTTCAGATTCTCAAAGTAAAACTGGAAATATTACAGGCGCTTTATGATGCGAATAAAACAATAATAACTAA
>Ga0082212_10010305_pt1 | contig 11978 bp, 9 predicted proteins | sample TergutNt197P3_FD_71548 | JGI IMG/M metagenome (GOLD analysis project Ga0082212, IMG submission 71548) | Neocapritermes taracua P3 segment gut microbial communities from Petit-Saut dam, French Guiana - Nt197 P3 | ecosystem: Host-associated > Arthropoda: Insects > Digestive system > Gut ... | reverse complement strand
CACGGTCAAATCGTTCCTTCTTTAATTCCCGATACGAAAGGGCAATGTGCTCCGGTTCGGAAAAATGGATAAAATTACTCTTTACCGAAACCATTCTCAGTTTCAGCCATTCTTTGCGGTTATTCTCCGATACATTGAGCCAGTCGAGAATTTGCTGCATTTCAGCTTCGGAACATTCGCCGGCAATATACCTTTCAACTAATATTTCATCTAAATGATACATATTTGACACATATTTTTAACTCTATATATATAATTCGGATGAAAAAGGAAAAATACCTATTCAAAAGATAAAAAAAAATTGAGAAAACAATTAATTATCTCATTTCCAAAGTGGTTCTTTCCAGAAAATATTATCAGATGCTTTTTTATGGGGAAATCATCTTTCTATTCAGACGATAAAAAAAATGCTCATCAGATATTTTGTCAGTTTTAGTCGCAATGTTTTGACGGATGTATAGATATGATTTTCTACCGTACTGCGCGATATTCCGAGGATAGAAGCGATTTCTACGGCTTTTTTTCCATGTTCGAAATGGAGTTTGAACACTTCCTTCCCTTTTTGCGGTAGCGTTTCGATAGCAGCATCGATCTGTTCCTGTAACTCCTGCGACAATAATCCATCCTCAATCTCATTTCGTGAAGTGTAGAAATATTCCGATTCCATCTGCAGCAGTTTCACCCCGATAGCAGAAGCATATTGATTCTTCAATGTTCTGTGACGGATGGCGTCCACGCATTTGTTCCGCACCGCCCTGTACAGGTAAGCATTCAGGGTTGCCTCCTCCAATTTTTTTTCGTTTTTCTCCAACAAGTTCAAAAATATCTCTTGCACCACATCATGGGCTTCATCATTTTTAAGAAAAAATGACGCAAACGCTGCCAACTTGGGATAATAATCCCTGTAAAGTTGCTCGAATGTTTCGTGGCGCTTTGTCTTCATACATATCAGAGTTTGTAAAGTTTTAAGATAGCAGTTAGACATGTACCCAAAAAATCCACAGCATGGTAAAAAAAATACTGTGGGAAGGGAAAAATATTTGAGAAAAAATGCGCATTCATCAACAAATTAATAACAGATTGCAAAAGTAGCGTATGTTATGAAAAATGCAAAATATTTTTTGATGAATAGGGGGACAGTTGTTTCGTACTCTAAATATAACTGTCTTATATTTAGATATATGAGTAAAAGACGATTAGATTTTCATTCGTTTTCTTTTTTCCGGTTTCAGGTTATTGTTTTGCGTCTGTTTCTTTTCAAGGGCTTCATCAACTGCTTTTATACTGATTTGGTTGGTCTTGCTGTCATAATTCATCGTAAAATCCCTCAAGGTGGCGCCAATAAATTTCATGCCGCTCACCTGAACGCTCTCGCCAGAGAATATTTTCTGAAAAGATACAAAGTAACCCTGACATATTTTTTAATCGCCGAATTGCTGAAAGAAGATCAAATTCGTGGACTATTAAAAAAAAATACTTTATTTTGCATTTTATAAATATCATTGAAAAATGAAAGAACAACATATTCTGACCATCAGTAAAGAACTCGGTTTACGCGAACAGCAGGTGCGCAATACGCTTGAACTGCTGACCGACGGGGCTACGATTCCCTTCATCAGCCGTTACCGGAAAGAGGCTACCGGAAGTCTCGACGAAGTGCAGGTGGCCGCCATCCAAAGCCGTTACGGGCGACTTCTCGAAATGGACAAACGTCGCGAAACCATCCTCCATTCGATTGAAGAACAGGGCAAACTGACCGCTGAATTGAAACGGCAAATCGAAGATGCCGGAAGCATGACCGAACTCGAAGATATTTACCTTCCTTTCAAGCCCAAACGCAAAACGCGCGCTTCGGTAGCCCGCGAACACGGTCTGGAGCCTTTGGCCATCCGGTTGATGCAGCAAACCGATAACGATGTGGAAACGCTTGCCGGAAAATACCTGAACGACGAGGTCGCCACAGTAGAGGACGCCTTGCAGGGCGCGCGCGACATTATTGCCGAACAGGTCAACGAGGACGCCAAAGCACGCGACGCCATCCGGAACTTATTTGGCCGCGAGGCGGTCATTTACTCAAACGTAGTGAAAAACAAGGAAAAAGACGGTGAAAAATACCAAGACTATTTCGACTATTCAATGCCGCTGCGACGCTGTCCCGCGCACCGTCTGCTGGCCATGTTGCGCGGCAAGGACGAAGCGTTTCTGCGCATCGCCGTCGAACCCGACGAGATGAAAGCGATCGACGTTCTGAACCGGCAGTTTGTGAAAGGCGTTACCGCCGCATCGCGTCAGGTGGAGGAAGCGGTACGCGACGGATACAAACGGCTGTTGCGCCCGTCCATCGAAACGGAGTTTGAAGCGCAGGCAAAAGAGCGCGCCGACGACGAATCCATTGTGGTGTTTGCCGGTAATCTGCGGCAGTTACTGCTGGCCGCGCCGCTTGGGCAAAAGAATGTGCTGGCCATCGACCCCGGATTTCGTACCGGCTGCAAAGTGGTTTGTTTAGATGCGCAGGGAAACCTCCGGCACAACGAAACGATTTATCCCCACAAGCCGCAAAGCGACATAGTAGACGCCAAACGTAAGATAATGTATTTAATAAACGCCTATAAAATTGACGCTATTGCCATCGGCAACGGTACCGCCAGCCGCGAAACGGAGCGTTTCATCCAGAGCATGGCATTCAACCGCAACATGCAGGTATTCATTGTCAATGAGAGCGGCGCATCCATCTATTCGGCGTCGGCGGTGGCGCGCGAGGAATTTCCCGAATACGACGTCACCGTGCGCGGCGCGGTATCCATCGGCCGCCGTCTGATGGATCCGTTGGCCGAATTGGTGAAAATCGATCCGAAATCCATCGGCGTCGGCCAGTATCAACACGACGTAGACCAGAACAAACTCAAAAAAAGTTTGGATACCGTAGTCGAAAGTTGTGTGAACCTCGTGGGCGTCAATGTCAATACAGCCAGCAAACATCTGCTGGTTTATGTGTCGGGATTGGGGCCTCAGTTAGCGCAGAACATTGTAGATTATCGCAGGGAGAACGGGCCGTTCCCTTCGCGTCAGGCGTTGAAAAAAGTTTCCCGCATGGGCGCAAAATCTTTCGAGCAGTGCGCGGGTTTCCTTCGCATCTCCGACGCCGAAGACCCGTTGGACAACAGCGCCGTGCATCCCGAAACTTATCACGTGGTGCAGCAAATGGCCAACGACAGGAACGCCACCGTCAACGATCTGCTGAAAAACGAAGAACTGCGCAAGCAAATCGAATTGGATAAATATGTAACAGATATGGTGGGATTGCCTACGCTGACCGACATCATGCAGGAATTGGCCAAACCCGGCCTCGACCCGCGCGAACAGGCAAAAACGTTCGAATTTTCGCAGTCTGTTCATCGTATCGAAGACCTGCAGGAGGGCATGATACTGCCGGGCATCGTTACCAATATCACCAATTTCGGCTGTTTTGTGGACGTCGGCGTGAAACAGGACGGATTGGTACACGTATCGCAACTGTCGGAAAAGTTTGTGAAAGACCCCACGACTGTGGTGAAACTGAACCAACACGTGAAAGTGAAAGTGCTGGGAATAGATATGGCGCGGAGCAGGATTTCGTTTACGATGAAGGTGTAATCGTCAGATGCAGTGTAGGGACAGCAGCGTTATAATCATTTCATCCCTTCGGGAATTTTCGCTTTTGACACGATAGTCGTTTTTGTCCAATTTTGATTATACTATTTTGATGTGGTTGACATGGATATGTAAAAATAAAAGTACACTTTGGGGGTTTTTATTATTTTTGCAAAAAAAATTGTGAGCAGGTCATGTACTCAATTGAGATTTTATTTTTTATTCATAGAACGCGGATAACAAGGATTGGGCGGATTTTCGCTGAGAAAATCCGTGAAAATCCGTTTCATCAGCGTTCCATTTACTTGCCGGTATTGTGTGTATGTTTCATCCTGTGCGGTTGCATCACCGAATATGAAGCGACGGGAATTGACGAAGTAGCGGATATTCTTGTGGTGGAAGGCGTCATCACCGATGATGAAACCATTATCACGCTGAGCCGAAGCAGTAATTTGACCGATGATTACCAGTCGTCTATATCTTACATCAGCAATGCCAGAATTTCTGTAGAATGCGACGACGGGACACAAATGTATGGTGATCCTCATAGTGAAGGTGATGGCTACTACGTTATCTGGCGATACACGATCAAAACGGGACAACTGAATTTAGATTGTAAATACCGTCTGAAAATCGAAATTGAGGAGATTGATTACGGTAGCGATGATTGTTATCCGAATTTTTTTGGTGAAATTACATGTCCGGCAAAGACATACGAGTATTGTTCCGATTATTCGTATCCGATCAAAACGCCTGAAATTGACAGTATTTTTTGGATAAAAAGAGGACGCGGGCAACCGGTGATGATACATGTTGCAACGCACTCGCCGGATCGGCAGGTTTTGTATTATCGCTGGTCGTACAAGGAAGACTGGGAGATTAATTCCGACGTTGTGCTGGAAGAATATCCTTATTACTGCTGGAATCAGTCAAGCAACAGGGATTTGTTGCTCGGCAGCGCCGAAAAAACGGTCTTTGGTAAAGTGACGGAGATGCTCGCCGAAATTCCTCCGTCGAACAGGAAGTTATCGGTACTGTACCGAATCAACGTCAGGCAAAATGCCATCAGCAAACGGGCGTATGATTATTTTGCAAACATCAAAAAGAACTCTCAGCAAAGTGGCAGTATTTTCGCTCCAATACCGTCGGAATTGCGGGGCAATATCGTTTGTACCACCGACCCTGACAGACCGGTGATCGGGTACGTGGATGTTTCGACTACAACGCAAAAGACACGGTATATTTCGCGTCGCGACAACTTGTATGAACCGTCCCGACTGGATTATTGTGATGCAGTTTCCATTGAATATCTAATAGAGATATATGGAGAGGATGAGTGGATAGACTTGATACCGGGCTATTTTGTGCCATTACCGCCAGAGATGAAGGAGGGATATGTACATGTCGAATGCGTGGATTGCACTTACTACGGTACAACGCAAAAACCTGATGACTGGCCGGATAACTATTAATTGAGATCGGATGAAAAGGTATTTTTGTTGCTTATTATTGATCAGCGTTGTTGGGCAACTTTTTGGACAATACGGCAGGGGTAAATTGCACGAACGGATGTATGTGCAAACGGACAAGCAATTGTATTTAGCCGGCGAACCGGTGTTGATGAAACTTTTGACTGTTGACGCGGAACAAATACCGCTCGTTTTCAGTAAGGTGGCATACGTGGAATTAGTGAACGATTCCGTTGCACGGATACAGATCAAAGTTGAACTGACCAACGGAACAGGCGCAGGGCGAATGTTACTGCCCGCAGATTTACCGACGGGATATTATCGTTTGATCGCTTACACCCAATTCATGAGAAATGAAGGGACTGACATCTTTTTTGAAAAGAATATTGCGGTGGTGAATACATTCCAGTCGGGTTATCATCCTGTGGAAACGGAACCAACCTCTCCCCCTGTCCTTTCCGTTGGAGAGGGCGAGGAGAAAGGTATTTTGTTGCATCCCGACAAAGCAACATATCCGACGCGGGCGCATGGTGAATTGAGCATAAGCGGTTTACCCGAAAACATTCATACGCTTTCCGTATCTGTTGCAGGCAAGGAATTGTTACCCGTTATTGAGTCGGATATTTCCCTGTTTCGGAAAACCCGGACGAAAAAAACAAATACCGCCCACAATATGGAGTTTCTTCCGGAATACGAAGGGCATATCATTACGGGTAAAATCGTTGATAACCAAACCGGAAAAACAGGATCGGACGACGTTTTATTAGCGCCCGGTCTCACTTTTCCTGCGGGCGAAGGGATTCGGTTTTTTGCAGGCCAGAAAAGCAAAACGGGTAACGTCCGGTTTTTTACATCGGGTATTTCGGGGACAAAAGAAATTGCAACCGTTGTATACCATGCAGACGATAAGTATCGTATTGACATTCAATCTCCTTTCGTATCGCGGTATGCACCGGAACCAATGTCTGTCTTGCGTATCGATTCGACGTATTATGACCGGTTGCTTGCGCGGAGCGTTGCATTGCAGGTGTTTCGTTATTTTTCGGATAGTTCGTCAGAAAATCAGAATGTTTCGGAATCGTATTTCAAAATGGATCCTTCATGGAGTTACCCGTTGGATGAATACACCCGCTTTACGACGATGCGGGAGATTTTTATTGAATTTATCGTCGGCGCGCGATTCCGCAGAAATTCCGGTAAACAGGAGATTTCGGTATATACTAAAAGAGGCAGCAATTACGATTATGGAACGATGCCGCTCGTTCTGCTTGACGGAGCGCCCGTTGCTGACCACGATGCGATTTATAACTACGACCCCCTTGCCGTCGAACGAATCAACATTTACTACGGCCCGTGTGTGATGGGTGGATTCCTGTTTGACGGAATCGTGGAACTGTTGACCTATCGCCGGCTTCATACAGATCTGAATTTGAGCCGATCATCGCAGATTATCGCTTACGAAGGCACACAACCGCCTTACCGGTTGATCACTCCCGACTATTCGGAGGGGAAAAATCGTCAAAGCCGCGTACCCGACCGTCGTCATACATTGCTTTGGAATCCGGACGTTCATACGGACGGAAAAAACTCCATCCGTTTGCCTTTCGATACTTCCGACCTTACGGGCGAATTTCAGGCTACTGTGGAAGGAATCACCAACGACGGAGAAATGATTCATGCAACGTCATTCTTTACGGTCGAATGACAAGTTCATAAATGTTTGAATTATAACGTTTTTTATCATATTACTATGAACCATATCACGGCGTTGTAAACCATACAGGCAAGCATCACCAGTTTCATCCAATTGCCCGCCCGGCGGTAATCGTCATTGGTTGTAGCCCTGTGTACCTTCCAACTGATACATATTACCGGAACGACAAGTAAAATCAATATATAGAAGAATGAAAACCAACCGGCCACATAGCGCAGAAACCAGCCATATACAATGCAAAGCATCGCTACGATGGACGCATTGACGCCGATGATCGTCCATTTGGTGCAGGATTCACCCAATACAACGGGTACCGATCGGCAACCGTAAGCGACGTCGCCTTCAAAATCTTCGGCATCCCTGATGATCTCGTGCGATAAAGTCGTCAGGAAAGCAAATGCAGCAACGCCCAAAATCCAAAACACTGTAAAATTAAGGTTCGTACCTGTGTCGAGCAGAAATTGCCGGTATATCCCATATATGGGGGGAATATCCAGCAAAGGCATCATGGGAACCAAAGCGCAAAACAGCGCAACAACGATATTGCCAATCAGAAACATCTGTTTATAAATGGCAGAATACAGCCAGAGCATACCGGCAACCATGATGTATATGATCACTAATCCGGGAATACCTGCCGCCCACGTGACATAACCGCCCGACAATACGCCGACGGCACACAAAATAATGTGCAACATCATGGTCTTTCTGCGACTGATGTATTTCCCTACGATTACCCTGCCGGGGCGGTTAATTTTGTCGGTTTTCACATCGAAATAGTCATTGATGGCATAGCCGGCGGCGGCAGTACACATTGTAGAAAAAACAAGGCAGAAAAAAGTAAAACCGCCCAGTTGAAATTCAACGCCATGTATTTGCGACAAAGGCAGGATCACCGCATACCGTATCACATATTGCGTAAAGGCGATCGCCAGCAAATTCGGGAAACGAATCAAATTAAGAAAAGAAGCCATGATGATTATTTTTCTTTTGATGGCAAAAGTACCTTTTTTTTCTGAAAAAGAAAAAAATGACTGAATCATTGTTAAAAAAGATTTGGAATACCAATTCAACATCACCAAACACCGGATTCTAATCCTTCGATTACTTCTCAACCTGCAAATTCTAAGTTTCTACGCGGGTTTTAACCTTTTTGCCTTCGCGATACTTGGTACACAGAAAAACCGATGAGTATATCTTGCCGGTTTTCTTATTTTTTATCTTGTTGCTCTGTATATACATATTTCAAATATCATTAATCGCTACATTATCGCATAAATATGGCTCATGTGACTGATTCACTGAAAAATGTAAAAGTAAAATCCGTTTTAAATCTAAGCAACCGTATTTCTGAATTTTGAAATAATTCCTGCAATCTTGTTGGGATGTCATTTTTTTGAACTATCTTTGCTCATGAAAAAGCTCTTTGGTTGTTGGATTTCTTGCTAAAGAAGTTTTTCTTTTATTACAGATAATTGTCTTCAAACATGAAAACGAAGTTATTTTATCAAATCAGTGTTATATGTTTGTCGTTCATGATGATATTTTCTTTAATATCATGTACGGAAAGCAGTAAAAGTAAAATTAAACCGGTGCAATTAACCTGCGAATACATGACGAATCCATCGGTTGTAGATGTTGCTTCGCCGCGTTTGTCATGGATCAATGAAGTTGCTTCGGATAAGGTGCGTGGCGAATATCAGACGGCATACCGTATATGTGTAGCTTCGTCAAAAGCCGGATTACTGAAAGGAGAAGCAGATATATGGGATAGCGGAAAAGTACCGTCGGGAGATTCTTATCTGATTTCTTATGCAGGGAATAAGTTGCAGTCTGCCAAAGACTATTGGTGGCGCGTAATGGTATGGGATAGCCATGATGCAGCTTCTGCATGGAGCCATTCTGCAAGTTGGGGCATGGGATTGCTGTCGCCCGACGAGTGGAAAGCGAAATGGATTGGCGCTCCGTGGCAGAGCGAAGCGCCCCGCAAGGTCATCAGCGCCTATTCTGCCCGTTTTCTTGCCGATCGTTCTAAAAATTATACGCATTATCCGTATTATCCTGCTCCTTTACTTCGTAAATCATTCAATGTAAAAAACAATGTAGTCTCGGCAAAAGTTTTTGTAACAGGTCTCGGATATTTTGAATTTTACATGAACGGTAAAAAAGTGGGCGACGACTGTTTAGTTCCGAATTTCACAAACTATTCTGTTCGCGAAGACCTTAAATATGACCAATTCCCCAGAGCTATCGATAACAATTTCAGAGGGTATCGGGTGATGTATCTGGCGTATGATATTACCGGCATGATTCGGGAACAAAACGTGGCCGGCGCTATCGTTGGCGACGGCTTTTACGACTGCACATCCCATTGGACTGTATCATTCGGATCGCCGCGTTTTATGTGTCAGATAGAGATTACTTACAAAGACGGAACAAAAGACGTTATTTGTTCTGATGAAACATGGAAGGTAAAAGAATCGCCGATTGTGATGAATGGCGTTTACGATGGCGAAATATACGACGCTAACCTCGAAACAGACGGATGGGCAACCGCCGCGTGCGACGATTCGGGATGGAAAAATGCCGTGCTTCGCGAAGCGCCAACCGGCGAACTCACTGCACACACTGCCCCGACCGATAAGGTGACAGAAATACTCAAGCCCGTATCCTTAACAAAAAATGATAATGGTTCTTATGAAGTCGATTTTGGCGTAGAAATATCAGGATGGATTCGTTTCAAGGATATACAAGGCAAAAAGGGCGATACATTAGATGTAAAATATATTTGCGAATCGCCGTTAGGCATTCATAAATACATTTTCAAAGGAGAAGGAAAAGAGTCATACGCTCCGCGTTTCACATGGTATGTATTCAGCAAAGCGATTATCAGCGGCGTTGACAAACTGACCGCCGATATGCTGACTGCCGAAGCAGTAAACACAGATGTTAAAATCTCCGCCGGGTTTAGAACATCCAATCCTTTGTTTGACCGGATCAATACCATCTGGCAACGCAGTCAGCTGGACAACATGCACGGCGGCGTAACGAGCGACTGCCCCCACCGCGAACGTTCGCCCTACACCGGCGACGCACAGGTGGCCTGCGTTACCGTGATGCATAACTTCAATGCGGCCGCATTCTATGAAAAATGGATTCGCGACATGCGCGACGCCCAGAATGTTGAAACAGGCTATGTTCCCAATATTGCGCCATGGCAGGTCGGCGGTGGCGGAGTTCCCTGGGGGGCGGCCATGAACGTCATGCCCTGGGAGTTTTACCTCCATTATGGTGATAAAAAGTTGCTCGAAGATAATTATTTTGCCATGAAGGAAAAGGTTCGTTACATGCTCACCTGGCTCACGAAAGATGGCACAATGTTCATGCAAAAAACAAATCTTTATTCGGAAGAACCCGAATATTGGCTGAATTTAGGCGATTGGTCGCCTGCTTTTAAGATTCCTTCCGAAGAATTGGTGCATACCTTTTATTTGTGGCGCTGCGCCGATTTTACTGCACGAGCAGCCAAAGCGCTGAACAGGCAGGATGACTTGTCGTATTTTTCTACCATCGCCAACGATGTAAAAACGGCGTTCCATAAAAAGTTTTACGATGCGGAAAATAAAACATACGGCGATTTCGGAAGCAATGTTTTTGCGCTGGTGATGGGCGTACCGCAGGAGCGTTACGATGATGTGGTGAAAACCTGGCATGATGAGATTGTCGAAAAATACGACGGACACCTGAATACAGGGATTTTCGGCACACAGTTTTTCTTCGAGACGCTGGCTGCACACGGAATGAATGATGTCGCTTACGAAGCGATGAACAAGCGCGATTTTCCGGGTTATGGTCACTGGATCGAACAGGGAGCCACGGTAACATGGGAGTTTTGGAGTGGGAGATCCTCGCGGAACCATCCCATGTTTGGCGGCGGGCTGAACTGGTTTTACCGCACGCTTGCCGGTGTGAATGTCTGCGAAAACGAACCCGGATACAAACACATCATCATCAAACCGCAATTGCCTGAAAAATTAGACCAGGTTTACTATTCCAATATGACGCCTTACGGGAAAGTAGTTTCCGAAGTGAAAAGAAGTGACGGCCATCTTGAAATGAATATCACCATTCCTGTTGGCAGTTATGCAACCGTGTATATTCCTGTTTCCGGAAATTCAGCTGTCACGGAAAGCGGGCAGGCCATCGAGACCGTAGCGGGTATTGAAAAGACAGGAATAGAGAATGGATGTCTTGTGTTGAAGGCGATGCAGGGAAGTTATCAATTCAGAAATCAATAGTGAATTGCAATTTTTTTTCCAAAAAAATGATGATCCTTTTCAAAAAAGCCTTATCTTTGCGGCCTTTAAAAATTAACGCTAAAAAATAAAATCATTATGCCTGTAAAAATCAGATTATCAAGACAAGGAAAGAAGGGTTATGCTTTTTATCACATTGTTGCGGCTGATAGCAGGGCGCCACGGGATGGCAAATTTATCGAAAGATTGGGTTCGTATAATCCGAACACACATCCGGCCACCGTCGAATTAGATTTCAACAAGGCCCTTACCTGGTTGAACAATGGCGCCCAACCAACCGAAACATGCAGGAATATTCTTTCGCACGAAGGAGTTCTGTTGAAAAAACATTTGCTCGAAGGAGTTAAGAAAGGCGCTTTCGCGGAAGCCGAAGCCGAAGCCCGTTTTGGAAAATGGAAAAACGAAAAACAATCCAAAACCGAAGCCATCAAAAATGAGGCTACCAAACGGCAAAACGAGTTATCACGCAAAAACCGTGAAGTAGAAGTGAAAGTTAAAGAGGCTATCGCAAAAAAAATAGCCGAAAAAATGGCTGTTGCCGAATCCAGAGCCGAAGAAGCCCCGGCCGAAACTTCAGCCGAATAAGACCGTAAGACGTATAAAAATACGTTCGTAATTGTATGTATTTTTTGGGTAAAATATCCCGAACGCACGGGTACAACGGTACGGTGGTTCTTGTTTCGGAACAGGAACTCGACGACGAATTGGAAAATCTTCGGGAAATTTTTGTGATGATCGACGGTTTGCCGGTTCCTTTTCCCGTAAAAGAACTGGAGTTACCAACCGGTACGTCAGCCCGTATACGTCTTGAATTTGTCGGCAGCAAAGACGAAGCGCTCCGGCTGACCG
>Ga0082212_10010304_pt1 | contig 11978 bp, 11 predicted proteins | sample TergutNt197P3_FD_71548 | JGI IMG/M metagenome (GOLD analysis project Ga0082212, IMG submission 71548) | Neocapritermes taracua P3 segment gut microbial communities from Petit-Saut dam, French Guiana - Nt197 P3 | ecosystem: Host-associated > Arthropoda: Insects > Digestive system > Gut ... | reverse complement strand
TCTAAGGATGAAACGCTTTTACATTCGGTGAATACGACGGTCTATAGTCTGGTTTTGGCCAATCGGATGGGGATTAGCAGAGTGTCACAGCGTGATTTGGCACAAGGTTTGCTGTTGCATGACATTGGCAAAATTCTTTTGGATCAAACGATTTTATATAAAAGCTCCGCTCTTACCCGTGAAGAATTTGAGCATATCAAACAGCATACGGCGTTAGGATACGAAATCTTAAGGAAAGACCTTTTTTTAACCGAAGTAACGAGACGTGTTGCCTTAGAACATCATGAGCGCCTTGACGGTTCCGGCTATAGCGGTATCCCGGGTTGTGAAATCAGCACGATTGTGCGGATTGCCGCGATTGTTGATGTATATGAAGCCCTGACAGTAAATCGCTGCTACCGGAAAGGTTTTACGCCGAGCAAGGCGGCAGAAATTTTAACCAAAGACGCAGTCAGCAAGTTGGACGCGGATATCTGTGCCAATTTTTTCCAATGTATCGCGATTTATCCCAATGGGGCAATGCTAAAACTTTCGGATGGAAGATTGGCAGTCGTAAAAGAGCAAAATGCCGGGGTTCCCTTCCGCCCAGTCATCCGTTTGATGGAGAAAGAGGGCGGCAAATCTGTCCCCGGGGAAGAAATCGATTTATCGAAAACATTGAATATAACGGTTGTTGAGGACGATCCGGAAGTCATATTGGAGTTAATCAAACAAGGAGGATAAAATAATGAATCCAAATACGTTCAGACACTTATCATACGGCGTTTATGTCATCACTACTTGGGATGGCGACCGTCCGCTTGGCTTAACGGCCAATAGTGCGATGCAGATTACCTCAGAGCCGGCGACGATTGCCGTCAGCATCAACCATAACAATTATACCAACGGTTTCATCGCCTCGAGTGGCAAGTTTGCGATTTCGGTTCTTGCGGAAGGATCAGATGCGGCTTTGATTGGACGCTTTGGTTTTCAATCAGGGAAAGAGGCCGATAAATTCGCCGGTGCCGAATACCAAGTGGCTGATGGGCTGCCGGTTTTGACCGATACCTGCGGCTATATTGCCTGTAAAGTAATCAATAAGATGGAAACGGCCACCCATACGGTTTTCCTTGGTGAAGTAATTGGTGCGGAGATATTAAAAGGTGGCGACGCGATGACTTATGCATACTATCATAAGGTCGTCAAAGGCAATAGCCCTCCCAACGCCCCGACTTATTTGCCGCCGCAGGCCAAAGCAGCAAAAAAATCGAAATATGTTTGCAAAATTTGTGGATATGAGCATGAGGGCGAGCTGGACGAAGCTTTCAAATGCCCGATTTGTGGGGTGGGGAAAGATAAGTTTGAGTTAAGGTAAGTGTTTCGCTGGTAACCCTACCCAAACCCCTTCTGGCTCAAATTCGAATTATGATACTCTGGATTCATCGTAACCTCCTCACCGAACCAGTCAGGCGGCATGAAGCGGTCAGCGGTTTCTAGGTCAGGAAATTCGACTTCAGCGATGATTAAGGGGGCAAAGGGCGGGTCGAAGATATCAAGTTCGATTGAGAGGCTTGGCAGTGATTGACTGAGGGAGTCAGCGACGTTCAATGGCAAAACATACCTCTTCTTAGAAATCACATTTCCATCAGCCTTTAGTTTCAAATGCTGATAGGACTTCTCATCAAGCGGCAGATTATATTCGCTCCGGGTCAGTAGTCCTTTTTCTTTATAGGTCAAATAATAGTCACTATCTTCTTTTCGAATCCGAATGACGGGGTCAGTATTCAGGTAAGCCTGTTCGATATGCTTACATTGGTATTGATTCAGGTCATCCGGCACGGTCTTTATCTTGAATTTTCTTTCGATTTCTAAGTTATCCATCCAATAAATTTCCTTTAAAACACATTTTATTTTTCAAAGCTATATGCGAATCTTCATCAATATGATATTATATCATAATAGAGAGGGGGTGTAACTATGAAAAAAATTGCAATATTTCTTGCCACCGGCTTTGAAGAAACAGAAGCCATCACGACCGTTAATATATTGCGGCGTGCAGAATTGGATGCTTTGATGATTTCGATTACAGGTGAGTTACTGGTGAAAGGTTCTCATAATATTTCGGTTCAAGCGGATAAACACCTTGCCGATATTGACTTTGATTTAATCGATATGATTGTCTTACCCGGTGGTGTTCCCGGATATGCTAATCTGGAAGCCTGTGAGCTTTTAATGAAGCAAGTTGACCTTTTCCATGCGCAAAAGAAACCGCTTGCTGCCATCTGCGGTGCGCCCAAAATCCTTGGCCGCCGCGGCATTTTATCAGGGAGCATGGTTTGTGGTTTTCCCGGCACTGAGGATAAGCTTATCGGTGCAACGGTGGTGACAGAGGCAGCGGTTTGGGACGGACATCTTATCACCGGTCGGGCGATGGGCTGCTCAGTTGACTTTGCCCTTGCGATTGTGGCTTACTTTAAGGGCTTTGATGCTGCGGATAAAATGGCCGAAAAGATTGTCTTTAAGAAATAAGCGGCTCTTGTTTTCCTTCCGCTGGAATAACTTTCCATCATATTTTTTACTTCCCCGTTCATACTATCAACAAGATAGGCAAATGGCTTATCCTTACGATATGAAGAACATGAAAAACTATGTAAAAAATTACGGAGGTGAAATAAAGTGGCAACGAGCAAAACTCAAACCAAAGCTTCCAGCAAATCTGGCAGCAAAACTACTAGTAAGTCAAGTACTCCTTCGGCCAAGTCGCAGACGAAATCTTCAACAAAGTCCAGTACCGCAAAGCCGAAGTCTCGTGTATCTCAGTCAAAATCAGCAATGGAACGTTTCAAGACAGAAGTTGCTTCTGAACTCGGTGTAAACTTAAAAGCCGGTGGTGATCTAACCGCTAGGCAAGCCGGCAAAATCGGCGGCGAAATGGTTCGCAGAATGATTAAGAAACAAGCAGATCAGATGAAATAAGGCCAAAAAGGATGTTCGCAATGAGCATCCTTTTTTACTGTATAGGAAATTGCGCCGCTTGCGGCGTTATTTTATTGTAATAGGAAATTACTCCTGCCAGCGTAAATCATTCCGGGAGAATTGCTTTAGCAATTCTCTTAGAAGCGAAGCTTGCTTCGCTTTTTTATAAATTTTTTACTAGTAATTCCCCTATCACTATGATATAATCGTTACTGTTCACGGCAAGCCGCAAACAGTAGCAAGGAAGTATGCGGTCAATTTGTTTTGCGTTAACAAAACACTTATACTGTTACTCGCCTAAAAGTATAGTGAAACAGTATATCAAGCAACAAGGAGAGAAACCAAATGAATGTACAAGTTGAAAAATTAGAAAAGAGCATGGCGAAGCTGACCATCGAAGTACCAGCCGAAGAGCTGGATAAAGCGATTGAAAAAGCCTATCAGAAGAATAAAGGAAAGATCAGTATTCCCGGCTTTCGTAAGGGCAAAGTTCCGCGTCCGATGATCGAAAAGATGTATGGCAAAGAGATTTTTTATGATGATGCTGCCAATGGATTGATCCCTGATGCTTATGAAAAAGCTCTTGATGAGTGTACCGAAGAAATTGTGTCTTCTCCCCAAATCGAGGTAGTCCGCATTGAAGCAGGTGAACCTTTTGTTTTCACTGCTGAAGTGGCACTGAAACCGGAAATCAAACTTGGAAAATACAAAGGTGTCAAGGTAGCAAGGCTCGACAATGAAATAACCGATGAAGAAGTAAGTGATGCGCTTAACAAAGAAAGAGAAAGGAACGCCCGCAACATTGTGGTAGAAGATCGCGCCGTAAAAGATGGCGATATGACGATTCTTGACTTTGAAGGTTTTGTGGATGATATTCCCTTTCCCGGCGGAAAAGGCGAAGACCACTCCCTGACGATTGGTTCCGGTTCTTTCATTCCCGGTTTTGAAGAAGGATTGATTGGCGCGGAAATTGGCAAAGAGCTTTTAGTAAGTGTTACCTTCCCCGAAGATTATCATTCAGATGAGCTTGCTGGGAAAGCCGCAATTTTTAAATGTACCGTAAAAGAAATAAAAGAAAAAGAGCTGCCGGAATTGGATGATGAGTTCGCTTCTGAGGTATCTGAATTTGACACTTTAGCTGAATACAAAGAAGATGTCAAGGCTAAACTCATGAAAGATAAAGAAAAGGCGAATCAGGATGAGATGGAAGACTTAATCCTTGATGCGATTATCAGCGACAGTGATATCGAGATTCCTGCCCCAATGCTTGAAACCCAAAAACGGCAGATGATGGATGAATTTGCCCAAAACGTAAGGATGCAGGGGCTTAATATCGAACAGTACTTACAATATACCGGCATGACCCATCAAACGATGATGGAAAAAATGGCACCACAGGCCGATAAGCGGATTCGCACCCGCCTTGTGCTGGAAGCGGTGGTTGCCGCCGAGAAAATTTCCGCAACCGAAGAAGAGTTCGAAGAAGAAGTTGTGAAAATGGCTGAGGCTTACCGCATGGAAGCAGATAAAGTAAAAGAAATGATGAGTGAAAACGGCAAAGATCAGATCATGAAAGACATCGCCGTCAAAAAAGCTGTTGATTTTGTTGTTGCGAACGCAAAGGAGAAATAGTGTGAAGAATAATTCTAAGACATGAAAATACCATGCCTAAGAATTATTAGAACTTCACACGGGAAGAATGCCGTAAACGTCATTCTTCCGGGCTATTTGAGTCACGCGAAGCGTGACATGGAGGTTAGTATGAGTTTAGTCCCTATCGTAGTAGAACAAACAAGCCGTGGAGAACGTTCTTATGATATTTACTCCCGCTTGCTGAAAGAGAGAATTATCTTCCTTGGGGAAGATGTCAATGATGTGACAGCCAGCCTGATTGTTGCGCAGATGCTTTTCTTGGAAGCGGATGATCCGGAAAAAGATATTGAGTTTTACATCAATAGTCCCGGCGGCTCGGTAACGGCCGGCATGGCGATTTATGATACGATGAATTTCATCAAATGTGATGTTTCTACCATTTGTACCGGAATGGCCGCCAGTATGGGCGCGTTTTTGCTGGCCGGCGGCACGAAAGGCAAGCGGATGGCTTTGCCGAACGCCGAAATCATGCTCCATCAGCCTTCCGGCGGTGCGAGGGGCCAAGCGACCGATATCGAAATCGTTGCCAATCAAATCCTCAAAACAAAAGAAAAAATCAACCGTATCCTAGCGGAACGTACGGGGCAACCCTTTGATGTCATTGCTGCCGACACCGAACGTGATAATTGGAAAACATCGCAGGAAGCCTTGGAATATGGCCTGATTGACAAAATAGTCACAAGCCGCAAAGCGTGAAATCTAAAGCTTCACGCTGAAATCTAGAAATTGGAGTAGATAAATGAAAAATAACGATAACGTCAGATGCTCATTCTGCAATAAAACCGGGGAACAGGTGCGCAAATTAATCGCCGGGCCATCAGGTGTTTATATTTGTGATGAATGCGTCGAAATATGCGCGGATATTGTCGAAGAAGAATATGAAGATGCCGTTGCCGCGCATGAAAGTGAAGGCCTGAATATCAATCTTTTGACTCCGATGGAAATCAAGAGCTTCCTTGATGAGTATGTGATTGGTCAAGAGGAAGCCAAAAAAGTGCTTTCCGTTGCGGTTTATAATCATTATAAGCGTATTTTAACGCCAACGGAGCCGGATGATGTGGAACTTCAAAAAAGTAACATTATTATGATCGGGCCAACCGGTTCAGGCAAGACCTATCTTGCCCAAACGTTAGCAAAGATTATCAATGTTCCATTCGCCATTGCCGATGCAACAACTCTGACCGAGGCCGGTTATGTCGGTGAAGATGTCGAAAACATCCTGCTGAAATTGGTACAAAATGCCGACCATGATGTGGAAAACACCCGCCTTGGCATCATTTATATTGATGAAATCGATAAAATCACCAAAAAAAGCGAAAATGTATCAATTACCCGCGATGTCTCAGGTGAAGGTGTCCAACAAGCACTGCTTAAAATTATTGAAGGGACGATTGCCAGTGTCCCCCCTCAGGGCGGTAGGAAACATCCGCATCAGGAGCTTTTACAGATTGATACTTCCAATATCCTCTTTATTTGCGGCGGAGCCTTTGACGGGTTAGAGAAAATTATTGAATCACGTTTGAATAAAAACTCGATTGGCTTTAACGCTACCGTTTCCACCAAAAGCGACATGGCAATGGGCGAACTTTTAAACGACATTACGCCTCAAGATTTGGTGAAATTCGGCCTGATTCCTGAGTTTGTTGGCCGGATGCCGATTAATGTAGGTCTTCACGGCCTTGATGAAGAGGCTTTGGTCCGTATTCTAAAAGAACCCAAAAATGCTTTGATTAAGCAATACAAAAAACTCTTTGACTTGGATGAGGTGAAATTAACCTTTGATAATGACGCTATCTTGTCGATTGCCCGGAAAGCCGCAGAGCGCAAAACCGGGGCAAGAGGCCTTCGCTCGATTATGGAAAAGGCATTAATGGATGTGATGTACCGGATTCCTTCCGATGATACGATATCCGAATGCGTGATTACCAAGGGTGCAATCGAAGGCAGCAGTGAGCCGCTGATTATCCATCGGGAAAAAGCAAAAGCGTTTTCTACAGCCTAGTGCAACCCACGCTAAATAGCAGGAGCAATCCTAATCGATGTTTGGAAAAGAAAAAGGGCAGATCATGCCGGCCGTTGCCCTAAAAGGGATTCCCGTCCTACCGGGGACAATCATACATTTTGATATCAACCGCGCCAAATCCATGTTAGCGATCGAAAAAGCGATGGGTATGGAACAGCGTATTTTTTTGGTTGCCCAAACAGAGGATGATATGCCGGAGCCGGATCCTGGCATGCTGAGTGCGCTGGGAACGATTGCCGTTATCAGGCAGGTAACGAAGCTGCCAGGTAAGATCATCCGGGTATTGGTGGAAGGGGTTAACCGTGCCCTGCTCCTTTCGATTGAAGAAGATCACAAATTTTTTGTGGCTGAAATCGAAAAAATCGATGATATCAATGATATTAATGAAGTGACCGAAGAAGCGATGCTTCGTCATACGCGCGAATTACTGGAACAATACGGCTCTTTTGCCCCTCGTTTTGGCAGCAGCAATATGGTTGACCGCTACACCCATGTCCCCCGGCTGGGAGACTATATTGACCGTGTCGCGATGAACATCCCGATTGGCAATCTGAATAAGCAAAAACTGTTGGAAGCAATCAGCATCCGTGAGCGTTATGAAATATTTTCCGATATTCTAATTAATGAAATAGAAGTCCTTCAAGTAAAAGGGGATCTTGCGACCAAAATCAAGGCAAAGGTTGATAAAAACCAGCGCGATTATTTGCTGCGTGAGCAGATGCTTGTCATCCGCGAGGAGCTGGGTGATCACAATGATTCCTTTTCTGATGCGGATCAATTTACAAAAGCAATGCAAGAGCTGGATGCTGACAAAGAAGTAAAGGACAAAATCAAAAAAGAAATCAATCGTTTCAAAAGCCTAAGTGGCTCCAGTTCCGAAAGTTCAGTTGAACGTGCCTATATTGAAACCCTTTTGGAGCTGCCATGGAACAAAACCTCCACTGACAGCATTGACTTAGATGATGCGGAAGAAATTTTAAACCGTGATCATTATGGTTTAAAACAAGTAAAAGAGCGAATTCTTGAATTTTTGGCAGTTCGGCTTTTATCAGAGCAAAGTGGAAATGGCGAAAGTCCGGTCATCTGCTTGATTGGACCGCCTGGCACCGGCAAAACATCGATTGCCAGAAGCATTGCCGAAGCAATGGGGCGCAAATATGTCCGCATCTCACTGGGAGGAGTCCGCGATGAAGCGGAAATCCGTGGCCATCGCAAGACCTACGTTGGAGCGATGCCTGGGCGGATTGCCGCCGGTTTAAAGCAAGCCGGAGTAGCCAATCCCTTATTGCTGCTTGATGAAATCGATAAGGTCAGCAATGATTATAAAGGCGATACGTTTTCGGCTCTGTTAGAAGTGCTTGACAGTGAACAGAATATCCGCTTTCGCGATCATTATGTCGAAGTTCCGCTGAATCTCGCCTCAGTCATGTTTATCTGTACCGCGAATACTGCGACGACGATTCCCCGGCCGCTTTTAGACCGGATGGAAGTCATTGAAGTGAATAGTTATACCGCGAATGAAAAATATCATATTGCAAAAGAACATCTTATTCAGAAACAGTTTGCCAAAAATGGAATAACACCTGCTATGTTATCGATTGAAGATGATGCTCTCAAAAAGATTATTTCCGGATACACCAAAGAAGCCGGAGTGCGTGAATTGGAGCGAAAAATCCGGCAAATATGCCGGAAAGCGGCGCGTGAGATTTTGAAAGTAAAAGAAGTGCCACAAGAACAAGAACAAGAAACAAGCGAAGCACAAAATGTTTCCCTTCCCAATAAGATAGAATATAAACCAATCATTATCACTTGCGAAAAGCTGGAAGAATATCTGAAAAAGCCAAGATATACGCAAGAAAAAGCCCGCGACCTAAATGAAGTCGGAGTAGTCAGAGGTTTGGCATGGACCAGTGTCGGTGGAGATACCCTGGAGATTGAAGTCAATGTCATGCCCGGCAAGGGGGAGGTTGACTTAACTGGTCAAATGGGTGATATCATGAAAGAATCAGCCAGAGCAGCCTTAAGTTATGTGCGTTCTGTATCCGAGCGTTACAAATTATCCGATGAAATTTTCCAAAAACATGATTTCCATATTCACATCCCTGAGGGAGCGGTTCCCAAAGATGGCCCTTCGGCCGGGATTACGATGGCCTGTGCCCTCTTGTCCGCCGTAACCCTAATTCCGGTCCGCTCCGATGTAGCGATGACCGGTGAGGTCACTCTTAGGGGCCGCGTTTTGCCGATTGGCGGGCTTAAGGAGAAATTGCTTGCTGCGAAAATGGCTGATGTATTGACTGTGCTGGTACCTTTAGAAAATAAAAAAGACATCAACGAGATTGAGGATGAGATTAAGGGCGGACTTGATATCAAATATGTCGAAGCGATGGAAGAGGTATTAAAATATGCCCTCGTAAATGGAGAAAAATGATAATAAAAAGCGCCACCCTCGAAACAGTATGTGGTATCACTAGCAAATTACCCGATAATGAACAAAATGAATTTGCCTTCGCCGGGAAAAGCAACGTTGGAAAGTCTAGCTTAATTAACGGCTTAATGAACCGGAAATCCCTGGCTCGTACCAGCTCAAGCCCGGGTAAGACCCAGACCATCAACTACTATAATATCAATGATCAGATGTATTTTGTTGACCTTCCCGGTTACGGCTATGCCAAAGCAAATGTTGAAACGAAAGCAAAGTGGGGCAAAATGGTCGATCATTATCTTACTACTTCAAAGAAATTGAAAGCGGTTTTTCTTTTGCTTGATATCCGCCATAAACCATCAGAAAATGATATCCAAATGTATCAATGGATTACGTTAAGCAACCATCCTCCCGTCATCATCGCCACAAAGGCGGATAAGATTAAGCGAAGCCAATTAGCCAAACATCTGAAAATGATCCGTAGTACCTTAAACGTTTCAAGTGAAATAAAAATCATTCCCTACTCTGCCCTTACCAAACAGGGGCGCGAGGATATTTATGATATTTTGGGTAAATTATAATAATGATTAAATTACAAGGAGCGAGCAATGTCACAAATTTGGAAAACCCTAGAAATCTACGTCAAAGCCATCTTAAATATCATCGTTTTCTGCATCGTAACGTTGGCCGTTATGTTTCTCATTCCCCGCCTGTTTATCTATTTCATGCCCTTTGTCATCGGTGGCGTCATCGCGTGGATTGCCAGCCCGATTGTCCGTTTTTCAGAGCGCAAATTAAAGCTCCGTCACAAAACCAGTACCGCGATTGTCATTGTTTTGGTTATCGGGCTCGTCATTACCTTAGCATATTTGGCAGGTGTATTTTTGGCCCAGCAAATCATGAATTTTATTGGCGAATGGCCGCTGATGTGGGTCGGAATTCAAAGAGAAGTGGCACAGGTTGGTGATAAATTGGTCATTGTGATTAACCAGCTTCCGGAAGATCTGCGCACGACCTTGTTGAATTTGCCGGAGAATCTAAGTGGATACCTTGCCGACATGGTCGCTGTAATCAGCGTTCCAACGTTTGAAGCGGTTGGCCGTTTTGCCTCGAACCTGCCGCTGATTATTGTGAATATTGTCATGTGCCTCTTATCGGCCTACTTTTTCGTTGCCGAACGAGAATATTTTCGTGGCATCAGGAAACATGTTCCGCACAGCATCATATCAAAGATTACTTTGGTGCTTGACAGCATTAAGCAATCAATTGGCGGTTATCTCAAAGCTCAGTTTAAAATTGAAGTCTTCATTTATCCGATTATGGCGATTGGTCTTTTGATTATTAAAGTTGATTATGCCCTTTTGATTGCCTTGGGACTCGCTTTTTTAGATTTTTTGCCGATTATCGGAACCGGAATTGTCCTATTGCCGTGGGCAATCGTCAAGCTGTTTAACGGCGATTATTTCACTTTTGGCGGTCTTTTGCTGATTCAAATCATCGCCCAAATCATCCGCCAGGTCATCCAGCCAAAGATTATGGGTGATACCATCGGCGTCCCCCCGATTCCGACCCTCTTTCTGCTTTACTTAGGCTTCCGCCTCGCCGGCATTTTCGGCATGATTATTGCCCTGCCTGTCGGCATCATCATCATCAATCTCTATCAAGCCGGGGTCTTTGAAAGCACCAAACGTAGCTTACGTATTATCATCGGCGGCTTGAACCGCTTTCGGAAGATTTAAGTTACTGTTCGCGGCAAGCCGCAAACAGTAACTATTTGCACACAAAATGCTGAAAAGCGCATTTTGGCGCATTGCAATCAAGCAAATCGCAAAAAGCGCGATTCGGCGCTTGCAACCTCTTGTTACAAAGCAGAAAAGATGATATCATATTAGTATACCTTAGTATACCTTAGTATACCCCGAAAGCTTTTTAAGGAGAATTGAGTTATGTTATGGAAAGAAGAATTTTGTATTGGTGTTGAAATGATCGATAGGCAGCACAAGGAATTGTTTGACAAGGTTTACGAGCTTTTGAATGAAATAAATGACAGTGTGGACCACCGTAGGGATGAATGCATTGCGGCGATTCTTTTTTTGAAGGATTATGCCGTCAAACATTTTGCCGCTGAGGAAGCCTATCAGGAATCGATTGGCTATCCGGAATATGAGGAACACAAAAAGCTCCATGTAAAATTCGTCCAGTCTGTTTTGGATCATGAGAAAAAAATGACTGCGTCAAATTTTGCTGAAAAAGATGTAAAAGAGTTCGCTGGAATGCTGGTTACTTGGCTCTTATACCATGTCGCGGACACCGACCAGAAAATCGGCGGCTTTGTAAAAAAAGCAAAACGGGAACAACAACAAAAGATACATACCCATAGCGAATTTCTTCAAAACAGTGTTTTTGAGGTCCTTTTAAAGATGGCTGGGCTGGAAATAAAAGACATGAAAAAAATCGAAACCCATGATGAATCATTTGAAGGATCGGTTGCTATTTTGGTTGAGCTGACACAAAACCTTTCGGGATTCATAGTCCTTACCTATCCGATGGCCTTTATTAAAAACCTGATCCAAAAGATCATGGGCTTTATCCCTGAAACGATCGACGAACTGGTAATTTCCGCCTTGTTTGAGGTATCGAACATTGTCAGTGGTAAATTTTGCGGACTGCTTGCTTCTGAAAAAGGGATCGTTGGCGACATCACGCCGCCACGGATGGTGACAAAATCAGATGCGGTCCCGGAAGAGATGTTTGCATTGGATACGGGAATCGGGATTGTCGAAGCAGCGCTCGTCCTAAACTAAACAACAAATGCACACAAATATGCTCAATATCTTGCTTCTAAGGAGCCATCAATGCAGAAAACCTACAACCCCAAAGAAATGGAAGAAAAACTATATCAGAAATGGATCGGGAACAACTACT
>Ga0082212_10010303_pt1 | contig 11979 bp, 9 predicted proteins | sample TergutNt197P3_FD_71548 | JGI IMG/M metagenome (GOLD analysis project Ga0082212, IMG submission 71548) | Neocapritermes taracua P3 segment gut microbial communities from Petit-Saut dam, French Guiana - Nt197 P3 | ecosystem: Host-associated > Arthropoda: Insects > Digestive system > Gut ... | reverse complement strand
CGGCTTTCATGATCGATTGGCCGCGGATCCGGCGCTTTTTCATAGCGAAAGCGGCGTCGAAAGCCGGAACGCCCAGCACCAGTACAGGGGCAATGATGGCGACGACAGTCGCCCCCTTCGCCGGGCTGATGATGGAGACGGCCGCCAAAGCGAAGCCGAGGAACATAGCGCCGCAGTCGCCCATAAAGACTTTGGCCGGATAAAAATTGAACGGCAGAAAACCGAAAGCCGCGCCCGCGAGTACGATCATGGCGAAAGTGGTTGTACTATAGCCCGTAATACTGGCTGTGTAAGCGATCGCGAGCGCCGCGATGCCGGATACTCCCGCCGCCAGACCATCGAGGCCATCTATGAGATTGATCATATTCGTAATGGCGACAAACCATATGATAGTAACTATATAGCTTATAAACAGCCCTCCCGGGGAATCGTTGGCGAACTGCCAGCCGAGCAACGCTATGGCCGGGATGCGAATACCGAGCGCGAAAGCGATTGTGGAGCAGCCTATCTGCCCGAGGAGCTTGTATACGGCGCGAATGTTTTTATAGTCGTCGATCAAGCCCAGGACAAAAATGATCGTACATGAAACCAGTATTGCCGTCAGCTTCCCAAGCATTTCCGTCGTGCCTTCGCCCGCTGCCGTCATGATCAACCCGCTTGAGATAAGCCCTCTGAGTATAAGTATCCCTATCACAAACGATATGAAGATGGCCAGGCCGCCGATCCTCGGAACCGGTTTTTTGTGCAAACGGCGATCGTCTGCCGGTACATCAATGGCGCCTGTGCGTTTTGCTATAAGGATCGAGAGCGGAGTTACTGCAAGCGAGATAAAGAAAGCAATCGCCATAAACCCTACCGCGGATAGAAAAAGTATCACAGATGTCGGCATACTCCGGGGTCCCGCCTCTATTCGTCTTTATTGAGAGCGACTATTTTCAGGCCGGCTTCGCCTAAAATCTCAGTCGCGAAATCGTCAGGGTATTCTTCGGCGACAAAAATTTTCGTGATCCCGACATTGATTATCATTTTCGAGCAAATAACGCACGGGGAATGTGTGACGTATATGGTCGCGCCCTCAACACCGTGCCCGAACGCGGCAGCCTGTATGATCGCGTTTTGCTCCGCGTGCAGCGCCCGGCAGAGCTCATGGCGCTCGCCTGACGGGATACCCAATTCCTCGCGAAGGCATCCGCCCCGTTGGGCGCAGTGATCCATACCTCTCGGAGCCCCGTTATAGCCGGTGGCGATAACATGTCTGTCTTGAACGATAACAGCGCCGACATTGCGGCGCAGACATGTAGAACGCTGTGCCGTAAGCTCGGCTATGCCCATAAAGTATTGATCCCAGGTCGGTCTTTCGCTCATCGTGTTCCTCCCGAATTATTTTTCCCGTCTATAATACCACGAATGGCGGCTATCATCGCGGGCGATGTGCCGCAGCAGCCCCCGACTCCTGATATTCCGAGATCAATAAGCCTTTTCATGCCTTCATAAAACTCAGCCTCCGTCATTTCGTATACCATTTCTCCGTCCTTGAATACCGGCGTCCCGGCGTTCGGTTGGCAGACTACAGGCAATTGATTCTGTTTTTTGCCGTTTTCCGCGAGGATTTCCTCTACGACCGGAACCATCTTAAGCGGGCTGAGAGAACAATTCGCGCCCATGGCGGCCATCCCCCCGGCGTAAGCGCGCTCAATGAGCTCCGCCGGCGATACTCCCATAAATGTCCGGGCGTTTTCCGCGAAGCACATGGTCCCGATGACGGGAAGGCCCGAGACTTTTTTCGCCACCCTCGCGGCACAGGTAAATTCTTCTATGTCCGCGAAAGTTTCGAGCAGGACGCAGTCCGCTCCGCCCTTCGCGCCTGCTTCGGCCTGAATGGCAAATATTTCTTCGGCCGCGCCATAACCGAGATCACCGACGGGCTCCATTAACGCGCCGGTAGGGCCGATATCAAATGCCAAAAGAGGCGAAAAGGCCTGGCGGTCTTTTTCAGCTTCGATCGCTTGTCCGGCCAAAGCAATGCCCGCCTCAAAGCGCTTTATCGCCAGGGTTTTGTCACCGCGCAAAAGCATCGCCGATACCCCGAAAGTATTGCCCGTGATGACATCGCTTCCGGCTCTCAGGTTCTCGCGATGAATCCTGAGAACCGCGTCCGGATCAAAAATGTTCATCTCTTCCGAACGCATGCCCGCCGGCTGTCCGGCCGCCTGCAATGCCGTACCCATCGCGGCGTCAAAGAGGACAATGTTCCCGGCGTGAAAAAGTTTCGATACTTTATCGTCCATCGGTATCCTCCGTGTCGATTTCGGCCTTTAACCTCTCGAACATCGGGTCTGTTTCCCTGAATCTGTACGCTTGCTCTGTGAGCTCTTCGACCGAGAGAGGCATCGCGAATAAAAATCCCTGTAAATAGTCCATACCGTTTTTCATTAACTCTTTTACCTGCTCTTCCGTCTCAACACCTTCGGATACTAAACTCATTTCAGCTTCGTGAGCGAGCTCGATAAGTACTTTCGTCAGGTATTTCTGATATGGATCATCCGCAATGGTATCGATAAGCTGTTTTTCGGTTTTTAGCATGCGGACCGGAAGGGTGCGCAGTTTATTAAAATTCGAGTAACCGGTGCCGTAATCGTCCATCGCCACCTTGATGTCAAGCGACCTTAAACGCTCGATGATCGTATGTGAATAATTTGCCTCCTCAATATCTTTGCTTTCTGTCATTTCGAGAGACAGGCAATGCGCGGGGAAAGCGTGCGTTTGCAGCGAAAGGAGTATTTTGTTGATAAGTTTTTCATCGCTCATCTGTGACGGCGAAAGGTTGACGCCGAGGAAAAACCCGGCAATGCCGCACAAGTCGAGTTTCGCGCAAATTTCCACCGACATATCCAGCACCCAGTATCCGATTTTATTGATAACGCCGATTTTTTCCGCTATTTTGATAAAAACAAGCGGCGGAATACGTCCGAATTCCGGGCTTTGCCAGCGGCAGAGCGCCTCAAGACCGATCCATTTTTCACTCTTTGGATCCACTATCGGCTGGAAGTATACTTCAAACCCTTGCATGTCGTTCAATACGCAGTTTTTCAGGCTTATTTCCAACGCCCGGTCATATTTGATCATATCATCCAGATTTTTATCGTATACGACCACTGTTTGAGACTCTTTCGCTATTTCAAGTGTCCGGTCGATTGTGGTCAGCACATCTTCCGGGCTTTGAAAACCGATTCGCCCATCTATAACACAAACGGCGACGCGGCACGAAATCGTCGCGCGCTCATCTCCTATGGTTATTTCCCACGGTTCGCCGAACCGTTCGTGTATCCGGTCGGCCAGCCCGCTCGCGCTCATCATGTCCGCGTTATCGAGCAGGATACAAAACTCATCGTTGTCAACCCTGTAGATTTCGTAATTTTGGAGCTCGAAGCTTTTGATCCATTTCACGACCGCCTCAATCAGCTTATTGACGAACGGCTTTCCGTACGCGTCGTTTATATGCCTGAGAGAAATGTAGTCGAAGGTGATAAGGCAGTAGTTTCCTTCCGGCCTGTCCCGGAGTTCTTCTTCTATTCTCGCCCTGTTTGGAATACCGAGGCGCTTATCGTAATAGGCAAGGTTTGACAGCTCTTCGCGCAAGAGTTTTTCTTCACTGACGTCTATCATCGTGATAACATGCGCCTGCCTGCCGTCTACCCAGGTGATCCCCCGGCCTGTCCACTTGCTCCAAATGCCGAGCGTCGGGTTGAATGCCTCGACTGTAATCGGGCCGGGATCGAATGTATCGTTTCCGTCAAGATTGAAATCGCGCGGACAAAACCCGCAGCGTCCCGCTCCTTCGCCATTTACGAATTCCCAGCATTTCAGCCCTTCCATACGCGACCGGTCCACACCCAGATGTTCCGTATAATGATCGTTCACCATCAAAATCTCGTCTGTCAGGTAGTCCGTCACATACATGTAGACCGCCGCGGCGTCGGCAACCGCGCGGAGTTCATTCACAGATTCAATTCTGTCCAATACTTTTTCGCTCAATTACCCCCTCCTGACAAATTCCATAAACCCATTTCGTCATAATGGACTTTCATGAGATACAAGCCCTGCGGCGGCGCGGTCGCGGCCGCTAGCGCTCTGTCCTTAGAAGCAATAATTCTTTCTATTTCCGCCGGGCGTATTTTTCCGAACCCGGCTTCCGCGAGCGTACCGGCAATAATTCGGACCATATTGTATAAAAAACCGTCGCCGGTAATAGAGATTTCGACTTCCCCGTAAATATTTCCGGCTATATCGGTTTTTTTCGTTTCACTTATGCCCATTTTGTAGATAGTACGCACCGTCGTCTCGCGCGGCGTTCCTCCGGAAGCCTGAAAACAAGCGAAGTCGCGCGTCCCTTCTATGCGCCTCGCGGCTTCTGACATCATACTCGTGTTTGGCTTGTCTTTCAATATACACGCGTAGCCGCGCAGGAAAACGGCCCCGGCGGCGGATGGCGCGATGGCAAAACGATACGAATAAGTCTTGCCTTTTGCGTCGAAACGGGCATGGAAGTTTTCCGGTTTCTCCTCCGCGGCCAAAATCGAAACGTCTTGAAGAATATTATTCGCTGCAATTGGTACGCGTTCCGCGGGTATGCCGAAGTCGCCCTTCATAGTCGCGCGCTGACCGAAAGCGTGAACCCCGGCGTCAGTCCTTGACGTCCCGTCCAATTGAACAGACCCGCCCGTTATACTTTCCAGCGCTTCTTCGAGTACGCTCTGGACGGTCCTGACATTCGGTTGCCTCTGCCAGCCATGAAAACCACTGCCGTCGTACGCGATCGTGAGAAGGATATTCCTCTTGGGAAAACTATCGTTCATAGTAGTATATCGTGGCCGTGATAATCCACTGACCCGTTGCCTGAGCTCCCGCCTCTTGCTGATCTTCTTCGCTTTCTTCGTTGTCTTCCTCGCCCTCTTCAAAAATGATGGCGCTGTAAACAAAAGCTGTCACTTCGAAATCCGCGGCGCTCGAACTTTCAAGACCGGCCAAAACATCCGAACCATTCTTTTCCGTACCGTCAAATAATATATTCACTTGAGCCATACAGAGCGGGGGGGCAAATATGCCGGCAGGACTGAGGATTCGCTCACTGCCGATATCTATTCCCACTTTATCTACCCCGGCTTTTTCGCAGATTTCTTTGATCAGCGGCGCGGCCGCTTCGTTTGTTGTCGAACGCCCGGAATACTTCTCATTTATCCTGTCTTTCACATCCCCGGTTTTCTCTTCGATCGCTTCCGTAGCGCCTTCCATTGCTTCGATGTCAGCGATATCTTTTTCCATTGCCGCGTTTTCGCCGCGTACCGCGCGCTCTTGTTCCGTGTAACCGGGCACAGTGTTGATCATCCACAGCAGGGTAACTACCCCGATTGCGGCCGAAAAAATTATCGCGATAATATTCAGCTTGGTTATCGACAATCTATTCATTGCCCTCGCGACGCCTCCCATGCTGCCGGAGTCAAGGTGATACGGACTTGTACGCGCCACTCGTCCTCCGTGATTTCTTCGCGCTCGTTTGGCTCATAGACAGACATCTCGCGCGTGTCGTTCATACGGGTTTTGGCTTGCTCAAAGGCCTCGATATCTTTCGTGGTGAAATCTACTAAAAGACCCTGGCCTTTTTCATAAAATATTTCCTTGAGACTCGCGTTTACGAGCAGGTCTTTTTTAAGTTCTGTTACGATGAGTGCGTATGAAGGGTCTGGCCTTTCCACAAGGTCTTCCATTTTCATTAACTCAGCGTGCTCCGAGACCAGAGAACGATATTCCATCAAATGCTCCCTGGCGCCCGCGAAAAAGGGCTCTTCAAGACGCTTTGTATTCGCCTCCTGTTCCTTTTGCGCGAATACCAACATCGCCGGCGGGATCGAACATATAAATATAGCGATAGCGACCGCCGCCGCGCATACCGCCAGAAGGTTGATATATTGCCTCCCGGTTCCGTAATTTTTTGAAAAGTAGGACAGGGGGGGCTGGCCGAATGGCGGCGGGGCGCCCTTTAAAAAAGCCAATGACGAAAAGACTCCCGGGGAAATCGAGTCCTGATCGGCCAGCTCTCCGGACAGGACTATGTTTTCACCCACTCCGCTTATGCTGCCACTCACGGCGTCAATATTTTCCGCGCCCGCCTGTTTGAGTTTTTCGCGAAAAACGGCGTCCCGAGCCTCATAGCCGCTGAGAACCACCTTGGTTTCGCTTGTGATGAGGCTGCGTAAGGGCCCGGCGAGGCCCTTTTCCTCCGTACCACGGGAAATCCGTTTCAGGTCGGAAAGGCGGCCGTTGATAAACAACGCCGCTGAGATTTCCTTTTTCTCGGCATTTACGGCGAGAACCCTTTTGCTTATATCAGCTAATACACTCGCTATTTCAGCAAAGGCTGTCAATGTCGACGACAAGGCAATGACTGAATAACCCGCCCCGATCAAGGCGGCGGCGAGCCGGTCACAAAAATCATCGTTCGCCGCGACAGCGATGTTCGAGACAAGGCCGTCGTCCGTGGCGGGACAACTATAGTGCCTTATTCGAAAGAGGCCTTTTTGTTCGTCAGCCAGCAGTGCGAGCCCGGCTTGCTCTTTTCTCTTTTCCAAGGCCGCTTTTCCGATCGCTTTACTATATTTGTACTCGGAATAACGCTCTGCCCCCGCGCCGAGATAAATCGCGAGTTTTTTTTCCGCCATACCGCTGTAAGTCATCGACGCTATTAAAAACTCCGCAAGTTCTTCGGGGTGGGCAGTAATGTCTTTCTCCCGAAGTTCGTCCGGTAAGACGGCGCGGCGCATCATCAGAATATGAGTCTTACCGTCGGTTCTTTTTGTCTCAGCGAAAGAAATATATGTCGATTCGATTTTAATGATAATAGCGCCCATTGTTTTTTTGTAATTTGAGTTTCGCTCACTTTTTACGGTCGTTCACCGTCCTTTGTTTCGGTCAGCTCTTCAAATTCGGCTTCGGTAATTATTTTGACGCCCAGTTCCCGCGCTTTTTTGTTTTTCGCGGATTGCGAGGTGGAGTCGTTGTTGATAAGGTAGTCCGTCTTCGCGCTGACGCTGCCCACTACTGTGCCGCCAAGTGTCTCTATTCTTTCGGCAAGTTGGTTTCGGCTTTTGTAGCCTTCGAGACTGCCGGTAATAACGAATATCCTGCCGTCTGCCGGGGAGCGCGCGGCGGTGTTTGTATTCGTGCCGTAGGGGGAGGCGGACGGGTCCGCGAAGCGGACCTCGGAAACGACTGCTGCCGCCATTGCCGAGTTCCCCGGGTCAGCGAACCATTTCGTGTAGAGCCCGGCAATGACGGCGCCGACGCCCTCCACCCGCGACAGTGTTTCCGCGTCGGCGCCCGCGATGCGGGCCCAGTCGTTTCCGAACGACCGCGCGATCGCTTTCGCCGTAGCGGCGCCCACCTCCGGAACGCCAAGTCCCGCGAGAAGGCGATCCGCGGTCGTCGCCCGCCCCTTCTCAATAGCCGCCACCAACTTTTCATAGGACTTTTCACCGAAGCCTTCCATATTCACAATCGCGTCCCGATATCGGGCCAGCCGGAACACATCCGCGAGCTCACGTAAAAACCCGGCGGCAATCAGCTTTTCAAGCGTCTGCTCCGACAAGCCTTCGATATTCAAACACGGCCTGCTAGTGAAATGGGCAAAGGCTTTTACTTTTTTTGCCGGGCAGTCTTCGTTCGGGCAAAACAGCGTCTTGACCCCCTCCGCGTCTTTTATCACTGTAGCCGTCCCGCAAACCGGACAGGCCCCGGGCGGGGTTTCCGCGCCACCGCGTGTCAAGTTTTCCGAAACTTGCGGGATTATCATATTCGCCTTGTAGACCCGAATCCGATCTCCCCTCCCCAGTTCCAGTTCCTCAAGTATGCTGACATTGTGCAGGCTTGCGCGCGATACCGTCGTCCCCTCAAGCTCAACCGGCGAGAAAACCGCGATCGGATTGATAAGCCCCGTGCGCGACGCGCTCCATTCGATTTCAAGCAATTCTGTTTCAGCCTCTTCATCCTGCCACTTATAAGCCATCGCGTCCCTTGGGTATTTTGAAGTGGCCCCGAGCGCGGCGCTATACTCGATGTCGTCATACTCCAGAACAAGCCCGTCCACAGGCAGATCAAATCCGGGAGCCGCGGCCTTCTGTGAAAACGAAAATATAGCGGCGGCAAGGCTCCGCGCGGAGACTTCTTCGTACTCCACAGTCTCAAAACCCTGCGCTTTCAGGAATTCCAATTGCCCGCATCTGCTCCCGCTCTTCCTGTACGCCGCGATGTCAACATCCGAAAACGGCCCTTCTTGTCCTGTTTCGGCTAAAGCGAAAGCGTAGAACCGCACGCGCCTTTTCGCCGTCACGGAACTGTCGAGCTGCCTTACGCTGCCGCTGACCAGATTGCGCGGATTCTTGTACTTTGCGTCAACATTTTCTATTTCGCGGTTGATCTCCGCAAAATCCGCGTACCTTATCACAGCTTCTCCGCGCAAAGCAAGCGTCCCTTCATATGGGATTTTCAGCGGCAGGTTGACAAAAGTCTTCGCTCCCGCCGTCACCACTTCACCGACAGTCCCGTTTCCGCGGGTCAACGCGCCGGAGAGCTCGCCCTTCTCGTAAGTGAGAGCCACCGTCAGGCCGTCAAGTTTGTACGACAGCCGCCCCGCCTGCTCTCCGAGCCAATCCGCGAGTTCCGCCGCGTCTTTTGTTTTATTCAACGAAAGCATTGGCGACTGATGCGCCTGCTTCTCAAGTTCGGAGCTTACTTCGTAGCCGATACGGGCCGTAGGGCTCCCGCTCAGGACGACGCCCGTTTCGTGTTCCATCGCGGCCAACCCGTCGTAGAGTTCATCGTACTCCAGGTTGCTCATTATTTCGATATCCTCGTTATAGTAGGCGCGCGCCGCCGCCTTCAGCCTCTCCGTCAGGGCTCTCTGCTTTTCAAGAAGACTATCCCTTGCCATAGGCATATTGTACTCCTCGTTATCCCGTTATGTTACCCCATCTTTTCCAGCGGAAGTTTCTATTACGCCCGGGCCCCCGCTTTCCGCGCGACAGTCCGCCCACTGTTTTATCACTTTCCTTCCCTTTTCTCCCGCTTTCGCTTTTTCTGCTCCTCGTAGATTTTCAGCCTGTATTCAAAATATATTTTCTTCTCTTCCTTGTTTAGGTCAGGCTTACGCGCTAATATTACAACCAGCAAGCACATATTCAGAATGGCAAGCGTGACACCACCTCCTGAAGTAAACGAGTTGTTCTCCGTGATTATCTGAATAAGCGAGGCGATAAGACCTGTTCCATTTATCACATAATGCGCTATCATACACATATAAGCATGCCTGGTTATTATGCCTTCTTTTCGCTTAAAAAACAGAAACAGGTATTTCCCTCTTTTAAGTGTCTTGAATTGTGTAACCCTTCGCACTCCGAAGTTTTCGCCAATCTGGAAACAATATTTCAGCTCTAAATCGACTAAATGAAGAAACATAAGCATCCCGGGATGTAATACTAACGCCAATAAGATAAAATAATCAAATATGTATCTGAAGTCTTCTGTCATTCCAGAAAAGTAAGATGGTATTCCCATTCCCTATGTTACCCCAACCTTTCCAGCGGAGCGATACCGAGCGCGAGTTTTTTCCGCCCCGCGTCGTCGAACATAACGGTCGCGAACCCGTTTTCGGATTCGATTACGAGCCCCGCGCCGAATTTCGCGTGCCGCACCCTGTCTCCGGCTTGAATATCCGGCTCCCTTTTTGTTCCCAGGCTATCGATTTCGGATTTTACCTCACCGAAGGCGTCGGCAGCCCTCCATCCGCCGCCGCGGGCAGGCTGCGCCCCTCCCCAGTCGGACTCGATATTCTTATGCAGATAGCCGCTGAGTTCTTTGCCCGGTATATCTCCTTTCGGGTCCAGCACGCCCTGATCCAGCTCCGTCAAAAAGCGGGACTCAACAGTATAGTCGCGGCGCCCATACCTCGTACGTATTTTCGCTCTGAGCAGATAGAGCTTTTCCTCCGCGCGCGTCATGCCTACATAACAAAGGCGGCGTTCTTCCTCCAACGCGTCATCCATGTTTTTCTCGCCGTCAAAACGCAGGGACGGAAACAGCCCTTCTTCCATACCGGGCAGAAATATCACCGGGTACTCAAGACCCTTCGCGCTATGCATAGTCATTATCTGGGTGGCGTCGGCGTCCCTGTCCAGGTTGTCAACATCACTCATTAACGCGGTTTTCTCCAGAAAATCCGTGAGTTTCAAGTCCGGGTCTTCCGCCTCGCTTCCTATGATCGCGCTGCGAAATTCCAGCAGGTTTTCAATTCGCGCGTCGTCCTCCACCGTATTCCTGCTTTCGAGCGCCTTAACATACCCGGTCCTTGCCAGCAACTCGTCGTACAATTCGGAAACTTTCATCCGCTCATAAGTATCAGAAAAACCTGTCATAATCGCCGCGAATTCCAAGGCCGCTTGTGACGCCCTTCCCGTCAACGGCAAAGGTTTACCGGATGACAGGAACTCAAGCATGCTCACGCCTTGACCTGCCGCCGCGGCCGCTATCGCCGCTACACCTTTGTCGCCAATACCGCGGCGCGGCACGTTTATTATCCTCATCAACGAGACGTCGTCTTTCGGGTTTGCCGTCAGCGCCATATACGAAAGCATATCCTTGATTTCTTTGCGGTCGTAGTACCTGAGCTGCCCAAGGACACGGTAGGCTACCCCATTGGAAATGAACGCCTCCTCAAAAGTTCGGGACTGAGCGTTGGTCCGCGTGAGTATAGCTACGTCTTTCAGCCTTTTTCCTTCGCCGGCCAGCTTCATGATTTCACCCGTGACGAATCTGGCTTCCTCTTTTTCGTCATAAACCTGTTTATAGACAACCTTTTCGCCTTCACCTCTATCCGTCCAGAGCGCCTTGCGTTTGCGCCCCTTGTTCTCGCGTATTACGGAATTCGCGCAATCCAGGATATGGCCTGTCGATCGATAATTCTGTTCCAGCTTGACGACCCGCGTATTTTTGAAATCATTCTCAAAGTCCAGAATATTGCGGATGTCCGCTCCGCGCCACCCGTAGATCGACTGATCGTCATCGCCGACCACGCAGATGTTTCCGCTGCGCGCGGCCAGCATCTTCACGAGCAGGTATTGCATGTGGTTTGTGTCCTGATATTCGTCGACCATGATATAGCGGAATCTGTTTTGGTAATATTCGAGGATGTCGGGGTTTGTTTTGAATAATTCAACCGCGTTTACGAGAAGATCGTCGAAGTCCATCGCGTTGTTGCGTTTGAGCGTTTCCGCGTAACGCTTGTATATGAGCGCCATATCGCGCCTCCTGGGCCCGACATACGCTCCCCCTTCGTCTATTTCCCTCATCAATCGCTCCGGCGTCTTCCCTTCCTCTTTCAATCCGCTGATGACCGCGAGCGCGTAGTTCGCGCTGAAGGTTTTCGGATCGAAACCCAGCTCGTCGACGCAGCGTTTAACGGCGGATTTCTGGTCTTGCGGATCGTATACCGTGAAATTGTTTGTATAACCCAGACGGTCCGCGTACCCGTGAAGTATTCTAAGGCACGCCGAATGGAAGGTGAGTATCCATAGCCCGCCATAACCGGACATTTGCCGCAGCAGGGCTTCCCCATCATATTCCATCTCGTCCGCCCCGTAGATAAGTTTTGCGACCCGCTCACGCATTTCACCTGCCGCCTTGTTTGTAAAAGTCACCGCCAGAATGTTTCTCGGATTTATATTTTCGTCGAGAATAAGCCTCGCGATACGGTGCGTCATCACGCTTGTCTTACCGCTTCCGGCTCCGGCCAGTATGAGCAGCGGCCCTTCCCCGTGCAACGCCGCCTCGCGCTGCTGTTTATTCAAATGGTCTAGATTCAGCATGCAAAGAGTATAACAGACTGCGGGGTTTCATGATAAAATCAACAAAAGGGAGAGGAGCGATGCGATT